>Ga0123357_10011154_pt1 | contig 11496 bp, 8 predicted proteins | sample TergutEmb28metaG_FD_89873 | JGI IMG/M metagenome (GOLD analysis project Ga0123357, IMG submission 89873) | Embiratermes neotenicus P4 segment gut microbial communities from Petit-Saut dam, French Guiana - Emb289 P4 | ecosystem: Host-associated > Arthropoda: Insects > Digestive system > Gut ...
ACAGTCAGAATCGATTTTTCTTTGGTTCTTGCCGCCACATTCATCATAATCCCGCAGCCGACCGCGGACATAAATAAATTTAAGGACGGCATGCCTGTCCGCGCTTCGCATATAATCTGCGCGTTGCTCACGATTGTCTGAGCATATTTGGTAAATCCTACGATAAAGCTCCATATTGCTATTCCCGCAAAATTTGCGATCAATATCAAAAACAACGTTGCGATTCCTTTAAACCCGGTAAATTCTTCTTTAAAAATAAAACCCGCTTTGCCGGTGTATAAATTAAATTTCAGTTGAAAGATCGCCAGTAATCCGAAAGAAAATAAAACCTCTCTCACTATCCTGAGATCATAATTTACAAGATAGACACTCGCCGATATTCCGATCAGCACGCCGGCAAAAATCCCAGATAAAAAATATCTCGTCTGTCTTTTTATATTACACATTTTCTTCGTCCTCATTTTCCTCTTCTTCTTTTTTCTTTTTTCTTCTGACTTGAACTATAATCACAATTACCGCAATTACAATCACAGCCGGAATCCCGATTACAATCAGCCATTTTAATAAATTCATATTTGTGAACAGCCAAAATCCCGAACTTGTGTCGGGATTTACGTCCGAATTCATAACCGGCTGACCATCTGGACCGATTGCGATTCCATTGTCCGGCGTATATCCGGCTCCCATTCCCATATCCGATGCCGTGTCGATTACGTTAAACGAAAAATCTTTTTCTTCTGAAAGCTGATTCCCATCCGCGTCCTCATATTCAAATATAAATTTCCCGGTTTGCATGCCTGGCACCGTCGCAGTCAAGTAAAAATCATTGCTTAAAAATTTCCCCGCGTCTATATTTCCTGCGTAATAGTTTCCCGCTGAATTTATAAATCCGTCGCCTTCAATTCTTACCACCACGTTATATATCAAACTTTTTCCCAAATTTCCGAACTGAATGTTTACGTCGGCGTCGTCTCCCAGCTGCACGTCGTTTATCGGCGGGATTTCGCCTACGCTGAACCGTATTTCCTGCTGAACCGGTATATTTATAATTTCTGAATCTGTCGCGATGTCCCCATTGTCGCTCTTATACGACATAGCTACTGTTATGCCGTAAGACCCAGGCGCGGCGTCGGACTGCACTACAAGTTCTATACTCTTTTCAACAGTCTGCCCCGGCTCTAACCTGTCGACGAAAAAAGTGTTTGAGCCGCTTTGGGGATTAAATACACCTTTTTCTTGCGAGATTGTTATTTTCAAATCTTTTACGGCAATTTCTTTGTTAGTATTCAAAAATTCAAGAGAGAAATAGAATGATTTTCCGCCGTATACCGCAGATACGGAAGTATCTGCATTTGTGCTTCCGCCGCCGTAGCTGAATTTATTTATTATTATAACCGGAACATCAGGCGTATTTACCGTAGTTTCCTGATTTTTTGCCGGATTGACTATGTTTGTTCCCGAATACTGCTTTATTGCGTCTTCGCCGTGAGTGAGAGTAATATCTATGGCGGCGTATCCTTCCTGAGCTGAATCAAGCGCCATAAAAGTAAAGTTTTCAACGATGGTTTCGCCGGATTTTATGCTGTCTATCTTAACGGTTCCCGAACTTTTATTTATTAATCCGGACGCCGGCGTAAGAGTCAGAATAACGCCGTCCGCATCGGCTCCCGTATTTGTCACGGACACATTAACGTTAAAATCGCTGTTCACTCCTATGGAACTTGGAATTTTTACGGAATTTATTTTCAAATCCGACGAATTTACTATAACCCCGAAGTACTGGCTTACTCTATCCCCGCCGGTTCCCGATGCCGATCCGTAAGACGCTTCCACAGTAAACGAATTATATCCGTAACTTGCGTCCTGAGTAACAATAAACGTAAAATCAGCCGTTTGCTTTTCGCCGACTTTCAGCGAATCTATTTTAACGGTAGCCGATGTTTGGTTTAAAATACCTTTACTTGGCAAAGTCATTGATAAAATTATATTCTGTGCGTCAACTGTTCCGGTATTTGAAACAGTCACGCCGACGTCAAAAGTATCCCCCATGTTAACAGTCTGCGGAACGGATACGGAATCTATTATAATTTGAGGAATTTCGGCGTTTCCAACGCCTGTGCCGACATATTGACTTGCATAAACCGCGTTTGTTCCGTCAGGATTCATTCCGTAGACAGATATATTGAACAAACAGTATTTACCCACAGCGTTGTCAGTTGCGGAAAAAGTTATTTCTTTTATAACGCTGTCCCCCGCTTTTAGTTCAGATATGGGAAAAGTGTTTACGCTCTTGTTTACGACGCCATCAGGCACTGTGACGGCGACATAAAAATTCTTCTCGTCCGCGCCGTTATTCTGTATTGTTATTGACAGAGTAAAATCCTCTCCGGGGTTTACTTTGTCGGGAATACCGGCTGTTATTGCGAAATTCCTGCCGTGCGTATCTTCGGAAAGCACATTAAAACCCGCATATTGTGTCTTAACAATCGGATTTTCGGAATCTGTAGCTGGGGCATACTTGATTTCTATTTTTATCTGATTATAATTGTCAGCCGCAGAAGGCGTGACTACGGCGTCTAACGATATTTCCTGCTGTTCGTCTTTTTTCAGAGAAGCTATCTGAATTATATCTGAAGAAGTGTTATCTATCCCGGGCTGGCATGTTATAGTGACTTCTATATTTTCAGCGTCCGCGCCGGTATTCTGCAATGTGGCTTTCAGCTGAAATGTGTCGCCTCTTTTTACGGTTACAGGCAAATCGACCGAAGTTATTTGTATGTTCGGCAAATTCGCGTTAATTGCAGAATTTGAATTATCGATATAAATATCTATGGGAAAATCTGAAATTACGTTAGCGGCATTGTATATGCTCAATACAAGCTGATTCGCTCCCAGTTTTGTCTTATCCTTAATATTTAAATCAAACATGACTTCCGCATTGTCTCCGACAAGCATATCCCCTACCATTTTAACAGCGATAGGTGTCGTATCGTTCAGAAATTTTATCGACGCCATAACTCCTTGGGATAATGCGCCTAAATTCACAAATCTGACAGCTATTTTAAAATCCGACCCCAAGGACACATTTGTCGGGGATGTCTGCGCGAGTATTTGAAAATGAGGCGTCTGGGCAGCGTATGGGTCCTGATAAATCGTGACGGTTATGGTTTTAGTAAGTTGGTCAACTTTGTTGTCTCCGATTGAAACCGTAAATTGAATTTGCGCCTGGTTGCCCGCTTGCGCGCTACTATCTACTTGATAGAGAAAAGAAAAAGTATTTGATGTTCCGGCTTCAATTCTCTGCGGGTCCGACACTGTCGACAACGTATTCAAAACGCCGAAAACCGCCGTAGATACACGCACATTGTCGATGTAATAATTCGCGTTATTTTTTATAATTACGTCAACTTTGAAAGTATTTCCAGCCCAGACGCCGTCCCCCGCGTCGATTCTCTCGATTGTGAGCAGACTGTACGAATAATTCGGGGAACTGGAAGCAGAAACCGTATTCAGATTATATATATTGCATAGCCCCGATATTATAATTATAATAAGAAAAGTAAAAACAACAGTCTCTAATTTTTCATATTTCTTTATATTCATTTTGAAATTTCTCCCAATTTTTCTGTACTATCTTTATTAGGTGTAACGGTCTGATAATCTGCGATAACGCCGCCGTCTTTCAGCTGTATTATTCTGTCGGCATATTCTGCGATCTCCCGGTCATGCGTGACTATTACAAGCGTCTGATTATTGTCTCTGGCTATTTTCACCATAAGCGTCATGACTTCTATTGTCGTTCTGGAGTCTAGATTCCCGGTAGGTTCGTCTGCAAAAACGACGGCGGGTTTTGCCACAAAAGCGCGGGCTATGCCGACCCTTTGCTGCTGACCCCCGCTCATTTGCGTAGGTTTGTGTTTAGTGCGGTCTCCGAGTCCGACAAGCTTCAGCATTTTCAGCGATGACTGCGTACGCTTCCTTTTTCCCATACGCCTGAACACAAGCGGCAATGCAACGTTTTCTTCGGCAGTCAAAGTAGGTATAAGATTATATGACTGGAAGACAAAACCAATGTATTTTTGACGGAATAAAGCAAGTTTTTTCTCGCTTAATTTATTCACAGCGCTTTTATTTATTATTATATCGCCTCTTGTGGGTTTTTCAAGTCCAGCAAGCATATTCAGAAGAGTGGATTTGCCGGAACCGGAAGTTCCCAATATACAGCAAATCTCCCCTTTTTTAATCTCTATATTTATATTATCGAGAGCGACAACTTTTTCTTTCCCGATTTTATACACTTTACGCAGTTTATCAACTTTTATTATATCCACTGCACTTGTACTCTCTATGCTTTTCCCCTCCGTTAAAGATTTTAATATAATACAATATATTTTAACATAAATTTTCCGTAAATTTCCGTGATTTTCGAAAAATTTACAATTTAATGATTATTTTCTTTAATATAAATTTAGGGCACGCAAATGCGTGCCTCGCTCATTTGTAACTATTCAAGATGGTAAAAAAATAATTGCCTAACCTGCCAAATGAAATATAAAATTAAGATGTAAACAAAAAGAGTAAAATCTACTTATTTTTAGGACGGTCGTAAACCGCGACATAGTCTATTTCCATCGCTTCCTCCCAGATACCTGGGCTTACCGGACCTCCCCAACCCATGTTCCAATCGGTTCCGTTGGTAGGCGCCGAACTCTCAACCGATAATTTAATGTAAAGCGGATTCCGACATATCCCCGAATCTACGGCGGCAAGGTCATTTTCAGTCACGCGCCACATCACCTTGCCGTCTATATAGACTATATATTCATATGGCATCCACTCCAGCGCGTATATATGCCAATTTCCGTCATAGAGATTGGTTCCCGGAGGGTAATCCGACGTATTGTAGATGCCGTCTTTTCCGTAGCCTTTGTGAGCGGGACCGTAACCATCCCAGTGCAGCGCGCTGTTTGACCCGTTCTCGTGGACTCTGGATAATTCTATGATGTCTATCTCAGTGCCGTCGATACCTCCGTTTCCGACTGTATTTACGCTTTCGTTGAACAGCCAAAATGCACCCCATGCGCCGCTGCGGTTCGGGTATCTTATTTTTGCTTCATAATATCCGTATGTACCCTCAAATTTACCTTTTGAACGGACCGCGCTTGCCGTTATGAAGTTATTGCCCTCGTTTTCCTTGGCAAACCTGAGTTTTAAAACGCCGTCGCCTGCGCTTACATTTCGTGGTTCCCATTTGCTGTTGCCCTGACGGTCATGCCGGTAATGTACCGGATCCTGCCATTTGGTAAAATCAAGGGAATCGCCGTTGAAATCGTCGTAAAACAACGTATTCTCAAATTCATGGAATTTGGCTTTTTCCGGTCCTGTTCGCATAAAAGTAACTTCTACTATCAGATTATTTTCGTCTTTAGATGCAGTCTTATCAGCCACACCGTTGAGCGGTATCCCATCTATATCATCTATTGTCGTATTTCCGAAATAATCTGCGTTTACCGGTTCAAGCGTGTATACGGCTTTATAAACCGTATTAGGCTCAAATGTGGACCGAATTTCTGGATACCATGAAAGGGTTTCAAAATAATCACCCCTGTCTTTTTTGAACAGTCCCTGCGGATATATTCCCGCAGAGGGAGCTTTTATTGCTGTGATATTTACCGAATTTACAGCCATGTAAGATTTACACCCCCTTGATATCGTCTGTGATGTCAAGCAGCCACTTATTGGTATCAGTCATCCTTACGCCGTTTCCGCTTATGACAACCGTTTCCGGTTTGCCGACATTAGTTCTTTTCAGCAACCCGACAACAACCCTGAAACAGTTTTCGCCGTCCGAACGGGGTGCGTGATGCAATGTGGTTTCATATAACATTACAGCTTCGCCGGCGCATAAGCGGAATGTTTCAAACTGAGAGGCATATATAATCCCGTTATTGATTTCCTCTCTGTGCGAAATGTCTAACAGCATGGCATCTGCAGTTAAGTTAAATTCGCTGCCGATATGATATTCGGTTTTCCCCGTTCCGGACAGATTGTACCCGTTACAATACCCGATTTGAATTTCCAACCCACCGAACAGATTTTTAATATGTTTACAATCAGACGTTGTTTGAAGCGCGTCGTCAGCAGCTTTGTAAACAATGCTGTCTTTGGGACAGGGAGTATTTGCGAGCATGGTCAACAGTTCCGTAAAATCACCTTCCACTACATATCCGTAGCGACTGAACTCTTTTGAATGAATAGATTTAATTTCCATTTAAAATATCTCCTTTGTTAATATTTTTTAGTTGATTTTTTATTGTATTAATTATAATACGATATAAGAAATAAATAAAGTCTTTTCGTGTAAATTTTTTATCCGAGTCATGATATAATCCCTGACATACCGCAGACTTTCGCGTTTGCCCGGCAAAAACCCCAGCCAGTCAAGTTCCCAGACATCCGCCCTGAGATAATCCCCGCTGTTTTTTATATAACATTGTCATTTCGGAACGGAGGCTTTTAGTCTGTCGACGGCGTCCGGGATATAGTGTTGATGATGCCGCATCGTTTTTACGCCCGCAAACTTTATAAAATATTTATGTTCGCCGTCTGATACGCCGTAGCAGATACAGCCGGAATCTTGATTATCGAATACTTTGAATACTCTCCCGTATTCATTCAGAAACGAGAAATCGAATGGTTCGCTTGTCCTGCACGGCAGTCCGTCAATGTATTGAAAATGAAAATTTTTCAGATACCACGACGGCACTGGGCTGTCCATGTTGTTGAACCATTTCAATACATCCTGCATTTGATTCATCATATTATCAATCTCGCTCTGTCCAAGTAGTATTGCATCGCAAATGGCAGAAAGAAGACCGCTGACATCGTAAACACTGCGGGCGATTTTCCAGTAATTGACGATTCTGCTTTATGTAATTGAGGATGAAATCGTCGCCATCAAAACGCAACCTGCACTCTTGATATTTTTTTTATTGTTGTATCTATTTCATATTTGTATTTTCCCGTCCATTTTTCCTGTGTTTCCGGTATGGGGATAGAGTGTATCCTTTTCAAAATTTTCCCTGCCTGTATTCCTAATGCGTACTGCTCTGTTTCGGACAGCTTGGGTAATACAGTTTCCAAATCTTCTCCATCAATCCAGCTATAAATTGAATATACCCCTTCGTCACAGATGCCAAATTCCGCAGGGACGCGCATGGGAATACCAAGCGCGGCAATCTGTTCCGTCATGTAAAGCAACAGTTTTTTTGTTTCATACTGAGAAATCGGCGAAATGCGGAGCAGATACTTCGCACCGTCTGTTGTGGTTACACAGTATTTCTTATCTTCCGACCAGCCTTTGGTGATTGGCTCCGATTTTACGATTGTTCCATATATCTTTTTATCTGACATATATTTATTCTTTCATATCACCCGTTTATCGGTTATTAATGGTTGTTATATTCTATCACATAACTGTGAATAATTCAATAGTAATTCGCCAAATACAGAAACAAACTGTACCCGCCGTATTATAAAATTGAACTTGATTTATTTTTTATGTCATGCTATACTATCTATATAGATGCTGAAATATGGCGATCACAAACGAGCTGATTCAGGGAATAGACGGCACAATCAGTGCTCATACGGTAAACGATATGTTGTGTATATGCGCTTTTATACCCATGAAAATGCAAATATAGAGTAAGGAGAAATTTATATGGTTACGAATAATTGTAAAGGCAAAAAAATTTATATTTTCAAGGCGGATGAAATAAAAAAAGCCGCCGGGACCGACAAAATCGCGTTTTACTACGACGCGCTGCGGTTTATTTGCTCGTTGCAGGGAGTTCTGAACCGCGAAAAACCGATTATGTTTATAGACTACAGGGATAAGGTCGATAAATTCTGGCTTGACTATATATCAGAGGAGGGAAAATTCCTGCATGGATTCGATTTTATCTATCTGAATAACGTTGACGAAGTAATCGAAGTCTTTTCAGCCGAGATAAAAAAGTGCGGTTTGGTATTGTGGGACAAAAACGTTCCGGCAACGCTGAATGTCGCCGCGACAGTGTGCGGTGTTTCGGATTATCTGCCAGTCTGCTCCGGGGAATTTTGCGGTTATCTGAACGCAAAACCGAGCCTTTCGGGTTTGGCAGTCAAACTTGATTTGACAGACAGGTTCAACGTAGAATCCGGCGGAACAATATACGGCACAGACAGGAAATCGACTGGAAGCGCGAAATGTGACGCATATATCTACACCCTCGAAAATTTTTTCGATATGACTTCAGACGATATAATGGGGTATATTCTCGACGGAGCAGGCAGAGACTGGCTCATAGAAGAAAACAACGCGGATTACGAGAACGCTTTTGTTCCCAATGTCGATTATCTGATTGCGAACAGGGCGTTCGTATTCGAACTGTCGCCGTGGGACGACGAAGTTCCATGCGACGACATAAATCAACCGTTGGGAACGGATTACAGATTATTCTGCGAAATCCTGAGAAGACAGGCTGATAAAAATAACAGATCGAAAATAACAAGCGTCACGGGGTTTACACCGTGGCAGGTCAAATACAGCGACTACAAAAACAAGTCAAAACACGGCGGAGTGGAAACAGAATGGCGTCACGCCGAGCTTCTGTCTGCGCACAACTGCATAATGGACGCAGACGCCTACGGTTTCTGCGGGCTTTTCAACGCCTCGCTGTACAGACATTACCCTCTGAATGAAAAGTATATAAACAGTCACAGCGTAACGCATGAAAAATATGACGAAAATAAAACATATATTCTGCTTTACATGGGCGATTACGATTCCGCCGCATGGCTGTCAATATTCGCGCCCGCGCATTTCAGCGACATAAACAGAGGCAAATACCCGCATATGTGGTGTTTCAACCCGAATCTATCCAAGCGCGTCCCGATGGTGTTCGATTATGTCTATAAAAACAAAACCGAAAACGACTTTTTCGCGGCGGGCGATTCGGGCGCGGGCTATTTCAATCCTTCGCTGCTGTTTGCGCCGAGGATATTCTCCGATTTGCCGGACGCAGATTCGCTTTTTGTCGGGCATAACAGATACTATTTCGATAAGTTTGATATGAGTCACGTAGGGTTTATAATAAACGGGCATCATAAATTCGATGAAAAAGTATATGATATGTACGCAGAATTTCTGAGTGGCGGAGCGGGTCACAACGGTCACAGAAACCCGATTCATATAAAAAGCAACGTTGTGTTTATAGGCTATCTTGGCGATTTACCAGGGCATTCGTCGCCGCTTGACGGGTCGTTTGACTCGTCAAATATAGAAAACGCCGCGGATATGATAGTTAGTTGGGGAAAAGAAAAAGTATATAAAAATTTCATGCTGTTCAGGACCATTTTATGGTCTCCGTCCATGGTTGACGCGCTCGTAAAGTGTCTGAAAGAAAAAGATCAATCAAACGAATATGTTTTCCTCAACCCGGACGATTTTTTCAATATGTGCAGAGAGGTTTTTTGATATAAGTCTATTAACTTTTCTACTAATCGTTTTTGTCAATATAAAATTATATACAGATAAAATCGGTACGGGATTATTTGCCTCGTTTTAATTTTTAATCGTTATGATTAACACTGGGAAAGCGTAACTACAATCGGATAATGGTCTGATGTATACGCGCCCTCGAAACCGTTGATAAGAACTTTATACGATTCTATATAGAAATCGTTACTGGTATAAAACAAATAGTCAATTGGACTGTCTTTTTCTATGGTGCTGCTCGGTCGGTAACCGTGAAATGTTCCGTGCGACATGCTCGATTTTGCGGTATATTTCGCGTCGCTCACTCCAGCCTCCGTCATAATGTTATACGGGGCGGATTTCTCTTTCACGTTGAAATCGCCCGTTAAAAACGAAGGGATTTCTGTTTTGAGCATATTATTTCGTATGAGCTTGGCGCCTTCAAGCATTGCTGTCTGCCCGACATGGTCTAAATGAGTGTTATAGTGGATGAATTTTTTCTGCGTTTCGTTGTCAAGCAGTATTACATACGTGCAGATTCTAATACAGGCTGCGTCCCATCCCAACGAAGGTCTATCGGGCATTTCCGAAAGCCAGAAACTGTTGGTTTCCAAGAGAGAAAAACGGTTTTTTCTGTAAAATATTGCGGCGTATTCTCCCGCGTGTACGCCGTCGTCCCGTCCTACTCCGGCGGAAGCGTATTCGGGGAAACATTCGGTTAAGTCGATATACTGACTGTGAAGCACTTCCTGAAAGCCAATCAAATCGGGGGAAGCGTTTTTGACGAGCGGCACAAAATTAACAATGCGCGATTCCCACGCTTCTGCGCCTTTATCGCAGGCATTGCGTATATTAAAACTCATTACGCGTATTTTTGTCATAATTAATATTCCTCCGTATATTTTAAAATTTTCTTGAATTATTTCAATAATATTATTTTGAATCTTTATAAACAGCAGGGAAAGTGGAATACCCGAAACACTGACCCGCTATATACACGGTGCGCGTCACAGGATTTACCCGGATGCAGCCCGCTTCGCGAGCGGCGTCCGGTCCGCATTTTACAATACTTGAAATTCCGTTTTTAGTCAGGACTTCCCATGTTTTGCCGCCGTCAAGAGAACGCATAACTGCGTTGTCGTTGAGGTATGTGTCTCCGGAACCCCCAGTGTATATTACGTCGGTATAAACCGGGTCAACCGCAACCGTTTTGAGTTTGCGTTCGCCGTAATAATTCAGCGGTATGTTGTCGGTAAGTTCTGTAAGATTTCCTGCATTTATATCATACACATACAGTCTGTCCGAATCCACAGCATATATTTTACTGTTCACGGAATCGCAGGCTATATCACATACATTGCTTTTTAGTGAAGTAAGCGTTGTCCATGTCGCTCCATGATCCGATGACATAACTACTTTACTGCCGTTTGCGCCGTATAATTCGTTTGTCTTTATATTATGGGTGAAAACGCCCTTGCAGCCGTCCATCTTTTTCCATGTTTTGCCTCCGTCCGCACTCCTGTAATCCGAGGCAAAAAAGACGTCTTTTTCAACGGGGTCAGAGTAGCTGACATCAAGCCCCGAGACAATGACCCCTGTATCAACGCGCGTTTTCCCGCCGTCAAAACTGATTCTTATCTCTCTGCTTCCGCTCCAGCCGCCCGCGCTGTTCAGCGTGAACATAACGTTTTCGTCAACGGCATATCCGCCGTAGCAGAATCCGCCCCAGCCAAACCCCGCAAAATCGACTAAACACCACGTATGACCCGCGTCTTTCGTCACGTATCCGTTGTAGTCCTGCGAGCCGAAATACAATACGTCGGGATTGTTTACCGAAAAATTGAACATTCCGCCAGTCATAATGCCCGTGTTTCCGTTGCAGTCCCATATGAACGTTTTTCCGCCGTCAACGCTCTTTGTCACCCAGTCGCCGCCGAATGTCCACACATAATCCGCGCTGAGCGGAGACCACGCAA
>Ga0123357_10011155_pt1 | contig 11495 bp, 7 predicted proteins | sample TergutEmb28metaG_FD_89873 | JGI IMG/M metagenome (GOLD analysis project Ga0123357, IMG submission 89873) | Embiratermes neotenicus P4 segment gut microbial communities from Petit-Saut dam, French Guiana - Emb289 P4 | ecosystem: Host-associated > Arthropoda: Insects > Digestive system > Gut ...
TCACTCCATCCGACATCACCCTTCCACAGCTTCACTCCATCCGACATCACCCTTCCACAGCTTCACTCCATCCGACATCACCCTTCCACAGCTTCACTCCATCTGACATCACCATTCCACAGCTTCACTCCATCCGACATCACCCTTCCACAGCTTCACTCCATCTGACATCACCCTTCCACAGCTTCACTCCATCTGACATCACCATTCCACAGCTTCACTCCATCTGACATCACCCTTCCACAGCTTCACTCCTTCTGACATCACCCTTCCACAGCTTCACTCCATCTGACATCACCCTTCCACAGCTTCACTCCATCTGACATCACCCTTCCACAGCTTCACTCCATCTGACATCACCGTTCCACAATCAGAAATATGCCAAACAGCTCACCCTCCCACTCTAATCCTCCTCCAGACTCTGAGTGTATGGCAAGCCCAACCTGGATTCAGTCCCACTTTCATATTTTATTTGGCAGATCTACACCCAACACAATTTGGATGCACTTCAATGCTTTCTGCCTAGTCAGACACAAAAAGTGCTGTGATTTACCTGGTAACACCACATGGGGTTAAAAAACTGAATGTAAAAACACAGAAAAAGAAAACCAGTGTGTTATACTCTCTCATGTTCATGTCCTGTTCCCCTCACCATGGTGTTTCTCACACACTACAAGAAAGAAAGATAAGAAAAGAAAAAAGAGTTAAAAATCCATACTGCCCACAGCTCTGCTACATGACATCATTCAATATCAAATACACCAATTTATGATTCACATGAAATTTCTGCTACCTGCTGTTTATATCAAATTTATAATCTTGACCAACAATACTGCATCTATTCAACTCTTCAGTACCTGTGACATATATGCAAAGTTTCAGGAAGTGCCCCACCTCCAAAACACGTTTTCAATCCATTACCATTACATTACCATGACAATGGGTATTGGATCATTCACAAGAGGAAAGTGGGTGTGGTGTGGTGTTAACCGCCAACCCCTATCTACCCCTGAGGTTTAAGGAGTACAGCCATACCTCCACTCCCTCCTCTGCACCTTCATGGCAGGTTACAGGGTACGCTTTTACCTTTTTACCTTTTACCGGCCATGCGCAAAACTGGGGATTAAGTATTAATTCCCATGCATTCTAATATGATGTTTCTATGTCAAGAAGTGTCCAACTGCAATCTTACGACACTGCAAAAAGAACTAATTTAAGTTGACCTGTTTGAATATGTCCATTGGGGTGCTAGATATATGTTTCGTCTAGATGGTTATAAGCAGTTACAGGGGACACATCATTGTGTCTTGTCCACTATCAACCAAGCAAATGCACTGTTTTTCACAGAATACTAGTCCTGCACTAAGACAGTAGGGCAGGAGTTCATAGTTATCTACAATCAATAAGGAATACCTCAACTGTCATTGGACTCCAAAGAAATGAGGTACTCTGGTTAGAACATAAATGTATGTTTCTTGAAAGACAAGCATTACTACTGTAGCCATATCATTAGCCCCCCCTTCATCTGTTAACCCTACAACCCCTACTCCTCTTGTATGCTAGAATGCAAGCAAGCTGCCTGTGCACACGTGCCAAAACACTGCCATCAAACTCTACCCCTTGGACAATGGACAATGTAATAACGTCACACAATTTCTAGCATGTCACAAACCTTCAGAAAGTCATTAACTCTCCTCTTTGTGGCTTAGCAGAGCTACAGAAGTGCTTTAATTTTAAAGTATAATATGACAAAATCTGACCTGGGGAAGGTACAGAAGCTGCCTTGCTATTCTTCTTCTTGGAGGACGCTTCCACCTGGTTGATGATTGGCTGTGGATCGATACCGCCACGGTCGAAATGACACTCGAAAGCCAACAGGTTTTTAGTGTAGTGTTTCCTCAGCGTGTAGGCTGCACTTGAAGATGCACCAATACCCAGGAGACCAGCGATGTCCTTCCAGGTTTTGTTCTTTGTCACCTGTACCCCAACACATAAGGAAAATTGCAAAGAAATGTCCCACGAAGGCATGCCCTGCCACGAGGCACTAAATTTCTATGCCAAACTTTAACACTAAAAAGCCCCATAAAGTCTAGATTGTGTTAATCCTTTGACACCTAACGACCACTATAGTGGTCGTACCACACCGCTAAACTCTAAACGTTGCATTTTATATATTTATTCAACAAATATAAGTACTGAATATTTTAAACATGGTATATATTCTCCGTTTTTTTCTCTTCAAAATGCAGTTTGTTTCATAATTGTAATATTTTTGGTTCCTGTTTTATTCGCATTTTATATACAGGGTGTGCTAAAATTTAAAAAAATAATTCAGGCGCCAAAAGGTTAAGGTGATACCGAAAGTAATGAATTTTTCCTTTGAGTTGTTTCTTGTTCAAAATAGTGTTTCAGATGGAAGCTCTGCTTCTATCATCAGGTAGAGAAAACAATCATGAACCCCATTCTGCTGGGTCCATTTCACTGAGCTAATCTATGTCCAATGGATCTTTAAAAAACCTACTTCTTTACGCATTTGGATAATTGTACAACTAAATCGTTTAAAGTGTTTTAAGATTATAGGATAAATATTTACCAGCAAACCACAGTGACAGTACCATGATATCTAATCTCAGTTTTATCTGCACATTACTTCTGATCAACCACAAACTATAAACTTATTTTTTTCCATAAATTCAGGGCGATTTGCCATCATTCCCAGTACTTCTTACAGCCAGTCACCTCTAATTGCAATGGTAAAGCTCATACTATTTAATTTGTCACCACCATCAGACACACTAAACTGCCTAGTGGCAACAAAAACATGAACATGGCAGCTGTTACCCAAATTAGTAGTCCTTTCTATTTTCACAGGGTGCAGTGAGCTCCAATGTTCTAGTAACTTGAAGGAATGTATTACCTACACAATCAGAGTGACTGAATTGGTCCATGTCGATGGTGAAGTGATATGGTGGAAGGAAATGTGTCAGTTATGTCAAAAGATTTGAGGAAATTTGGCCTATCAAAAGCACAGAAGGGAGAATGGGGTTAGAATTTGTCTGGGACAATGGGAGCTGAGAAATCTGAAAACTGACCTTCTCATACCCAAAACCTTCTAATATAACTGACACATTTTCTTCCACTGCATCGCTTTCAACATCTGCATGGGCTAATACAGTCACCCTGAAGATGAGGCAGTACATTCTCCTGACGTAGTGCACAGAGAAAAAGCTCTTTCCACAATGTGAACACACAGGATGACAACCATCCTTTAGATAGGACACACCAAATGCAATTGTAACTGTTATCAACAGGTGTAACTATCTCTACATTCAAAGTGAGAAATTTTTGGGCTCTCAGGCAGTAGCAACATTGCATTCTTCTGGGATGTGACACCACACAGTCTGGTACCGTTGTTTCAGAGGAGCCTACTGCCTTAAGCTTCAAGGCACCAGCTTCCTCTTAAACACAAGCAGACGCTTGACGAACTGTACCACATCGTCACATCCCGAAGTCACCAATCTTGTAGTTCTTCTACATTGTACAAGCAACTACACACCTTCTAGTGTCTACGTATTCCCATGTAACCATAAATAAACTAGTATGGATATAACTATCATCTATAAAGCTGTCAACTAAACAAATAACTAAATGGAAACTATTTTGTCACACAAATGTGAGCTCTTCAAAGGCTGTACTGTACTCCCAATGAATCCCAATGATGAACCACATAATGTATCGTTATCACCTCGCTACACCTACAACATAACGCCTTCTTAAATTAGACTTATATTCTAGGGTTACCCAATTTCCATCAACATTTCACCCCACAACAGAAAGCACTGATAAATTTGGTACAGGCTTCAACCCCCCAATACAGTTGCCTCTGTGTATCAAGAGCAACATTCACTTGCTATGATGGAAACAGGGCGTCAAATAACTACGACTAAGGCTAGATGAACTACCATGGAACTAAACACGGCACCTTGCATACCTCCATGAAGCCCCCTCTCTCCTTGACATAGATGTACAGTCGAAAGAGATCGAGGGGGTTCTTGGAGATTGTGGGGCATGCTGAGATGGGTGTTCCACGTTCTTCCATAAACTGCAGAAGCTTGTCCAACCAGATGCGACGCTCACGACTCTCATCCATCTCGTACAGCTTTCCCAGGCTATCTGGTTTCTGCGCGTGCACAACACAGAATGAACTTGTTAGTACACGTTACACATAGCTGCTAATTCAACTGACAATGACAAGTTGTCAACACTTGGGTTGGGGTTTCAAATGAAAAAAGGAACCAATGGCAAGTAGACAGAAGTAAAAGAGAAAATTCCTTGCCCTTTTGTCTGATGAGTCCTAGTGTCCAAAAAAGTCCAAAAAAGTCATTGCAAGTTTTCACGTGGATATTACTAGAATATTTGATGCCCCATTACCTGCCGATACACAGCAGGAAGTGCGACAATACTGACTCATAATTATGATACGTTACGTGATAGCATAACACAAAATACGGAAATATGCACAATCGAACCTGGTGCATTTGCAATAATAAGCCTCAGAAATGGGGCAACCTGTACCATACACAGGCCAACAGGAAAACTTCTGAGGCCAGTGCACTAAAGAGTGAGACACGTATCTCCCATCTACCTTCCATGGATCCCATTTTCCTTGACTTCCTCACCCAAGGATGATAACAAATCACTAGCAGCACATTGGGAAATAGGCCAGGGGTGCTTAATATGGGACACACACTCCTTAATGAAAGCTTATTTACTTTCACCTCTGCCCAATAATGTAGAAACACACTCAAGATGCATACACTGTGTAGTCTGTCAGATGCACTTAGCAGCATGCTGATTATAAAGCATGGCTGTGTTATGTGCAAGATGCAAACACATAAAAAGCATGGCCACAAGTAAGTCACTGTCAACATACGCTGCATTAGTCTCATTATTGTGGTCTGCTCCTTCAGACTGTGTCTGTTTCAAGCAGTACAATTGGCTACAGTAAACAAATACATACATGCAAAATGTGAGGTTCTCAGAGTGGAGTTGCTGGGGATTACTGTCTTCTGGGATGATACGCCATTTCACCCAGTAAAGAGCCACCCTTCCGATTACTTATAAGCTGACACAGCATAACATCAAAGCAGACTTAATTCTACAGACACATGCACATATGTGTACGATATGGGACATTTATTTTATTACGCAAACATAAATTCACAGTCCTTGTATGCATGAGACACAAATGGTAATCAGGCAGGTACAGTGCAACCAATGGATTTAAACAGTGGAAAACACACGAGCCACAAACGCAAATTCCCTCTACACCCACGCTGTTTAATTAGATCGCCTTTTCACTAAGCAGCCACCCTCAACCCACAGGTGAATGCTGTTGACAAAGCAGAGAGTGCATGTAACAACTGCACAGAACCCTCTGATCTGAGGATAATCTAGTGACCAGCTCAGACTAACAATAATATCAGTGCCTTGCTAGGGAATGGAGATACCTCCCCAAGGTACAACTCCCAACAGTTCCCCCATGTCCAAGGTCCTTGTTCCTATCCCATTTAATGACTTGAAACACCAGCAGTGAGGATTGTGACTGACCCAAACAACCAAGCTGACAGTTGTCTTTTAATAATATTTATTTACTGCAATTGGGTTGTCACCCAGTGGCAGTGGTTATTTTACATGTAAACAAAACATGAAATTGGTTACTACTAAATATAAGTCGGGAGGGCTACATGAGAAGCATGTAGTGGCAACTTGGAATCTTGGGAACCATCTCAGCATTTGCTTTTGCTTTTTGTATAGTGTTGCATAACTGAGAGCAATGCCATGCTCTGATCAACCAAATGCATCTTACTTCCAAATAAACAATTTGCAATATGGTGCACTGTTTCAATATAAAGTCATATGCACTGCAAATGGAAAACTGCTATACAATGAACAGCCTGTACTTAAACACTCATGCAATCGGATGGCACTGCCTTCAGACTGATCTGTAATATCAGTCTTTAAACAAATAACTCAGAAATCAATATCTTGTACTTTTATAGTTGTTATTTCATGTTTAATCACAGAGCTGCCAGTTACTGGCATAAAATACACAAAAATGTAATTTCTTTGTTCCCAGTTTCCCCCACAAACCCACCACAGAAAAAACAAAGATTTTACAAAATTTACCACAAGTACGGTAGCCACAGCCACTTACAGTGGAAGCAATGTGATACAGTTGGACAATGAAACTTAAATCCTCATTCCCATGTATTTCTTTTTAATTACACTGAGAACATTAATGTCTGACTTTGGAAGTCATTCCTCTTCTTTAAGTGTCAAGACAAATGTGATTTTGACCAAAAAAAAATAAAATAAAAACCAAGCATATCACAGGGAAAAGAATGCATACCTCCACTCATCGGTCATTAGCACGTTGTTATTTTGTTATTATAGTTATTACACAAATAACTGTTTTCATTTGGGAACATGAAAACAGAAAATGGTCAGAGACATGACGTTTGGAGTTCTCATGGCAGTCAATGATGAGTATACAATTGAATGGTCTGGGAGGTGGACACAAATATGCTGGAGATTACCAAATCCATCATCAGGGTAGAAGAATGAATACGGAAGTAGTACGTTCTTCCATAAAATCTGTAAATTTCTAACAGAGCACATAGCTCAACCACCCAGAAACCAATACTGCAGACACATCTGGGACACAGACTGTTGGGGGTGGGGGCGGACATGGTAATATTATAATGAATCAAACATTTTCAAATCGTCATACATGACAACAAGTGTAACATGAATCCACATATTAAAATTCATTTCCCTCCGTTCACTATTTGAGACTTGATGAGTTCAAGACATGTTAGCAGAGAGGGTAATTTCTTTCCCTGCAAGCAGTGATCTTCTTACAGTGGTCAGTGACCCATACAGTGCAGGCACTGAAATGCACTCCCATGCCTGCTGGCTGATGTCAAAAAATATAGTTTGTGTGCTGAGTGACATATATGTATTCTGCATCTCCCACAAGTAAACATCTCAATGCCGCACCTCTAGGCTGTGATTTTCTACCCTGTAAGCCAGGCACCTTGCTTGTACACAAGAACTTTCTTATGATGTGCCCACACACCAGCCAGGATCCACTGGAACATCACAACGTGGTGTGGCATTCAAAGGCTTGCATATGGAGTGAGGAATGTACATGCATGTCACTTGGTACAGAAATACGGGATGATATTTCAACAAGGTTTGCAGCTGACCAGATATTTGCAACAGAAGTCACAGAAGCACGGCACCTGACCGTGACATGTGCGTTCGTTAAAATGTCCATATACAGCAGCCACCCTGAATGGGTTAATAATACAAAGAATGAAAATATGAAATGTTAAACAGGTATGATGGGTCATGAACAATATTAAAGAGATTTGCTTTAAATGAAACCAAAATTGCCATGCTTGATGAAAACCTAAATTGAGGCCACCAAAAGATGTCCCACGAACAGCAGGAAAAATGTCATGTAAGGCTTGTAGCTCTCTGGGTACTTTTGTATTCCCTTCCAACCCCAGACACTTACATCACCCAGTCGAAAGTACTCTCACTAGTGTGGGTTCTGGCTACCAATGAACACAAACGACGGATGAGTGATGGAAAACATGGCGAAACAGGACGCCAGAGCCAGAACACACCATCTTTAGTGATCCGGTCAAAACATGAGACATCATTCTGTGGCCACAGTATGGTTAAATTCTGTTATTTGTGATCACTCTGCCGATAACTGCCTCATAATTTAACAAAAAAAATATCATAAAACTGTAAGTCATTGAATTTAAAGTTTCCAAAGAAAAAAAAAACCAGCAACAGAAGCAGTACCTTATAAAGCAGTTATCCTTTAGTACAACTCTATAACATGCCTCTGCTAGCCAGTTATATTCTCCAACACCAACAAATTTGGACCATGCACCGTAATTGTTGGCTAGTCCATGCTACAAGACATGGGAGGGACTTTTCCCCCATTCTGCACATCACATTACAACACACAGCTATCAAAAGGTCTTTTTTCACTTCCTCAAACATATATACATATTTATTTATTTATGTATGGTTTAAGCAATGGCACTATCTAATAGCTCAAACTATAAACACACAATGAGGCTATGATTCATAAGTCAAATGTAAAGAATGTAGAGGAAGTTACTGCACCATTTTCCTTAGGTACAGGCCATGTCATTTGACACCCAAGACCATAACTTTTAACAGTTTAAGAACAAAATGAAATCCATTTTATTTGCAGGTCCAGTTTGTACTGCAAAGTAAACACATTCCATACAGGTTATTTGTTCTGAGATCCACACAACACACGTAAGTGTGAGCAAAACGCAGAATTTTTAAATGTTAAACCTGGCAGTACACAAAAAAGCATTACGGCTCTAAGAAATCTGTAATTTAAGTTCTGAATTTGATGTTCAGGTGAATGTGCACGTAATAAATTCCTATAATAAAACCAAACAGATGCACTAATTCCTCAAATTTATTTTTGGAATAAAGTTCTACATGTTTCGGACAGTTCCTCTGTCCATCAGCAGGAGATTTTCACTGTACACACAGCAATGGCATATGTCATATTTATGACATACACCATTCTTGTGTGTACAGTGAAAAACTCCTGATGGTGGCCAGATGAACTGCCCGAAACATGTAGAGTTTTATTCCAAAAATAAATTTGAGAAATTAGGGCATCTGCTTGGTTTTATTATAAGAATTTAAGTTCTGAACTTAACAAAAGCATTAATGGTGCTATTTAATTATGCTGTGACCTGCCAAGAAAATATAACATTGGTGACAAATGTGTTAATGACTGTGAGCCATTGGTGGAATGAAGCTGGTAGGGGAAAAAAATTGAAGCACTGGGAGAAAAACCTGTCCTGGTATGAGCTGTGCAGAATGTGGAGGGATTTTAGTAATGCAGCACATTAGTTCTGTTAAGCACAACAGCAATACAGTACATAAACGATAAAAACCTTTGATCTGTAAGGGTCTTGATGCACATGACTGTTAAACACCTGGAAAATAAACAAGTAAGACCAATCTGAGCATCATTAAGGCCCCATACAAACATGTCAACCATCACCAGACGGGAACAAAGCCTGCTGTTATTGACAGAAATGCAGATAACCTCTCAGGTCAAGTGGGGGCACTTAATATCAGATGAACTAAAACAATTTCAGAAACAACACACAAGGTGTCTCCCACTGGAAAGTTATTGTCAACACAAATGCAACTCAAACGCAGACTGCAAGCCAATATTATGAAAATAACAGCCAGCCCTTCTGACTGTCAGTAAATCCACAGTGGGAATCATGCTTAACCCTTTGACGCCTAACAACCCCTATAGTGGTCGTACCGCACCATTAACCTCTAAACGTTGCATTATATATATTTATTTAACAAATACAGGTACTGAATATTTTAAACATGTTATATACTCTCCGTTTTTTTCTCTTCAAAATGCAGTTTGTTCCATAATTCTAACATATTTTGTTCCTGTTTTATTCACGTTTTATATACAGGATGTGCTAAAATTTAAAAAAATAATTCCAGCGCCAAAAGGTTAAAGAATTTTCAAAGTTCGTTCATTTCCGTAACAGTTAAAGTAAATTAAAATAGAGTTAAGTTTTCTTCCCTGTTCAGCAAGCCATGATGACATAAAGGGAGAGCAGAGGTACAGCTCCACTCATTCTTAACCTCAGCACTCGATGGAGTGGAGTGGTTAACTTCAAGCTCTAGCTGCTTTACTCCCAGGAAGGAGCCCTAGCACCCACTGAATAGGATCGATTGGATCCAGAGCTGATCTGGACATTTTGGGAAACAAAAAAACTCTTACCCCTAACTGCATACGAACCATGGGCCGTCCAGTCCGTAGCCTGTCGTTATACAGACTACGGTACTAGACGGCAATACTGTGTTCCTGCAAAACTGATTACATAGGCTGGAAATATTTGTATGAGGAATAGCAAAATGATGATAGTGTCAGGAAAAGTTAGTTAGCCTTTTGACGCCTAACGACGACTATAGTGGTCGTACCGCACCGCTAACCTCTAAACATTGCATTTTATATATTTATTCAACAAATATAAGTACTGAATATTTTAAACATGTTATATACTCTCCGGTTTTTCCTCTTCAAAATGCAGTTTGTTTCATAAATCTAACGTATTTGGTTCCTGTATTATTCACATTTTATATACAGGTTGTGCTAAAATTAAAAATATAATTCTGGTGCCAAAAGGTTAATTGCAGTATTCGGGATTCAGTTACATCTCTTTGATGTACTGGTGGTTAGAAACACACCTACACGTCACTTAACCCTTCATGTCTCACATACTATCAATTCTTGGCTCACTGCCCTATATAATAGTACTACAGGCATCGACAGGGGTCAAATGGTACATTGCAGTGAGCACATTAGCAGCTCTCAAACCATCACATCAACTACTGGATGTTCATGCCAAACAAAGAGACGAACTGAGAGCAAAACGTATTTCTTACATATTGGGTTGACCTTGTGGTATATATGTCACTCTGCAGTTACAGTGAATCATACAATCATGGTGAATGAAATGGATAACATCACCGCATAACCAGAATAGCTTTGTATCGCTTATCTGATGGTTGATATGTTAGCATACATTTTAAACTGAATACTACGTCTAAGGTTTCATGTGCGAAAGAAAGTGGGTTTCCTTAACCCTACAGCACACATTCATTACACTGCAATCCATAAAAAATTAATGGATGAATTGTTTATATGATACAATTTGCATCAAACACATTAAACCAACTGTGACAAAAGGACACTTCCCACCTGAATAATCTGAAAAACCTAGACTTGTCACAGGTAATTGCAATCTGAATGGCAAAGAATAGCCACTGCAAAAATGTAATAATTTATCGAAAACTTCCTTCAGTGGAAGTTTAGGTGCAATTTAATAACTTGCAAGATGTGATGATAACTCACCGCAGTGTGAACATCATCACTGATGTGAAGCAACAGACTACACTGCCTAATCTGCATTACTTGCCATTAAAAGCATTCTGTATGTAATGCTCACTATTTCCAACACAAAGTCCATTGAAAGAAGTATGAAAGATGAAGGGGGATGACAAATATTGGGACTTCCAACTTGATGTCACTTGCTATTTTATTTCACTTCTTATGTGCTCGACATATTTCGGACATTAATATATCCATCATCAGGAGATTGTGACTATTCTGTTGAATTACCACATTGGTCGCATTGCTCTTGGTTCGGTGTGTGTTGGAGTTTCGGTGTAGTTGGGTTGGAGTGGTATCCGTGTTGCAGGCTTATCATCAGGAGCGTGCAACTATTCTGTTGAATTACCACATTGGTCGTATTGTTCTTGGTTCGATGTGTGTTGGAGTTTCGGTGTGGTTGGGTTGGAGTGGTATCCGTGTTGCAGGCTGA
>Ga0123357_10011156_pt1 | contig 11494 bp, 11 predicted proteins | sample TergutEmb28metaG_FD_89873 | JGI IMG/M metagenome (GOLD analysis project Ga0123357, IMG submission 89873) | Embiratermes neotenicus P4 segment gut microbial communities from Petit-Saut dam, French Guiana - Emb289 P4 | ecosystem: Host-associated > Arthropoda: Insects > Digestive system > Gut ...
AAACTTTGGCAGCAATTGTATTATACGCACTGCTTCCGCGTTCAATTCTGCATTTTTTCCTTTAACAGTTACATCTGAAACCGAACCGTCTTTATTAACCACAAATCGCACTGTAATTTTTTCTTGTATGCCTTTTTTGACTGCCTCATCAGGATATTTAATATTATCACTAATGAATTTGAGCAACGCATCACGTCCGCCCGGAAATTCAGGTAATACATCAACGCTTTGATATATTGTTTCCTTCGGCGGTTGTGGCAATGTAGTCGGCTGTTGCTTTTGTGCAACAGCGGAGTTCGTTGTTTCGGATTGTGCCGAAACCAAAAGGTCTGCGCTTTGATTTTGCGCACTGATTTTTACATTAATACCTGCCAAATAGGCAATTAATGGCACAAGTAATGCGTATTTAAGCATAACATGCGACTTGCTTTCTACTTTTTTCATCATTATAATACGTTTTTTTAAAAATGAAACATTAAAATTATTTGTTAATGAAATTATTTTTCTTTGATAACTCAACTGCATTAAATTGAGTTGATAATGCTTTGGTTCACAGCCGGATAGCAGCACCTGTCGGTCAGCCAAAAATTCGAGATTAAGGCAAATTTCGTGTTCCAATTTCTTTGCCAATGGATTGAACCACGACAGGACGCAAAGAATTTTTCCTAATATCACATCAATTGAATGTAATTGCCGTTTATGAGTACATTCGTGTATCATTATTTCTGCAAATTCGCTTTCGGTATATTTTTTTTCGTTCACAACAATTACACCGAAAAACGAAAACGGGTTTTGTGCCTGCTTTGAAACATAAACTTTTTGACCAAAAACTTCTCTCTTTTGCGAATTTTTCACAATATGCAAAATGCTAAATATCTGTATTACAATACTAAACAAATAAAAGACAACTCCTGCCAAATAAACTGCAAGCAACATAACCGGCAAAATTTTGCTTATAGAAAACTTTTTTCCGGATATTGCATGAGTAACATTTATATTGTCAAGAGAAAAAGTATATAAATCATTAATTTTCATCATATTAACCTTTGCAATTAACAAACTGTAATACTCGCCGATGGGATAGAACAGTGAAAATAATATAGCAAAAAGCAGTACAATTCTTTTCCACATAAAGAAAGTATCTGTCTCAAAAGCAATGCGATATAGCAAGTAAAACAAAATTATGGCTATATTGACTTTTATCAAATAAATTACGAATTCCATAACATTATTTTTTTATTAATTCTAAAATTTCTTCCAAATCTTCCACTGAAACTTTTTCGTTTTGTGCAAAAAAAGTTACCATCTCTTTATAAGAATTTTGAAAATAATTCGACACAATGTTCGACACAAAATTTCGTTTATAACTGTTTTGACGTATTTTGGGGCGGTATTCATAAGTATTTCCGTAGAGTTTTGCCGAAACATAACCCTTTGCCTCCAATTTTTTCATTATAGTAGCGACAGTTGTATATGGCGGCTTCTTTCCGCTATACATTTGACGAAAATCTTTTACAAAGCCCTTTGACGCCTGCCAAACATAGAGCATTAATTGTTCTTCTTGAGGTGTTAATTGTTCCATTTTAAATCTTTTAAAATTTATTATAATATTAATTATATTGACTTTGCAAAATTACGTAATTTGCGTAATACTTACAAATTTTAAGTACGAATATATACGTATTTAACGTAACTTTAACTTTTATGCACAAATATTAATTATTTTGTCTGTGTTTTTATTAGAATAATATTTATTTTTGTAAATAAAAATTTATCGAAAAATGAATTTATTTCAACTGCAAAAACATATAGCAAATTCGCTGCAACTTTCTGATAAACAGGTAAATAACACAATAAAACTGTTATCCGAAGGGGCTACAATTCCTTTTATTAGTCGTTACCGAAAAGAAATGACTGATGAACTTGATGAGGTTAAAATTGGAGAAATCAATGACTTATACCAAAAACTTTTAGAGATACAAAAACGCAAAGAGACCATTATCAAAACCATTGAAGAGCAGGGCAAATTGACCGATGAACTGCGTAAACGAATAGATAATTGCCTCAATGCCACAGAGTTGGAAGATATGTATCTGCCTTATAAACCGAAACGCCGTACCCGTGCCGAACTTGCTCGAGAAAAAGGACTCGAACCGCTTGCAAAAATGATTATGAGTCAAAATGATGGAAGTATCGAAAAAATGGCGCAACGTTTTGTAAATGAAAATGTTAAAAGCATTGAAGATGCCTTGCATGGAGCGCAGGATATTATTGCCGAATGGATTAATGAAAGTGAATTGGCTCGAAACGCAGTGCGTAAAGTATTAAGTTATGATGCGGTAATTACTTCAAAAATTATTAAAGGAAAAGAAATTGAAGCACAAAAATACAGTAATTATTTCGATGTTTCGGAAAAACTGTCGCGTTGCCCTTCTCATCGTCTGTTGGCAATGCGTAGAGGCGAAGCAGAAGGTTTTTTAAGAGTTGCAATTAGCCCAAATGATGAAATATGTCTTGACAAAATAGAGAGAATTTTTCTGAGAAAAGGAAATTATTCCGAATCGTCAAACATTGTGTATCAGGCAATTACCGATAGTTACAAGCGGCTTCTTAAACCTTCAATTGAAACCGAATTTGCGGCTCAAAGCAAAGAAAAAGCCGACCGTGAGGCAATTAATGTTTTTGTGGAAAATCTGACACAACTTTTACTTGCGCCACCGCTTGGGCAGCAGCGCGTTCTGGCTATTGACCCCGGTTTTCGCACAGGATGCAAATTAGTTACACTTGATGCTCAAGGAAATTTGCTACACAACGAAACAATTTATCCGCATCCGCCGCAAAATGAATTTGCTCAGGCGCAGCGAAAACTACAAAAACTTGTGGAACAATATGAAATTCAGGCAATTGCAATAGGCAACGGAACAGCGAGCCGCGAAACCGAACGGCTTGTTCAAAATACGCGTTTCGACCGAAAAATTAAGGTTTTTGCTGTTGCCGAAAATGGTGCATCCGTCTATTCTGCCTCGAAAATTGCCCGCGAAGAATTTCCTGATTATGATGTTACAGTACGAGGAGCGATTTCTATCGGGCGGCGATTGATGGACCCGCTTGCCGAACTTGTGAAAATTGAGCCGAAAGCAATAGGAGTTGGACAATATCAGCACGACGTTGACCAAATTGCACTGAAAAAAGCGCTTGACCAAACCGTTGAAAATGCAGTAAACAGGGTCGGAGTTGATTTGAATACGGCAAGTAAACATCTTTTAACATATATTTCGGGGCTTGGGGCGGTGTTGGCACAAAATATTGTGGATTATCGAACTGAAAACGGTGCATTTACCGATAGGAAACAACTGCTTAATGTGCCGAAAATGGGTGCGAAAACTTTTGAACAGGCGGCTGGCTTTTTGAGAATCGTAAATGGAAATAATCCTTTGGACAACTCAAACGTGCATCCTGAAAGTTATCCGATTGTAGAAAAGATGGCAAAAAATTGTAATACCGATTTGAAAAATTTGATTGGAAATAAAGAATTTTTACAAAAAATTGATTTACAACAATTTGTAACAGATAAAGTTGGGTTGCCAACATTGACCGACATCGTTTCGGAACTTGAAAAACCGGGACGCGACCCCCGAAAAAATATTAAAGTATTTGAATTTGATTCAACTATAAATAATATTTCGGACTTAAAAATTGGAATGGAATTACCGGCTATCATTACAAATATCACTGATTTTGGAGCATTTGTAGATATTGGAATTAAGGAAAACGGGCTAATTCACAAATCGCAACTTGCCGACCGCTATGTGAGCAATCCCACGGAGGAAGTGTCGCTGCATCAACAAGTTAAAGTGTCTGTTTTAGAAATAGATATAGAACGAAAAAGAATACAGTTGAAGTTAATCGGCAAAATTTAATGCTCTGTTATTTATAATATTTTGTACTATATAAATCATAATTGAAAGTTACACATAACAAACTTGTAAATTTCTGAATATAAGTATATTACAAAATATATTTGGGTAATTATTTTTTAGAAATTATATAATAGAAATAAGAAATAATTTTAAATATTTTTATGCAAAACAAAAGTTTGGTTTCTATTTCGGATTTGAGCAAGGAAGAGATTTTGGAAATTCTCGCCTCATCCGCAGATTTTGAGCGTAATCCGAATCGTAAAACATTTGAAGGAAAAGTTATAGCCACACTGTTTTTTGAGCCGTCAACTCGTACACGTCTGAGTTTTGAAACGGCTGTTTTGCGGCTTGGCGGCTCTGTTATCGGCTTTTCGGATGCTGCAACAAGCAGTTCGGTAAAAGGCGAAACCCTGAATGACACTATTCGTATGGTTGCCTGCTATGCCGATGCCATTGTTATGAGGCACAATATTGAAGGAGCAGCGCAGTTGGCTGCCGAAATTTCTCCCGTACCGATTGTTAATGCGGGAGACGGCTCTAATCAACATCCGTCCCAAACTTTGCTTGATTTGTATTCAATTTTCAAAACGCAAGGACATCTCGAAAATCTAAATATCTGTCTTGTAGGCGATTTGAAATATGGACGAACCGTTCATTCGTTGGTGATGGCGATGGCACATTTCAACCCGACTTTTAAATTTATTGCGCCAAAAGAAATGTCATTACCGGAAGAATATAAGATTTTTTGCAAAAAAAATAAGATTCAATTTTCCGAATCAAATATTTTTAATAATAATTTTAATGATGCTGATATTCTTTATATGACACGTGTTCAGCGTGAGCGTTTTTCCAACTTGGATGAATATGAACGGGTAAAAGATTTGTATATTCTTGAAAACAAAATGCTTTTATCAAGCAAATCAAACCTGAGAATTCTTCATCCGCTGCCTCGCGTAAATGAAATTTCGCCTGATGTGGACTCCAACCCCAAAGCATATTATTTTCAGCAGGCACAAAATGGGCTTTATGTACGTCAAGCAATTTTAACGAAAGTTTTGAGTTGAGATAAAGATTTCTTTTACAACAAATTACCTTTTTTTATTCCCCAGAAATTTTTCAACCTTAATTTTGCGTTGCAACTGCATTAATCCGTAAAAAAGCGATTGCGGACGAGGTGGACATCCCGGAATATAGACATCAACGGGAATAATTTCGTTAGTTCCTTTAACAACATGATACGAATTTACAAAAGGTCCTCCAGAAATTGCACAACCACCCATCGCTACAACGTATTTCGGCTCCGACATTTGGTCGTAAACGCGGCGCAAAAGAGGCGCCATTTTATGCACAATTGTCCCTGCTACAATCATCAAATCCGCCTGACGCGGCGAATTACGCGTAACCTCCATTCCAAAACGAGAAATGTCATTGTGAGCAGCAGCGGCAGCCATAAACTCTATCCCGCAACAGGAAGTAGCAAAAATCAGCGGCCATACCGAACCCGCACGACCCCAATTAATTGCGTGGTCAAGAGTAGTGAGAACAATATTGACGCCACCGGCTTTCAATTCTTCAACATAATTTTCGAGATATTCATTGTCGTTAAATTCTTGGTATGGAATACTTTTTATTTTAGGTTTCATCGCAAATATAATTCTGAGTTAAATTTTTTTTAATATTTTGTATTAAAAATCTTTTTCTTTAAAAAATTTTATTCCCATTTCAATACATTTTTGCGCCAGGCATAAGCCAAGCCCAACGCTAAAACGGCAATAAAAAAGAGGATGCTAATAATTCCTGCCCAGCCGAGTTGCTTTACAATGGTTGCCCACGGAAAGAGGAATAGCGTTTCAACATCGAACATCAGATACAATATAGCATATAGATAATATCCCGTTTTGAACTGTATCCACGAACTGCCTCTTGTTGGCACTCCGCATTCGTATGGTTCGCCTTTTTGGTTGTTGTTCGAGCGGGGAGCGAGCAAAAGCGAAATGCCTGCACCGCCGATAAAAAGTACTAACCCTGTTAAAAAAACAGTCAGAAAAAGTATTGAATTGTCCATTTTTATATTGAAATTTCTTAAAAAAACAAATATGTATTTTGTAATTATTTGGTTTTTAATAGATTATATAAATACTTCTATAAAAATAAATATTAAAAATACTTTTGCAAATGTACATTATTTTTTTGAATTATACACAGTAAAATAAAAAAACTGAAAATTCCTGCAACAAATATCAAACATTTAAAATTATAAAACTATTTTATCTTTATAAAAAAATATAATTCACTTATTACCCTTTTTATTCTATCAGTCGATTCCTTTTTCTGCTCATTTTGTCAATTAGATGCCTCAAAGCCAAGTATGGATGATGTAAAATCATTCTCGGACCTGAATAGCGCATAATATTACGAATTGCCTCGCGCTCTGTTTGTCTGTAACAATGTACCGTACAATCGGCACAAGTTGGTTTATCTTCTCCAAATTTGCACTTTTCTACGCGCTGCAAAGCGTAATCAAGTAAATAACTACATTGATGGCAGGGCGTTTGCCCCTTATGATGATTGTTGCAATACAAAATTATCATCTTTTGTATTGTTTTTTTCTCTCTTGATATTCGACTCATTTTCTTAAAAAAATCTTTTCAAAATTTGCGCAAAAGTACTAAAAACAATTCTCAGAAGTATAAAAAGTTCAAATCTCTGTTTTTCAAAATGTTTAATTACTTTTGCAAAAGATTTTTTATATTTATGAACAGATATTTCAAACTTATTTTTCTGCTTGTAGCGGTGATAATTGTTGCCAGTTCTGTTTTTTTTTCAAATCGGATAGCGCGGGCTATGAATATTGAAGAGAAAAAACGTATCGAAATTTGGGCTGCAGCCAATAAAAAACTACTTGAGGCAGGTATGAATGATGATGTGGATTTGATTTTGAATATTTTGGAAAATAATAATTCTATTCCTGTGATATGGGTTGGAGAAAACAGCAATATGCTTATGGCACGCAATGTTAAAGAGCCTGACAAAGATAAAGCACATTTTTATAAAAATTATATACAAAAACTTAAAGAAAAGAATCATTTTTTTGTAGTAAATTTAGAAAATGAAAAACAATATGTATATTACGATGATTCGGCATTAATAAAGCAGTTGCAATATTTTCCGTATATTCAATTTGGAGTGATTATCATATTTTTAGCAGTTGCATTTTTTGCATTTTCAAATGGACAAAAGTCCGAACAGAACAAAGTTTGGGTTGGATTATCCAAAGAGACGGCGCATCAACTCGGTACACCGATTTCGTCAATGTTTGCGTGGAATGAACTTTTACACGAGAAATACCCTGACGATTTACTTGTCGCAGAAATGGGCAGAGATGTTAATCGTCTGCAAATCATTGCCGAGCGTTTTTCAAAAATAGGCTCAACGCCCGATTTAAAAAAAGTAAGTGTAAAACAAACCTTATTAAATGCTGTTGCATATATTAATAACCGCTCTTCGGTGCGAGTGCAAATTCAAACGCATTTTGAGAAGGGCAAGGAATATTTTGCCGCATTGAATGTACCTCTGTTTGAATGGGTTATTGAAAATCTATGTAAAAATGCAATAGACGCAATGGACGGCTCTGGAAATATTGATGTTTTTGTAAAAAAAAGCGGAAACTACATTATTATCGACCTCCACGACACAGGCAAAGGAATTGAACGTAAACTTTTTCGCCGCATTTTCAAACCCGGCTTTACCACCAAAAAGCGAGGATGGGGGTTGGGATTATCACTTGCAAAGAGAATCGTAGAACAATATCATCACGGAAAAATTTTTGTTAAACAATCGACTCCCAATGCAGGAACGACTTTCAGAATTATACTCAAAAAACAATGAAAAAAGGATGTATGTAAAAGATATTTTTTGGTAAGTAGTAATTTTCAAAACCTGTATTTATCAATGCTAAACTATTTGATATTTATTTATTTCATGTATACTTTGAGTTATGGATAAGAAAAATAAAAAAGTCCGCTATTAAAAGTTAATTTTGTGCCGAAATACAGGCAATTAGCTTTGGTTAAATCCTTATCCAAAACACAGGTTATTAAAAGTTGCCTTTTGTATTTAATAATCATTTATTTGGGCTGTTTCAACTTTTTGGTTCATTATCTTAAAATTCCAATTATATTTTTTGTAAAAAATAAAAAATACAATCACACCGATAATCAGAAGCGAAATCAAATCTAAAACCGGATTGATTGCCTTTACCGAAAACAGGGCGTCTGTTTGCAATGCCGATGCAGAATGTGTAACAAAAAGTACCAAAAACATGTTATTAGCCGCATGTAAGCCCATTGAAAGTTCAATTCCGTCATCTAAAATTGCTATTAATCCGAACAAGATACCAAAGAAAAGATATTGGCTCATTGCGAGCAAAAATCCAAATTCCCTAATCTCAGGATTTAAAATATGCAATAATCCGAAAATTACCGAAGGAATAATCAACGCCCACCAACGGCTGTGCGTTCCTGCACCTATGCCTTGAGCCAGATATCCGCGCATTAATAATTCTTCGGAAGTGGTTTGAAACGGCACAAGGACTATCGACAAGACAATAAGTACGGCAAATTTACCCCAGTCGAGTTGGAAAACGTAATTGTCGTTGTGCCAAAAATAATCTATGCCCAAATAAATTGCCATTAACACAAACCAAGTTGCAAAGGCGAAGAAAGTTCTGCTCCAACGCACTGTTTTTGTGCCATTTACAGTTTCGGCAAAAGTTCTGCCGTGCATTGCCTGTACCAAAATTATTGTTACAATCAAAGTTCCTAATGGAGCAAGCATCGTAAGTCCAAAGGAAAGATTTTTCGATAACCCTAATTCGGATAAATCGGATAAATTCTGGAAATTAAAACCTTCAATTCCTCCGGTAAATATTAATTTGGCTATTATTACAATAAAAAACGGTATTAACCCGATAAGTTGTCCGCCAAATAATGCTATCAAAAATATCAGAAGATATTTCCACCACTGATTCTGCCCCTCAAGAGCGCGTTCTAAAAAATTTTTTGTTTCCATTTTTTATTATTATAAAATATTTTTAAAAAAATTAAATTAATCTTCTCTAAATTCTAAAATATCTCCGGGTTGGCAGTTCAACTCATTGCAAATTGCCTCCAAAGTTGAAAATCTTATCGCTTTTGCCTTGCCTGTTTTCAAAATCGACAAATTGGCAGGCGTTATATCAATTTTTTCGGCAAGGTCGCCAAGCGAAATTTTGCGCTTGGCCATCATTACATCTAAATTTACTATTATCGCCATAATTATCAAATAGTTAAGTCGTTTTCTTCTTTAATTTGCGTTGAAATTTTTAAAATCTCTGCAAAAAGCAGTGTTGCAACGCCCATTATCAGGTACAAATACGATTCTCCCATCGTGAAAACTATCTGATAATTTTGAAGTTCAATCATACTTTTTGCTTTAAAATATTCTCTGATATCAATAAAAAGCATAAAGGCAAACATGGCAACAAGCAGATATCCAATCCATCTTAATCTATTAATATTAAATGAATTAAATATATCATCTTTTACAATTGAACGAATAATTATAAAAACTAAAATCGGAATAAAAATCAAAATGAACAACATAGCAAAAGCAAAAATTCCACTGATAATATCCGCCAGCAATTTACTTGCCGTCATTTTTTGCGGCTTGATTTTAACCGAAATTGTGTTAATTTGGTCTTTGACGGTTACGTCGTCTTTTAGATTTTGCAGTTCGTCATTGTAACGTTCACCTTTGGGCTGCACGTCGAATTGCACGATTTCGTACAATCTGCCAATTTTATTTTTGGGTTGTTTTTGAACGGAATTAAACCCGTCCATAAAACCGCCCGAAATTTCCGCAATATGAGATGTCAAATTAAAACCCACAATTGCAATGTAAATTATTCCAAATAAAATCCCAATAATTTTTAATCTTTTATTCATAAAAAGGAAATATTAATTGTTATACAAAAATTATTTATCGAAAAACAATGTGCAAAAGTACAACATTTTTTTTAGATGACAAAATATTTTATTCAAAAAAAGGAAATAATTATTTTATAAAAAATATTTAAATTGTAAGCAATCAATTATTTTCTAACTTTTACCAACATTTCTAAGCACTTCTTTCCCAAACGATTTATTAGCCAATTCCCGATTACGCGGGCGGTAAGTTCCCTCATTCATTTCGCGCAGGGCAACATTGCAAAAAAGGCGGAACATTTTTGATTCCTGACTTTCATCTTTATAAAACGTCTCCCATGCATAATCATAAAGTTCCTGCAACTTTTCAGCGCTCATATTTTTGGGGTGAAAAACCACCTGACCTGCATTGTAATGATTCCAGTCGAAGTCAAAAATTCTGCCTTGCCGCAGATAGTCATCATAACCTTTTGTGTGAGGGAATGGAGTCATCACCGTAAATTCTGCCAAATCAAGGTCTATTTCAAGCAGAAAATCAATTAGACGTTTGATATTGTCTTCGGTATGATTGTCAAGCCCTAACAAAATTGTACCCTCAACCCCAATTCCGTGGTCGTGATAACGTTTTATGCGTTCTTTGATGTAGTTAGAAGTATCGTAAACTGCCTGATAAACGTACCACGCACCTGCTTGCGCCGCCAAATCAAGTATTTCGGGGTCGTCTTCAATCGTATGACTTATCCATTTCTTTTTTAATGGAATCATTTCCTTAAAAAGTTGTTTCTCCCACTCTTTATTTTGTGCCAGCGAATTATCAACAACAAAAAGTCGGTTGTTTTCTATCGTTGCCAATTCTTCAACAACCTTATCCATCGGGCGGGGACGGAAAGCACGCCCGCCCAAATACGTTACAGCGCAAGGATAACAACTGAAACGGCAGCCGCGCGAGGCGTGAAACAAATCGACCATTTGAACGCCCTTGTGATTGTATAAATCACGTCTGTATAGATCTCTTCGAGCAGGTCCAACGCTTTCAATGGGCGGATGTTGCAGCATAAAGTTATACACTTTCTTGAGTTCGCCGCCTTTGAAATCGTCCAAAACGGTTTCCATTCTTCCTTCAGCCTCTCCAAGGAAAACACTGTCGGCATGTTCCAACGTTTCTTCGGCGTGCAACATTGTGGCAATACCGCCGAAAATAACTTTTTTGCCCTGTTGCCGAAATTTGTCCGCAATCTCCCATCCTCGTTTTACCTGTGTGGAAAGCATCATTGAAACGGCAATCAAATCACAATCGTCATTAAAATCAATCTCTTCAACATTTTCGTCAATAAAACGCACATTCACGTAATCAGGCAACGCAGCAGCAAAAACCACTGGTCCGTGAGGCGGAAGATTAAAAGTTGTCTGTCCGGGAAGTTTAGCCCATTTTGGATAAATTAAAAGTAATTTCATCTGTTTTAATAGTCTTTATTAGAATTCAACATATTTAATCAATAATCTCGTTAATAATATTTTCTTTTCCAACGATTTCGGCAGCGGTGATTATTGCGCCGATTGTGACTCCGAGAATCCCGTGTGAATTGATATTTTGTCCTGTAAAAAAGAAAT
>Ga0123357_10011157_pt1 | contig 11494 bp, 8 predicted proteins | sample TergutEmb28metaG_FD_89873 | JGI IMG/M metagenome (GOLD analysis project Ga0123357, IMG submission 89873) | Embiratermes neotenicus P4 segment gut microbial communities from Petit-Saut dam, French Guiana - Emb289 P4 | ecosystem: Host-associated > Arthropoda: Insects > Digestive system > Gut ...
ACATCGAACCAGATCAATACAACCCATGAAATAACTCAACAAATAAGTCGCAAGCTCCTGAGGATGGATGTATTAACACCCGAAACATGTTGAGCATTAAATAAAGAAATAATAAAGCAAGTGGCATCAAGTTGGCCTCTCTTTATTGAACTATCAAGATGATGCACTGTCCAATAAACATAATTTTCACAGTTTTGTATATTTTGATTTTAAGTCTTTAAAAACAATAAGCTGAATTGTAACACAGAAGTATTGTTCTCCTTGATCACCCTATGCATATTTAGCTAAGGGAATGTGATAAAATATAGCATTAGCTTGGACTTACAATATTCGTGACAGTTTGTAGTTGTGCCTACAAGTCTCATTAAGAGAAAAGTATTTATGTGTTTGTTATATGTACACACACCAACACGCACATGCATACAAAAAAAAATACGTGCACAGTAAGAGGACATGGCAAAATCTATTGTATAACCATAGGTTACTTAAGTACATTGTTAGTAAATCAGAATACGTGGGGTTGAATAGTGTGATAAAAAGTGGGCAGTGAATTGGTAGGGATAGGAAAGGAATATTTCTAGCCTACATTGAAGTACTATTCCAGTCCTTGAAATTCTTCGTTAGAAAGCAGAAGCAGAAGTGCTGCAACTTGGCTCCTACATTTGGTACTGTGATAATATAGCAACAGCCTCACACGAACAGAAATTACTGACAGGCAGGTCAGAGTTGAATTAAAAGATACTGGAATGAAATATAACGCCAATCCGCACTTACCGATTCTCGTTAAATACAGCCACTGATTGTCACTTGTACCATGACAATGTTCCCACTGATCTCCAACAACATGCAAGTATTGACCCTCCCACGCAAATAGAGAAAGGGGATATATTTTGTGTATTATGCGTTTGTGGCATGTTAATTACAACACACACTCGCATATAAATGTGAAGAGCAAAAGAGCCGGCATGTTGTCGGTAATTACCAATCATTTAACGTTCACTGATTTCGCTAATGAAGTGGCTTTTTACCGCCGATTTGAAAGAGGAGTGTGGGGCCGCTTGTCCGCCGAAAGCGGCCTACATTTGCGATGTCTCACCCGCTTTTGCAGCTACAAATTGATGGGAGCCATAACTGCAGTAGCAGTACACGGACATGTACAATATTTTAAACTAAATCGTCCTCTGTAAATTATCAGTAACACGTTCGTTGAAAATGTAACGAAAAATTTCTTCCTTATTCAATTTTCATTCCTTCTTGTATAGGAATTTGATCTCACTTTCATCCTCCTTTAATTGTTTACATTGAGTGAATTTCGTACTAAGGGTCGTTTATGACAGTTTCACGTTTGCGTAATTGGAGACAAACTTTTTTTCAGGAATTTTTTATTAGCTTTAAATTTCATGTCAATAAATGTTAACATCTATTTTAATAAACAATATCTGAAAAGAAGATTATCCCGAATTTTGTAAACATTAAACTACCAGAAAATTTCCTGTTACGAAATTCATTCAACGTGAACAACACTTAATGTGGATCACAGGTAAAGAAAATTCCTCAATATTTACTGCTTAAAGATCTGTCTAAACAGAATGTTTCTAAAGGATTATGTCTCCAAAGTCAACAATATGACGCGAAACTGCATACTTATTAAGAAATCTTAGGATTTCCCGTCACCTAGCAGTGACAACCAGCGTATGCTCAAGCACAGACTCAGGAGGAAAATAATTTATTATCTATTCCTATTTGTTCGTCTACTTAATCCCTCGCCTACCTCCTTTTCCTCCATTCTCAGCTCTCCGTATTTATTTTACTTCCCTTTTACTCATCCAGCTTATTAAAATTTACCGTCCTTCCCGTCTCCATGAAGTTAAAAAGTTTAGATTTTGTAAATACTTATGTGAATATGAATATCGTATATGTATGTTATCTAATGACGCGTCGATGCCACTTGACAATTGAAGCCATCTGTTGGACACCGAAGGTAAGTAAATTCACACAGTGTGTAAAGTGAGATCAAAATGATTTCCAAGAATTCAATCATAACACAAAACTCTTCTTTCATACAAAACGTTCCAATTTTCACAGACACGTAATTGACCTAGAGTTCTGCAATTCATGCAAGCACGCACTGAATGTCAATATTTCATGAGGAAGATGCACGGTCAAACAACCCTCTAGGTGTCAAAATTTTCTCTCATATTTTGCCAAAACCTCAATAACCACCAGGACAGAAGTCACGAAATCTTTTCAAACCGTGACGCATAGCTGTAACATAAATTTTCGGCCTCACACTAATAAAGCTTACGTAACACAGTAAGGTTGGCTGTTCATGTGGCCGCTGTTTGATCTAGGGAACACAGTCTTCGACAAGCTGACAGTCGCTCTCATTGTCTCCATATATCCCACCTCTATAAAGCTCGAAGTTTCATATATGTGTCCACACGACCCCAACGCTGGATCCTTTCTTTCCCTAGCTGACTTCAGTCCAAGACCCCACGTTCTATTTGTTAAGACTTATTTTAATATTATTCTACCACTCCGATGCAGTACTTCCTTTCAGGACCGTAAATTCTTTATTCATTCACTGTGTACACAATATCCATATCATTCTGTTTCTTCGCAAGTCTTGTAACACTTTGCGAAAGACAAAAATGTTGGAACCTTCCACTTGTGTCCACAGGTAAAATTACCAATTATCATTTAAAATAAAAGAAAATTATCTTATAAAATTAACAACTCCACATCAACGTCAGATAACTCTTTCGCATCCAATAAATATGCAATTATTTATGTTCCTAGACTTTTCCGTGTGGCACCATGTAACTTTATGTTGTCTATAGTTCAACGCCAGCCCTTAGTATCTTCGTTGCGATGTAAGCACTTAGAGGACCTTCACGTCGTCATCAGTGTCTTTAATGTACTGTGGTTTTACAGTGTCATGCTCCTACGTGTTTTATTACAACACCTGCCAGACCGTGTTTCATCATGCGAAGCATGCGTTAAGTGTTTTTCACTGCACTGACCTTCGCCTTGTTACGTAAAACATCACAATGTGTATGTACAGGGCCACAAAGCGATGACGTGAAATATGTCCAGATGCGTATGTCGCAACAATGATACTAAGGGCTGGCACGTTGAATATCAACAGAAATAAACAAATGTTTTATATTCAATTCTTCTGGGAATTTACGGGATTCCGACTGGCAAACATTTATTGACGTTTCAAATTATTTTATTGATATGATCTGCAGATCCAACAGTTTAATCTTCTTGGATTGTTTGACCCTGAAGATCAAGGCACTATAATCCTTCGAAATGTAGGTAACCCTTTGCACTGACACGGTGTAACGTCCTAATAAAGAATCTACTGCCAGAACTTCAAACCTCACACATTTCAGCCCATTAAAATACTGGTTAATCTAGGACAACCTTTTCGGACACTTTAAATGCGGAATTAGGTGAGTTTCTGCGGACATCCTGAGTGCAAAATGCTGTTCATCTGAACGGGCAATAAAGAAAAATGTGCCTTTAAATTGCTTATTTTCGACAAAAGTTAGAGTGAAAAACCAAATGCGCATTTTATGCCCCATAATTGCTTATGACATGATTTTTAATATTACTAAAAGGCTAAGACGTCAGAACAGTTTCTTTACACATAAATATCCCTCCTTGTTACATTCGCAGAGGATAAAGAGGCAGAAAGTGTCAATGTCAATCCTGAATCTCTTGCATTTATCATTTTCTAATATACCATCTTTCTTTTAAGTGTATCCCTTCTAACAAAAGAAAATTAACACAAAAGGTTTGTTCTCTTACAGTGGAATTAATTTCAGAAATACAATATGTGATATGAAATTAACATACAGACCGAACAAAAAACACTGTTTTCGAAATTCCAGACATCCTTCTTCTGTTTCAAACAAATTATCGCATGTTAGGCACAGAACATTTTTGAATTATGAGTTTAGATTTTCCACTAAGAACTCTGCAGCCAGAGAATGTTACGATACCAACAATTTAGGAAATGTCTGAATCATTTTGAAACAGAATACAACACGGCATTGATATCAATGATTTGGTTCTTCAAAGCTACAATTTATGCATCATTACTGGGTAAAATGTACTAATTAAACTTAATGCTGAATTGTAGATAATTCTATAGCTGGAAAATATTTTACGGCATAAGTGATTACCTAGAAACGTAAAAATTAACCATTTACATAGTGTACACTTTTCATTTGCAACCGTTGAACTTTAAAATAACTACAGTGTAAAAATGTATTTGCAGGTGAAATTGGAAAGTGTTGCTCGGTCAAAACTAAGGGTTTTCCTCAAGCGATACAGACATGATGCCCTAAAATTTTCATGAGGACTCCCGGGTGAGCCACGCATAGATTAATAAGTTTAACAAGTTAGTTGCGAGACACGCCAATAACACTGCTGAATCACGTTGGATTAAACGGGAAACCCTAGTGAGCTTTCATTCTCCCATTTACTTCAGCAGCTTAAGGACATAAAAAATAGAGCCATTTTTACACACTGCGTTCTGAAATTCGTATTCATAATTCCAAACACGCAAGGTTGTGGCCTTAATTTCAGGAAACCACATCAACAGGCGCAGAGTTCGGCAACAAAATATACGCAGTTAACGAAATCAGAGATTGGATCCAATGACCTTATTATGCGCCTGTAGGAACACACGCAACAGTCTCTAAACGACCGTATCGCGCATGCGAAACATTACGCCTGAAGGACAGATTACACACAGGGCAACTGAGTCAGACAAGTTGACGTATTATAAGGTGCCCAACAGTGATGCAAGTCTGAATTGGAACGTACTGGAAATAACTGGTTTGTTCCAACACCAGCTTTCTCCTAAAAGTAATCTCATAATAGGGGAAATCAGATCAAAGATAACGAGATGGGTGGGACATGCAGTACGGAGAGTAGATATGTGAAATTCATGCAAAATATTGGTCGGTAAACTTGAAGGGATGAGACCACTCCAAGAACTAAACGTAAGCGAAATAAAAATAAAATTCATATTTACAATTTGCAACATTATACATACCATCACATTCAGTGAATCTATGTGGCTCTTATTACGAGGTAGTGGAGAGCTCTTATCAATACTGTGAAGAATTTGCTGACTCCACACACTGACAGGAATTTACGGACCAGCAAAACGATTACGCGCTCTAAGAAATCTATACACAATGGATCGAATTATTAATGAGTGGAAAGCTATACCTCAATGGAGCACAAATGTTTAATAAATTCGCGTTTTCTACTTTCCATCCGATAATATTTGTTTTCAACCGTAGGATGATTCAAGGGTTTAAAGCTAACGTCTTTGTCGAGGAACTTACAACACTTTTGTTGTGTTCAGGAGTTCTTGTGTTCAGATCGCGGACTCGATTCCAGCTGTTCTAATGTTCTAGTGCTATCACATCGAACGTTCAAGCCACGTCCAGCTTAGTTCCTCGAATTCGGCCAAAGACACAACTTTCCGCATTCTTCTCGTTCTATTATGATGATCTAAGCCTATTTTCAGATGTGAAACTTTCACTTTATTAATTTAGAATATTATAAAACTATGACCAAGGTACGGAACTCGTAAGGTCTTGGTTTGAGCATTCAAGGATCTACATCTACATCAACTACATATTCAAAGTGTAAAAGATTTTGTAAGTTTACATCCTAAACTTTGTTATTTAATTCTTCCTGTACACATACAATTTACGTTATACACTTTACACAACACACTTGTAAGTTTCGAGATCTCCAACCAATATATCAAATGCATTATTTCTTTCTTTTTATATCCTTGGACAGGCCTGATGATGGATACTAACAATAGCCGAAATATGTATTTGATTTGTTACTGTATAGGTTTGTTTTGACTGGGAAACCCGGCATTTTTCGTTCGTTGCCAACATAATGGAGATGATTCACTTTAAATTTTAAATATTGTAATAATGAGAGAAGTTTTGCCACATTCATTCATAAAATATTATTATACGCAATAATTACGTGTGCACAATAACTATGAAATACCTTTATAAAAACTTTAAGAACAATAATTGTGTTTGGCAGCTCATAACACTCTCATTGTTAATTTCATATTCCAACTTATATAAAAAGTGACCCTGTTATTCAATGTTGTAGAATCTAAGTTATTGAAAACCTTGTTAAATAAACCATAAATAAGTGAACAAATAAACAAATTGTCGTCATGGACAGAGGTTTACACTCATACAAATAAAAGAAATTGTTAATTAAATATCACTTAATGGAGTATATTGTCTGGTAAAATCAGATGGACGGCGTAGGGATTAGGCTATCCATATAATCCGTTAATATTTTGAACACAATCGGGGAGGCGGTTGTATGCATGTTGGGGTGAAATATGGCCGCTTAGTGGTTGTCTCGTGGGGGTAGACACACCCGCTACGCTCACCTGCATGCCAGGTAACAGACCCGCCATCAGATCGATCGCCAGCATGGCGTCTGTAGCAACGTCAATAATAACAGTGAGCGACCTTTCTGATGTTGTGGCAACGCAGAGCCGATACGGTTGTGTCCAAATAATGAAACATGCTGACCAGTCATACATTCACATGCCTCAATAATTCCTACAAAAAATATGTCACGTTACACAAACCTATACACAAAAGTATCTTCTTCGAGTGACTTTATAATTGTTTAGCCAACTTCAGCTTTTCTGTACTATGAGGAAGCATTGATTGAAGGACGTCATTATATCACCGTGTCAGAATAGCGACACACTCATCCCAGTGCAAGTGTGACACAAAATACGAGGTTAATTAAGCCCTAGGTTGTCTAGTTATGTTGCGGAATTCTGAGTTGCAAAGCCTTGCTTTCATAGAAGGGAAGGAACATTTCGGAAGTGCATGTTTACGCCATCTTCAGCGAGGCTGTAGGTTCCGCCGAAAAGATGACAGAAACTTATGAGGCTCCACAGCATCACAACCAATGGGACCACAGCGCGGATCTTCACTGCTGTGAAATTTCGGGTATTAGCCTATACCATACTAAGTTCGTGAAAATAGAATTGAAAATCAACTAAAAGAAATGTGTGTGTCATCACGCGAATTAACTGTCCAACACGTAAGAATCATTTAATCCCATATGCCCTTCATTAAATCAATAAATGTTTTAGTGATTATGCGATCCTGAAAGTCGATTTTAACATTAATGTTTTTGGCGACTCTTTGTATGTTACACCATGGAAGACTTATCTTTCTTATAGCAGAGCTGTTGCTTTTTCATTCGTCTGGCATGGGATGCTGTGTCGGTAGTCTTATCGTCTCCATTTTCAGGGACAAACAGCCTTGGATCGTGAATTTGAAGGCACTACTTTCTTTCGAATATTCTTATATATTCACTCGACGATTCACCGTAACATGGCAGAAGATTTTAATCTTCGAATTACACCACATTCATACCAATGTGTGGATCTGAAACACGAGTGGAAGAGACTCCAAGGATTGTTGCACAGAATCAGAACAATCTATTCCATTGCGCTGTGTAGCCCCGAGGAGGCACATCCCCAGACAAGTCCCAAATTCCACCCAGCCTGTTCTACAATAGGTGTAGTGGTTTTATCCCGAGGATACAGCGGTCGGAGCGTGACCTTGGTCCCCCACCCCATATAGCCTTCAGGTTAATCATATCTACTCTTCTACTGTCCGTTTTGTGCCAGTCACGTCTTGTTACCAGGCGACATTTCCCTTAGCTAATAATTTGTACACAATAAATTATTTTACATTTATTCGTATGTTTAAATCTTATGTTTGGCAAAAGCAGAGTAGTGTTGAAGGAAAGTAGTTCATACATCGAACCAGCAGAAGCTGTCCCATTTTTCTTCCCGTGTCGTTTGAAGACTGACCTAAGAAAGAGAGACAGGCAGCAGTAGACAAGAAGAAGAATTGAAAAGTCAAGGGAGACACGACGCTTTTGTTTAGGATGGGAAGAAAGAGCTTCAGTCTTTTAAAGTTTACAGCGCTTTGTCCGCTCGTCCTTTTGAGGAGGTGAAACTGAAATGAATAGAATTACATGGCGAGAAAATGTAGTTTGAATTAGGGGTGATGGGTATTTCATTTACTAGTTAATGCTAAAGTACTTATTTAAAAAAATAGTTTTTTGGTCCTTAAATTAAGAGGATTGATTTTAAAGAATATATTTCAGGAGGGGGACGGCGGTAGCACAGTGGTTAAGGTGCTGTGCTACAAATCGGAAGGTCTCTGGTTCGATCCCAGCAGGTGCCAGTGGATTTTTCATTGACATAAAATCTTTCCGGTCGCACTATGACCCTGCGGTCGACACAGCCTCTAACAGAAATGAGTACCAGGAGTATTTCCTGGGGGTAAAGGTGGCTGGTGCGTAAGGCTGACAACCTACCACCATCCTGTGCTGTCCAGGCCTGTAATGGGCTACTTTTCCTTTTTTTTATATATGTCAGGAGGGTTACATGAGAAACATACAGTTATGACACTGGAATTGGAGAAAATCCCACTATTTTTCTGAAGACAGAGGACTTGCGTCGAGATGGCCGAGTGCAGGACCTTGCGTCTAAATACTCACTTCTAGACAGCAGTTTAGCAAAGGAAGCATGGAAATACCCTAAATTTTCCGCAGCGTGAACTGCTTATTAATAAATTAAATTACGTGTCATGAATGAAAATTTGACTTAAGTGACGAAACCTCCACACGTTTCTAATAAACTTGTTTTCATTATCTAAAGAATGCCAAGGCATGAAACTTCAGTTCCTGTCTCACATACAGCACGGCCCTTCTCGTTGAAGATTTTACGTTGTCACACCGATAGTACAGAGCAGCTGGATCTTGTGTGACGTGATCCTCTGCTGGTGGGTTTGCGTTTCCCATTGTTTCGAAACACGGTATTCCTTCACCTTCAAGGGTCCATCAGTCTTCATAGCTATTGGCATTGCGATCCTTCGAAACATCTGGAATCAGAAACCTCACTGACACAGCTTCGCATTCCATGTGGTTCGTCTCCGTTCGAAAGATGCCATCAGTTAGTCATTTTTAAGAAAATAAACCCTGTTTACTGTGAGATCACACGAACCCCATATATATGCTTTGTGACAACATGCCGAGGTCCTTTGAATTACAGAAGATGTTACACCTTATTACCAATAGGCTTTGAGGAGTTAATAATAACTTCGCTTTTATGTTCACCGGATACTGCGAGCAAACGAAGCAGTAGACTTCTTTTCATAACTTAAAAGAATTTAATTACAAATCAGTATTTAACGGGGTGAAGGGCAGACATGTCTTTTTACCTCTTTATCAGTCTAATTAATGTTATTTTTAATTTTGTAATTCCTACTGAACTTGATTGGGGGCTTGCAAGGTGGGGGCAGCTGTACCCCCATCATGTCCCCAGAACAACGGAGCGCTGTAATCTATCCCTCGTCTTACGCCACCCTGTAAAAAGTTTGTTAGCTTACAGACAACCATCACACTACTGTCTTCATGTACGTGTATATTTATTTGCACCTCGTACCGCTTAATTATAGAGGAAAATGGGTTTTACCCAAGGTAATCGGATAAACAATATGCGAGATAAAGTAAGGCGTGTAACATTCAAGTGGGAAGATAAACGCATAAAACTTTTTAATTGAAATGTTTGAAAGACAAATCTCTCGTCAGCCCTAGTCGCTGAAGTGACGATATTATACACAATACAGGCAATGTACGTATAAGGCAACACTGAAGTACCTTCGTATAACCATTTCTGCAGTCGAAAAGTAATATGTATTGTATATTCTTAGTGTTTGTTTGTAACCTTAAGTACCCAGCATGCAACGCGCATGCGTCACATTGTCATCTGTCCGGCTCTACTGTATTTTACCACATAATCTCATAAATGACATGATATTCGAGAAAAAAAATAATTGAACATGAAATGTGTGTACTGATTTCCTCTATAATGTTTGTCTGAAACATTTTCCATTCTAAGAAGAAATGAGAGAGATACGATCAAAAGTGCCTATTGCTGCTTAGGTAAAGTACCCGTTATTCTTGTCAGATTTTAATGCAAACTGAACTTTCTCGACAGATGTTCGAAAGTTATTGAAATATAAAATTTCATGAAAATCCGTCCAGTGGGAGCCGAGTCGTTCCGTGCGGACGGATAGACGGACAGACATGACGAAGACCATAGTCGCTTTTCGCAATTTTGCGAAAGCGCCTAAAACGAATCCCACACACGGTATGAGAGAATATATTGGGTTCAGTGTGGCTCAGGAATAGATATCAATATTTTATTGTAACTGTTCAGTGTACAATGAATGTGAGGCATTTCTTGGTCAGCCGAGGGCATAAAAATGCCAAGAAGACTGTCATCTGTTTGTGAGATAATTATACAGTGGGCAGCTGTTACTATTAGGCAATTATGAATTTTATGTGCCAATGATTTTAGGGCAAACTTCTTAAAGACTAGCCATATTGCCTCGGAGGCAACTTTCAGCGCGCCGCGTCCTACCACAGTCACAGGAGTGAATTCTGTGGTAGTCATGTTACATGTTTTGCAGGAACGTATTGCTTAAGTACAGAGTTTGGGTACTTAAATTTGTCTCACATAACCACAGAAATCGTACTGTCGCCATGTTTGTAACTGTGACTTGGAAACAAAATTTCATACACATTGTGAGGTACATTAGTCGACACGTCTTGCGTTGCAGATCAGTTTGGAGATGAGTAACGATGTCAGTAGTCATGTGATTTCGAGTCTACAATGAGCAGCTATAATTTGTGTAACACGGTTGTCGGTATATCCCGGTTGAAATTGAAAAAAATATTAAAAAGAGGAAGTTTAAAAACACACAATACACAACATAAAGAGGCAGACATAGAGATAAAGGCATAAATAGTTGAGACACAAACGCAATAAAAAAGGCAAAAAGAAAGGAACAAAAGAGGGAAAATAAAATACCTAAAGACAGAATTGAAGTAAGGAACGTGGGCCAGACTACATGAAGGAAGAAAGACAGAGAGATTGGAAAAAAGTGAGGAAAGAAAATTAGGCGCAAAAGAACATCTAGAAGGAAAAACGGCAGAATCAATGAAATAAACCAATAAATATAAAAGGGCACGGATAACAATAGATCCGAAATGGTACTACTATATGTTCTTGGGTAATACGGTTGATTGGAAGCTATTGGAGCTATTGGCCCGAAGAGGCAAAGGAAGGCAAAGGAAACGCTAAGAAAATATCATGAAATTCATACCTGAAGCAATGGTAACCTACTGTGGGCTAGGAACTGCAATATAACTGCATTACATTGTACTTGGGGTACATCCATCATAACTAAGGTAACACTTTGAAGAATAAAAGACCAACTTGATGTCACTTGCTATTTTATTTCACTTCTTATGCGCTCAACATGTTTCGGACATTAATATATCCATCATCAGGAGCTTGCGACTATTCTGTTGAATTACC
>Ga0123357_10011158_pt1 | contig 11494 bp, 12 predicted proteins | sample TergutEmb28metaG_FD_89873 | JGI IMG/M metagenome (GOLD analysis project Ga0123357, IMG submission 89873) | Embiratermes neotenicus P4 segment gut microbial communities from Petit-Saut dam, French Guiana - Emb289 P4 | ecosystem: Host-associated > Arthropoda: Insects > Digestive system > Gut ...
AAAGGGCCGAAACGTACTCATTGTGGCGCCCCATCCCAGAGCGAAAAAATCGACGTTCAAGACCTGTGAAATCATCAACGAGGCGCTTTCAAAGCTTGGCGCGCCGGAAAATCTGGTGCAATGCATCGAAGAGCCGTCGATAGAATTGACGAAAGAGCTCATGCAAAGCTGTGACGTAGTCATTGCGACCGGAGGCGCCGCGATGGTGGTCTCCGCGTATTCAAGCGGCCATCCGGCGTTTGGGGTAGGCCCGGGAAACGTGCAAACGATATTTGACCGCGGCTACAGCGATTACAAAAAGGCGATCGCCCAGACCGTGCTCGGAAGAAAATATGACAACGGATTGATCTGCGCCTGCAACCAGTCGCTCATCATCCCCGAGGAGCTGGAGCCTGAGCTGGTCAATATCATGAAGGAGGAAAAAGCGGCGTACTTCGATGGCAAGGACGAGGTTGACGCTTTCAGAAGCTTCCTGTTCCCGGACGGGGCGCATATCAACCCCAACGTCGTCGGGAAAAGCATACAGGACGTTGCGAAAATGATGGGCATTGATATTCCCGGGGACGCAGTCATAGCGGTGCTGAAAATAGATAAGGCCAATATCGGGGCGAAAGATCCGCTTTGCGGCGAGAAGATGTGTCCGGTCGCGGTATGCATACCATACGGGACATTTGAGGAAGCTGTTGATATCGCGAAAACAAACCTGCTGTACCAGGGCGCCGGCCATTCGTCGGTCGTGCATACCGATGACGTATCGCACGCAGAGTATTGCGTTTTGGAGCTCCCGGTATCAAGGATGATGGTCAACCAGCCGGGGATCTTTGCGGCGAATCCAGCTTTGGCAAACGGTTTCCGTCCCACAAGCACCCTGGGCTGCGGTTCATGGGGAAACAATTCGATTTCGGAAAATCTGAATTTTGAACACCTTATTAATATTTCGAGGATAGGGTGGATGAAGGACGAGTCCGATATCCCGACGCCTGAGCAGATTTGGGAGATATAGATTTGTGTTAAACTATGCCTAAGCGGAGGCATAGCTATGAACAATTTGCAGATCGAGTATTTTCTGGCGGTTGCGGAAAACCTGAGCTTTACAAAAACGGCGGCGAAGAAATATGTTTCACAGCCGGCAATCAGCAAGCAAATCACGGCTATGGAAGAAGAGCTCGGCGTTCTGCTGTTTGAGCGGGGGCGCAAGTCCACGCAGCTGACGGAGGCAGGCAAGCTGTTCGCGGATTTTTACAGACGCCAGCTGGATGAACTCACAAAGCTTTCCAGGCAGGTCAGGGAAATCCAGGACAAAATGTATATGCCTCTAAAAATCGCCTTTGGGGCCGGGTGGACGCTGGATCATTTTCTGCCGGGGCTTATAAAGAGTGTAAAGGAGAGCGTACCCACGGCGGCCGTTTCATTGGCCTGCAATGAACTTTTGGATCTCGAAGCCATACTTCAAAAGGATCGCGCGGACGTCATCATATCGTCGGAAATCAATGTGCATCAGGCCGCGAATATCGAGATAAGGCAGCTTGTGAACATACCCGGCAGGCTGATTTTCTCGAAAGATCTGCCGGCGGCCGAAAGGGCGAAGACCCCCGGGGATTTTGAAGACACTGTATTCATCGTCCCGCTTGAGCGTGAAATAGATTTCATCATCAACCTCGTGACCAGCCTTGTAGAGCCTTACGGCTTCACGCCGAAAATCCACAGGGTAGCCAATGTCGAAAGCATGTTGGCCAATGTCGTCAACGGCATCGGCGTCGCCCTCGTCGACGCCTGGATCGTAGGGTGCAACACGCGCGCCGTCAAATCCATACAGATTGATTCGGAATACTCGATAGTAGCGGCCTGGAAAAAAGGGAACAGGAATCCCGCCCTCGCGGTTTTCCTTGAAGAATTGTTCAAATTGCCGCCCGAAGCCCTGAAATAGCCTGTTTCGCAATCATGCGGAAAACACACAAAAATCATATCCGAGGGGTAATGCGAAAGATAAGAAAATAGGTATTTTACAACGCCACCTGAAAATGCAAAGATTTGACCAACGCATTTAACAAATTGCTGACAAACCGCTTATCGTAATACAGTGGAAGCAAAAGGAGGCAGCATTATCGAGACTTTATACGCGCAGGCGGAGTATGGGAAGGTCGTTTTGAAACGAAAAGCCCTCGCCGCCCCCGATAAAAACCAATTGTTGCTTGAAGCTGTCTACAGCGCGTTGAGTCCGGGGACAGAACGCGATTTGATGAGCGGCAAGGTGGTTCCGCTGCCACAGGCTATAGGCTACGCTATGATCGCACGCGTCGTAGAGACCGGCGCGGATGTCACCGGTTTCAAGGCCGGGGACATAGTTGCCTGTACCGGTGAACATGCGGAATATCTTGTTTTGAGCGAAGACGCCGCCACGCCCGTTCCGGTGGGTACAGACCTCGAACAAGCTGCGTTTTTCAATTTGGCCCATACGGCGCTTTATGGGATTCGGAGGACAAAAATCCAACTGGGGGAATCCGTTTTGGTGCTTGGGCAGGGGATGATAGGTTTGCTGACGGCCGGCCTCGCAAGACAGGCAGGCGCCTGCCCGGTCATCGTGACCGCCCGTGACGATGAAAGGCTGAAGCTCTCTAAACAGCTGGGGGCGCATATCACGGTCAATGTAAGAGAACATCAGGACGAACTTGAACGGACTCTGAAGGGACTCGGAAGCGGCGGCCCCGCCATTGTGTTTGAGGCCGCGGGATCGCCGGAGACGATGACTCAGTCGCTTGCCCTAGTCGGTGAACGCGGCCGGGTCATGATACTTTCGACGGTTCACGATGACACGGGAAACAGTATGGAATTCAACGAAATGATGCGTGGTCTGTTCATGAAGGGCGCCACGCTCATCGGAAGCTATGTCAATTCAAAACCGTTCTATCTGAAAAGGCGCGACATCGTATTCAACGAAAAATGGCCGCCGGGATTGTCAGACAGGGAGACAAGGTTCACTTCATCGGATATCTGGACCAGCGACGAGGATATACGCACGGTCATGAATTTGATTTATTACGGCTCGTTGGATCTGAGGCCGTTGATCACCCACCGATTCAGCGTCGAACAGATCCCTGAAGCGTATGAGATGGTATGGAAAAAGGACCGCAGCCTGATAGGCGGGCTGATTTGTTGGAAACAGGAAGGCTAGTGACATTGTTGGAGAGCTGAAACCGTTATCAATCATAGTTTTTTTAGAGAGAAAAAGGAGAATGAGAATGAGGAATTTGTACAAAAAAATAACAGCGTTGGCGTTGGCCGTCGCCGTTATCTTCTGTCTGGCGGCTTGTGGCGGCGGCGCCGCAACGCCTCCGGCCGCAACAACGCCGGATACGCCGGATACTTCGGCAACCGCGCCCGCAACTTCTACGGACGACGGGTTTGCCGGGACCATCAAAATCGGCCTGCTCCTGAATGTGACGGGCTGGTTCGCGTCGAATGACCTGAGCAACCTGTACGAGTCACAGGCGTTTGTCGATGTGATCAACTCTCAGGGGGGCTGGGACGTCGACGGTCAAAAATACAAGCTCGAACTCGTCATTTCCGATATCCAGAGCGATTTTGGCAATGTAAATTCTGCTGCGATGTATCTGATTGACCAGGGTGTGGATTTCGTCGTCGAAACGCTCGACTTCTTCATTTCCGGCGCGGCGCCGCTGTTTGAAGAAAAAGGCGTGATGAACGTGTGCATGCTGTCAACGGGAGATCCTACATTTCCGGATCCCAATTGCCCCCATTCGTTTTTGGCCGGGTTGAACGGCACCGCAAATCAGACCCTGATGGGCGTCAGGATGATGACGGAAAACTTCCCTGATGTCAAAACGGCCGTATACACTGAAAATGATAATGGCTCAAACCAGGCGACATGGGATTTGCTGAACAAGGCTTGCGAGCAATACGGCATCACATTGTTGCCAAACAGTGTGCTGTACCCGGGCGATTCCCCGGATCTGGCGGCGGTAGCCCTCCAGTTGGTCAACAGCGGAGCTGACGGTATATTGACGCAGGGCTCGTTTGACGCCATGGGGTCAATATTGAAGGAAGTCAGGAACCTCGGCAGCGACATGCCGATGGATATGTTCGGCCTGATCTCGCCGGAGATGATCACACAGTCAGCCGGGGCGGACAATGCTTACAATTTCTGCAACCTCATGTACTCGCAGGCGCCGGAAGACAATATAGATATCTACAACCAAATGCGGGCGCAAGTAGTGAAGGACCACGGTGAGGACGCGGCCGTGAATACCGTCGGCGCGTTCGTGAACGCGGAATATGTGTTGCTCAATATGATAAGCATGGCCAAATCGCTTGATGTCGATACTGTCATGAATACCTGGACGAATGCGACATCTGTCGATACTCTGTATGGGCCCGGAACCATCGGCGGCGCCGAAACCTATGGGATGCCCGGCCACGCTGTCGGAAGCCCGACGTCGTTCATGATCATGACAAAGGACGGGGTAGTATATAAAGACAGGATAGAGACCGTTATCCCGTAAAAAACGGGCATAGTAATAGTAATAAAAAACCGGATTGCCGCCCGCTGCTTTTGAGCGGGCAATCCGGTATCTGCGTAAAGAGGAAACGAGAATGGGGATTGACTTAGTACAAAACCTTTTAGTGAATACCCTGGTGCTGTCGTCGATGTATATACTTGCCGCGCTTGGTTTCGCCTTCATATTCAATATGATGGGCACGATCAATATTGCGCACGGCGGTGTCTATATGATGGGAGGGTATCTTTGCTTCTATTTCTGCAAAGGGCTGAACATCAGCAACTGGATGGCCATGGTCATAGCTGTGATTGTCATGGCGCTGTTTGGGATACTCATGGAAAGGTTTTGCTTCAGGCCGTTCGCCGACGATTTCAACCGTGTCGTCATGGTCGGCGTTGCGCTGATGGCGATATTTACGACGACCGCGACGGCGCTTGGCGGCACTAAGGTGCAGCAGATCCCCTCTTTCGCGTCCGGGCTTGCGAAAATCGGGAATATCACAGTCAGCAATGAGAGGATATTGACCTTTTCCATAGGGGTCATCCTTTTGGTGGCGGTCTTGATTGTAGTCAACAAAACCGCTTTGGGCAGGCAGATGGAGGCTATTGCGCAGGACAAAGTCGGGGCGGCGTTGAACGGCATCAATACGAACCTGGTTTCCGCCGTCGTGTGCATTATCGGCTGCGGGCTTGCGGCTGTGGCGGGATCCCTCATGGGGGCTTACCGGAGCCTGGCGCCGACTATGGGAGACACGATCATCCTGCGAATATTGATGCTGGTCATGCTCTCGGGCGCGGGCAGCATGAACGGCATCATCATCACCGGGTTTATCATGGGCCTGCTTGACTCGGTTCTCCCGTTTTACTTCCAAGGCAATGGTTCGGACGCCGTAGCCTCAATTATTATCGTGGTTCTTTTGCTCATACGGCCAAAAGGGTTCTTTGGCCATGAAGTCGAGATGTGATCGGGGGCGCGGGATGAATACTATCGAGAAAAAAAGTGATATGTCCTGGATGAGGAAAGCGCTGCCATATCTTGTACTCATAGTCGTTTGGGCCGTGATGCCGATGTTCGTCAAAACCAGTTTCTGGCTGCATGTGTTCATTGTGGTATTTGTCAGGTGCGTCGGCGCTGTAGGGCTTCGGACGATCACGCTGTCGGGCAACCTGTCGTTTGCCCAGGCTGCGTTTGTGGGCGTCGGTGCGTACACCGCCGGCGTTTTGGGAAAAACCCTGGGCCTGCCGGTGTATCTGACGATCCCGATCGCGACGGTTTTTACTACAGCTCTGGCTGTCGGGACCGGATTCCCGTTTGTGCGCCTCAAGTCCATATATTTTTCCATGGCTACCATGTTCTTTGGCGTCGCTATCATATTCGTCATTTCGGCACTTCCGGTCACTGGAGGCTCAAACGGGCTCAGGGGCATCCCGCCGCTTTTTAAAGGCATGGATATGGTGACAAATTATTACTTCTTCCTCGTACTGGCGGTAATAAGCTGTGCCATCATGTACCGTTTTGAATTTTCAAGGATCGGCACTACCCTGCGCGCTCTCGCCCAATCGTCGGCCGCCGCTTCAGCCATGGGTGTGAATGAGGTCTATTTCAGGCTCCTGGCTATTGGCGTCGGCAGTTTTTTTGCGGGGCTGGTCGGGGCGTCGTACGCTCATTACAATACCTCGTTGTCGCCGACAAGCTTCGGGATGTCGATCGCCCTCTGGTATATCATGTATTTTATGATAGGCGGAAAGGACAGTTTCATCGGGCCTATCATCGGAACGATCCTGCTGGTCATCCTGACGGAATCGTCGCGTTCGCTTAGCCTGTACGCGCCATACGCGACCGCGGCGGCGCTGATTTTTGTCGCTTACGCCTTGCCGGGAGGGCTTGCGAGCATTCCTGGCGTGATAAGGAATATCATCGTAAAGGGGCAAAACAGACCTGTTGCCGCTGAACCGGAAGGGGGTGTTTAGGCCCATGCTTTTGTGTACCGATAAGCTTTGTAAAAGGTTCGGGGGCCTGGTAGTCATCAAGGATCTTGACGTCCATATTGACGAGGGAGAGATTCTGGGTTTCATAGGCCCGAACGGGGCCGGTAAATCCACATTCTTCAATCTCATCACAGGGGTGCTGATGCCGACGTCGGGGACTATCCACTACGACGGGATTGACATCACAAAGAAAAGGCCGCATCAGGTCGCTGCTATGGGTATAGGCCGTACGTTCCAACTCAATCCGCTCTTCGGGGATTTTACCGTGTTTGAAAACATTGCGGCGGCGCATTACCTCCACCCTCACTCAAGCGTCGCGAGCGCGTTTTTCAACACAAAGCAGCACCGCGAAAACGAGAAAGAAGTATCGAGGTCATCCGAAGAGATCATTGAAATGCTTCGGCTTTCGCCGCTGCGCAATGAGCTCGCGAAGAACCTTCCCCATGGTTTCCAAAAAATGCTTGGTGTTGCAAGGGCGCTGGCCACACAGCCAAGGCTGCTGTTGCTGGACGAGCCGCTCGGCGGTATGAACCCCGAGGAGATATACTTTACGATCGACGCGATAAGCAGCATGCGAAACAGAGGGTTGACGATCCTCATTGTGGAGCACAATATGCAGGTACTGTCGATCTGTGACCGGGTTGTGGTGATCAGCTTTGGGGAGAAAATCTGTGAAGGCTCGCCTGAAGACGTCAGGAACGATGCGGACGTGATAAAAACATATTTCGGAGGTGTTTCATTTTGAGCAATATCCTTGAGGTAAGCGGACTGACCGTCACTTACGGAAAATCCGTAGCTGTGCGGAATTTGAGCCTGGCCGTTCCGGAGGGGCGGATCGTGACATTGATCGGGGCAAACGGCGCCGGCAAGTCAACGACGTTGAACGCGATCATGAGGCTCATCCCGCACAAAGAAGGTACGGTGTTCTATCAGGGCGATGACATCTCCGATGCGAAGACGCAGGATATCGTCAGGAAGGGCATGATCCTGGTTCCCGAGGGGAGGCATTTGTACCCATATCTCAGTGTTTACAAAAATCTGATGCTCGGTACGTCGCGGAGGAATGATAAGGACGGTATCAGGGAGGATTTTGAATATGTATATCGTCTTTTCCCTAAGCTGAAAGACAGGCTCAAACAAAAGGCGGGAACGCTCTCGGGTGGAGAGCAGCAAATGCTGGCCATCGCGCGCGGGATCATGGGCGCTCCCAAATTGCTTTGTCTTGACGAGCCTTCGCTTGGCCTGGCGCCGGTCATCATTGAACAGCTCGGCGAGTCTATTAAGGAAGTGAACAGTGACAGGGGCATCAGCGTCCTGCTCGTCGAGCAAAATGTGCATCTTGCTTTTGGCCTGGCGAACTATTGTTATACGCTTCAGGTCGGTGAAATTGTGGCGGAAGGCGATATTGAATCGATAAAGGAAAGCGCTGCCGTCAGAAAAGCGTATTTTGGCGATGCCTGACGGGGCAAAAACTATTCTGCAAGGCCGGATAGCCATCGTCACAGGCGCCGGGCAGGGCATGGGACGCGGGATTGCCGAAAAGCTGGCGGAATACGGCGCGGCTTTAGTGGCGACGGATAAGGACGAAAGCAAAGCCAAAGATACGGCGCACGGCATCGGACTCAAGGGCGGCAAGGCTTTTGCCGTAAGGGCGGACATCACCGATATCGGCGATATCATCGGCATGTTCGGGCAATGCGGAGAAGTATTTGGCGCTCCGGACATATTCGTGGCCAACGCCGGCCTCAGCTATTCCTCCTCCCTGCTTGAAACGACGGAGGAAGAGTTCGATAAAGTTTTTGGCGTCAACGCAAAAGGGACTTTTTTCTGCATTAAGGAGGCGGGTCTGCGATTGAATGACGGAGGGCGGATCGTCGCCATATCGTCGAGTACGACAAAATATCCGAAAACAGGAATGTCTTTGTACTCGTCGACAAAAGCGGCGGTAAACATGATGACGGAGATCGCCGCCAGGGAACTCGCCGACAGGAGGATCACCGTGAACGCGATCTTGCCGGGTCTCACGGTGACGCCTTTCATGGATCTACCTGATGAATACAAACAGATGGTCATAGGCAATACGCCCTTCAAACGGCTGGGAACACCCGAGGATATCGCCGAAGCGGTGGCGTTTCTTTGCACAAAGGAGGCGGAATGGATCAACGGACAGCTCATCATAGCTGACGGAGGATGCGTCTGTTGAAGCACCTTCGGGTAAGGCCGCGTATTGCCAGGGTTTTTAGAAGCGAATACAGGAGGACACAAAAATGGCTTATGAATTCAATCCCAAAAGAAGTTTGATTTTCATTCGCGTCGTGAAGGAAGAGTACCGCCACAAACACCGGCATTGGCTCTATCGCCACCATGTAGAGGACAGTATCTCTCAGTTTGGGCCGTATGTATCGCAATACGCCTATTACCCGGCGCTGCCTGTGCCGCCCGGTGGCGACGCGTACGGCGCGCACAACGTCAATCTCGTCGAGCATTATTGGCTTGTCAGCGATTTTGACCCGCGGGTGAAGAACAAGACGTTTTCCGAGTTCTTTCCGCCTGAAGTGCTTCGCTGGCAGGGCAATATCCCCGACGTCGATCCCGGGAGCCTGCCGGAAAATCTGGATGGCGACCGCGCCCGCCAGGCGGACTGCCTGGCCGCGGACGACACTACATCGCCGTTCGTCTTCGCGTTTGTGCCGATTTGGTGGGATGAGGATTTGAAAGGCAGTGAACGGACGGCCGAAGACGGCCCGAATTACCGCTGGATGACACTGATCAGGTATCCCGACGGGGTCACAGAGGAAGAGGGCGACAGGTGGTTTTTCGAGGAATGGGCGCCAGCGTTCGTCAACCATCCGGCGACCACGCGCTTCCTCACGAGCCGCGTGATCAGGGAGGAAAACAACTGCCCTTACCACCGGCTTTTCGAGATATGGTTTGACGGGCCCGAGGAGTGGGAAGCGGCGGTGAAAGCCGCAGAGGAAAAGATCGCAAAACCCGCATGGGCGACAGCCGACGCCTTTCCGTACTTCAAACGGTTCGCGGACATCGTATGCCTGTTCCTGCCGGACAACGCCGAGAGCAGCCATATGTCGCAATTCCACGGATATATCACGATGAGATAAGGGAGGCGTCGTATGGGGATTGTTAAACCGCTTCATGTAGGGATCAGTGTCAAAAGTATCGAAGAGGCGACCGCATGGTATATGAAAAACCTGGGGTTCAAACCTGTGTCGGAAGCCTTTTACGCGACGCCGCTGAAAGCGAAACTGTGTTTTTTACGGCGGGGTGATTTCGAGATCGAGTTCTTTGAGCATGACGACAAAAAGCCGTTGCCCGGGGATCGTCTGTCGCCGAACGAGGATATTCGGACGATCGGTACCAAGCACGTCGCGTTTTTGATAGACGACTATGACTCGATGAAAAAGAGTTTTTTGAAGAACGGGGTAGATATCGCGCATGAGGTTCAGATGGGAGGGGATCAGGTGATGTTTATAAGAGACAACTCAGGCGTTTTGATCGAATTGATCTGCTCGAACCCTGAGTGAGATACAAAGACCTGGGGGATGTGAAAAGATATGGAAATGTCAAAACTTTTAATCATCCACAAGCTCAATGATGAAAACGATCGTCCGGCGCTTGAACGATGGTTCAATCGGTATCATGTACAGGAGGTAATGACGCAGGTGCCGTGGACTGTAAAATACGTCCTGTACCGGCCTGTGCCATGCCCGCCGGGCGCTGAAAGCTATGGGTTTTACGGGTATCGCGTACACGAGAGCTGGGTTCCTGACCAGAGCCTGCGCCGCGGCACCAAAGGGCTGCTTGCTATGACAGAGCAACCGGGCGCATGCGACGCGATAATCATCAATATGCCATCGGAACCGACGGAAGACTTTTTCGGCGGGGATGCGCGATATGAAGACCATACGATATTGCGTTGGGTGTGCGCAATGCGTTATCCGGACGGCGTTACTGTAGATGAGGGCGAAGACTGGTTCTTGAACGTCAATGCGCCGGAGATCCTGAAGCAGCCGAAGCTGACGCGTTTTTTCAGCACCAGGGCGTATATCAATCCACAGAGAAATATATTGCCACAGAGCGAGGATTTCCTTGAGCACGATGATTTGTTTTACAGACAATGGCATCGCGTTTCGGAGCTTTGGTATGAGTGCAACAACGACTGGCGAGAATCCGTGATTCTGAATCCTCCTGTGTACACGAAGCCGCCTTGGGCGACATACGACAAATACCCGTTCGTGATTCCGGGGGTGGAGTTCATCAGCACATTTCTGCTGGAGACGCCCGAGCGTGATTTCATCAAAGACGTGAAATCGTTATATTTGTAAGAAACGTAAAGATATATAAGGAAAGGCGTTGTTTCGCAGTGGTTGATTTTTTCGAGGAATGGGGTATGGGAATCCACCATGTTGCAATAAGTGTGGCGGATCTGGAAGAAACGATACTATGGTATAAGGACAAGCTTGGTTTTAGCTTGATCACAAGGACAGTCATACCGGGGAAGGAATATTTTTTCAACAAAGTGCACAATGACTTGGTCCGGCGCGTTTGAATATTGATACACCTTGCACATAGCCACCATACTGGCTCGTTGTTACCATAATAATTAAATAAAAGCCGAAAATTCAGGAGGGTCTGTATGAACAAGATCATCGTTTTCCGTTGCTGTTGCCGATCACGAAGGGGAACCTGATCGGGACGTTTATGTCGGGAGGGAAGCTGCCGAAGGAACACTTCCCGTTCAGGATGTATTGAATGTGCGTATAACCATCCATTTATCAGTGTACATGAAGATATCGGTATTATCTGAAAACAGGCGCAGGGGGTAGTATTTATGTGTTTGAGAGGAGACAACGATAAATGAACATCATCAAATTTGACGGCAATTGTACGGGCTGCAAGGCTTGTTACAAAGCTTGCTGGCTCGATGTGATCCGCTGGAACGACGATACCGACCGGCCTTTCGCAGCCTAT
>Ga0123357_10011159_pt1 | contig 11494 bp, 10 predicted proteins | sample TergutEmb28metaG_FD_89873 | JGI IMG/M metagenome (GOLD analysis project Ga0123357, IMG submission 89873) | Embiratermes neotenicus P4 segment gut microbial communities from Petit-Saut dam, French Guiana - Emb289 P4 | ecosystem: Host-associated > Arthropoda: Insects > Digestive system > Gut ...
GCTGCCTGGCATAACCCTGGTGGCCGGCGAACAGTTCAAAGGTCTGCTGACGGCCAACGGCGCTTTGACATTGTTGGTTGTCGCGGTGATTTTTGGCATCGTAAATGCTATTGTCAAACCGCTGTTCAAGGCGCTGACGGGCTGCCTGGTAATGCTGTCGTTCGGGCTGTTCCTGTTCGTCATCAATGGCGCAATGATGCTGCTGGCGTCGTGGTTGTGCGGACAGTTCGGCCTGGGTTGGCACGTGGACGGGTGGCTCACGGCCATCGAGGGCGGCGTCATCGTCGCGGTCGTCAGCTTCCTGGCGGCCAAGTTCATCAAAAGCAAAAAATAACCGAAGGTAAACACCATGAAACTCGACACCCCCCTTTGCCTGATGAATGACGGCAAGTCGATACCGCAGCTCGGTTTTGGCACCTACCTGGTGCCGCCGGACGACGCCGAACGCGTCGTCGCCATCGCTTTGCAGGTCGGCTACCGTCACATTGACACGGCAGCGCTGTACGGCAATGAGCGCGAGGTTGGCGCGGCGATTGCCGAATCGGGCATTCCGCGCGACGAATTGTTCGTCACGACGAAGCTATGGAACGACCAGCACGAACCCGACAAGGCCCGGGCGGCGATCAACGCGTCCCTCGAGAAGCTCGGGCTCGACCACCTCGATCTGTATCTGATTCACTGGCCGTCGCCGCGCGTCTACGGCAACAGTTACGTTGCCGCCTGGGACGAGTTGCAGGAGTTCAAGCGCGAGGGCTTGGCGACGTCGATTGGCGTGTCGAATTTCAACCCCGAGCACTTGGACAAGCTGAATGGCGAGACGCCGGCCGTCAATCAGGTGGAGTTGCACCCAAGTCTCTCGCAGGCGCCGCTGCGGGCAGAAATGGCGCGGCGCGGCATCCTGATCGAGTCGTGGAGCCCGCTGGGCCGGGGCAGTGATCTGACCAGCGACACCGTCACCGGGATCGCCGACGCGACTGGGCGCACGCCCGCCCAGGTGGTGATTCGCTGGCATTTGCAGCACGGGCTGGTGGTGATACCCAAGACGGTGACGCGGGCCCGCATCGAAGAGAACAGCAAGGTGTTCGATTTCGAGTTGACGTCGGCGCAGATGGCGGCCATTGACGAGCTAAACCGAAACGACCGCCACGGTGCCGACCCGGTGACGGCCGACTTTTAAGTCAGCGCAGGTGTAACAGGGCGGCCGGGTTGGCCGTCGTCATGCGTGTGACGGTGGCGCCACCCAGACGGGACGCCAGGCGCGGGATGAACCGCTCGGGTAGATAGACCAGGCCTGGCATGCCACCGTATGCGACGAAACGGCTTCGCCGGGCGACATCGGCACCGATGACGAACCGGTTGACGTCGGCGCCTTGCGCCAGGGCCGCCTCCATGCAGTCGATCAGGGCAGAGTCGGGAGCTTCGCGGTGACGGGCCGCGCCGTCGTAGCCGATGTAGGCGCCCGCTTGCGTCAGTTCGGCATGCAGACCCGGGTCGAGGTTGCGGTCGATGTGCGCCAACACCACCCGATCAGCTGCCAGGCCGGCGGAGCGTAGCAGGTCGAGAACCTGCCAGGCGGCACTGCCGTGTTCCAGATGAACCATGACTGCGGTGCCTGTCGCGACGGCTGTGGCAGCCGCCGCTTCAAGGGATCGGCGCTCGAATGGGCTGATTCGCCAATAGCCGACACCTGCCTTCACCATGCCGGCCCGGACGGGGTGCCCGTCAGGCGTCATGGCCGGTTTGGCGCGCACCAAACCGTCATCGGCGGGGGTTGTGACATCTGGTAGGCCGTCCATGATGTCGGCGGTAAAGTGCCTTGTCAACACCTCAACGGACGCATCAAGCAGCCAGTGGCTAGACGGGTAGTGCTCTTCGCGGTGGGCACCTGTGACGTGGACGACATGCAGCCCAGTGGCGGCGCTGATCCGCGCCACGGCGGCGGGACGCCGTCCCAACCCGGTGGGTGTCGCCTCGATCATGGCCGTCAGGCCGGCCGCCACCATCGATCCGGCCTCGACGCCGGAAGCCGCCTCGTCATCGAGTTCGTCACCGGGTAACAATGGACTGACATGAAACAGGTGATCGTGGTAATCACACGCCCCAAAAGACCCGTCCGGGATGTCCCCCAGCACAGTGCGGATCATCGCCATAACGGGTTTCCCTCCATCAAGCGGCAGCAAGCGCCCCGTAGCCGATGTGCCTGGGGTTCGGTATCGCACGCCAGCCGCCGTCACCGTCCGCGACGATGAGATGCGACATGCCACCCGACTGGTCGATCAGGTCGTAGTTCTGGCCGGCGTCTTCGTCATAGGTAAACGCGGTAACGAACGTGTCGACGCCGACATTGACCGACCGATGCACCCAATAGCCCGGAACATGGACGACGTCGCCTGGGTGCATTTCCAAGGCTCGCCACTGGCCGTCAAGGCTGTCCAGCAGCATCAGCCCGTGCCCCGACAGGCAGTGGTAGACCTCGGCACAACCGGGCTTGCTGTGAAGATGGCCGCGCGTCACGGTGTATTCGTCGCCGATTCGCCGGGGAAGTAGCGTGGACGTGCCAAAGATCAGCGCGCCGTCGCCGGAACCGACGCGGTTTTCTTCCACCCGGTAGGCCAGTGCGTCGGCGCCGTCGGCCGCGATTGCCGCCTCCAACGCGGCTTCGTCGGAATACACGCCCCGCATGTCGCTCAGATGCTTGTTGTAAACCCCGTTGTGGCCGTCCATGGTGCCGTCATCATGCACCGTCACGACGGTCGGCTCATCGTTGTGGTTCATGGGTTCCTCTCGCACCACTAGATTAGACCGGATTCCTGAAATGGCGCCAGAATTTCATTGATCCGGGTCGTCATGTCGGCCCTCAATTCCCAATCGGCGGCTTGGGCGTTCTGCGTCACCTGGTCGGGCGTCTGGGCGCCGGCGATCACCGAAGTAACCGCCGACTGCGACACCTGCCAGTTGATCGCCACCTGGTTCAACGGGTGCCCGATGTCTTGCGCGAACGCGCGCAATTGCGACGCGATGCCGAAGTAGGTGTCGAACAGGGCACCGTTCAGCTTCGGGTTGGCGGAACGCACATCGTTGGCGTCGAAATTGCTGGACGCGCGGAAGGCGTCCGTCAGAAGCCCCTGGAACAACGGGCTGTACGGGAAGAACGCCATGCCGCGCTGCGTCACCATCGGCAGGATCTCGTCGGCGGTGCGGTATTCCAGTGGGATGCCGTGGTAGGAGGTGGGGTTGTGTTCCAGCATGTTGTACAGCCCCTGGTGCGACACAACAGGTGCGACGGCGGCGGCTTCCAAAGTGCGGGCGACAGAAAAATTCGACACCCCGATGTGATGGATCTTGCCCGCTGTTTGCAGGTCGAGAAGTGCCCCCATCGAGTCCTCGATGGGTGTCGCCGGGTCGGGCCAATGTATCTGATAAATGTCGAGGTGATCGGTATTGAGGCGGCTCAGGCTCTGGTCAATTTCCCACCGGATGGACGCGGGGGTGAGGTCGTTGCGGGTGACGCCCTTGTCGTCCCAGAGCAAGCCACACTTGCTGGCGACGATCACCTGGTCGCGATGCCCGGGTAGCGCCTGGCCGAGTATTTCTTCGGCATGCCCGAAACCGTAGACGGGCGCGACGTCGAAGAACGTGATGCCCGCGTCGATCGCGGCATGGATCGTGCGAACCGAGCTGGCGTCCGTGCTGCCGTTCCAGACGTCGGACCCGCCCATGGCCCAGCACCCGAAACCAACCGCCGAGAACGAGATGTCCGGCATTTGGGGGACTGTTTTGTACTTCAAGACGCCTCCTTCGGCAACCTGCATTGTTGCGGTTCGGATAAGTACTTGACAGTACTATCACGATAGCCCCATAATGATATCACGTTGTCCTGATAAGTGTGTGAGTACCACCTCGTTCCGCACACAGGCAGGGACTTGGAACAAAGGAGATTCGCATAATGGCTTCAGAACGCAATAGCAAAGGAGTCACGATCACCGTGATCGTGGCCCTTGTGGCTCTCGTCATCGGCCTCGTCGCAGGCCGGCTCATCTTTGGTGGCCAGAAGGCCAGCACCGGTGCCGGCGCAACAACGGGTGTCGCCGGCACTCAGATCGATGTCATCACCAAAGCGACGTCGTCAGAATTCTGGCAGGCGATGCTCGCCGGGTCGCGCGCGGCCGGCAAGGACCTCGGCGTCAACCTCAAGCTAACGGGCCCGACAGCCGAGACCGACATCGATCCGCAGGTCTCGATGGTTGAGGACTCCATCACCCGCGGCGTCAAGGCAATCGTCCTGGCGGCCAACTCTTCGACGGCCCTCAACTCGGCCATCGACCAGGCCCGCAAGGCCGGCATCAAGGTCATCACGGTTGACAACGCCGTAACGACTACCACCGACGGCTTCATCGGGACGGACAACATCAAGGCCGGCGAGCAAGCCGGCGCTGAGATGTGCAAGTTGATCACGGCTCAAGGCCAGGCATCCGGCAAGGTGCTGCACGAGTCCGGTGCTTCTGGCCAGCAAGTGCTGGTCGATCGCTTCAACGGCTTCCAGCAGGGCTTCATGGCCGCCTGCCCGAACGCCACGATCATTGCGACCCAGGTCAATGACAACGACCTGAACAAGGCCGTCAGCCAGGTCACCGACACCATCACCGCCAACCCGGACTTGGCAGGCGTCTTCGCCGACAACAACACCTCTGGTGACGGCGCGGCCCAGGCCATCGGCGCCATCCCGGGTTCGAAGGTCCAGGCTGTCGGTTTCGACTCCGACACGACTGAGATCGCCGCTATCCATGCCGGCACCCTGCAGGCCACGATCATCCAGAACCCGTTCTTCTTCGGGTACCAGGGCGTTGTCGAGGCGGCCATGGCCGTCGCCGGCAACCAGCCCCCGCAGAAGCTCGACCCGGGCGCCGTCGTCGTTGACAAGAGCAACGTCGATGATCCGTCCTTGGCGACGCTGGTCAGCCCGCCTCTGGATAAGGGCGACAGCTAATGCAAACACTCGACGGCCGGGCCGGCCCGCAGCCAACCGGCAGCTCGCCGGCTCCGGCCGTCGAACTGCTGGGCGTATCGAAAAACTTCGGCAACGTTCAAGCACTCGACGACGTCACTCTTAACCTCTACTCCGCTCAGATACATTGCCTGGCAGGCGAAAACGGCGCCGGCAAATCGACGCTGATCCGCATACTCACCGGTGCGATCGACCGCTCCGCGGGCGACCTGCAGGTATTCGGTGAATCCATTCCTGACCAACCAAACCCGTTGGCCCAACGCCGGCGCGGCATCGGCGTCGTCTATCAGGAGCTCAGCCTGTTCCCGCAACTGACGGTGCTGGACAACCTACTAATGGGTTCGTTCTCCAACCGCGGCGGCCTGCTGAGCGGACCCCAGAACACCGAGAAAGCCCGCGAATACCTCGAACGGGTTGGGCTGGCCGATCTGCCACTCACCACCGAGGTTGGCGATTTGCCGACAGCCACCCGCCAGTTGGTGGAAATCGCCCGAGTTCTCGGCAATGATGCCAAATTTGTGATCTTCGACGAGCCAACGACGGCCTTGTCGGAACGTGAGGCCGCCGAACTGATGGAACGCGTGGTTGGGCTGCGCGATCAGGGGCTCGGTGTGCTTTACGTCACACACCGTATCGAAGAAATGTTCCAGATCGGCGACCAGATCAGCGTCCTTCGTGACGGTCAGCTCGTCGACAGCCGGCCCGTCAAGGGTTTCACGCCAGACACACTCGTCGAGTCGATGGTGGGCCGTCCGCTGGCCCAGTTGTATCCGGGCAAACGCCCCGAACCCGGGAACACGATACTTGAGACCAAAGACCTTCTCGTGGACGGATTCACCCGCCCTGTGAATATCTCCGTGCGCGCTGGTGAAATCGTCGGCGTGGCCGGCCTGTTGGGCAGCGGCCGCACAGAGATATTGCGAGCCATATTCGGGGCCGACGCCATTGACGGCGGCACAGTGGAAGTCGACGGCAAGACTGTCGATACCTCGTCGCCCGCCCACTCGGCGCGCAGCGGAATCGGTTTTCTAACCGAAGATCGCAAGGAATCCGGAGCCCTAGCCGACCTCACCATTCGTGAAAACATCGCCATCGCCGGCTATCGCCAATTGGCCAAGGCCGGGTGGTTATCGGCCAAATCCATTGACGACTACGTCGACCACGCAATGGTCGGGTTAAGCGTCAAGTACGACTCGCTGGATGATGAGATCACGTCGCTTTCCGGCGGCAACCAGCAGAAAGTGCTGATCCTGCGCTGGCTGGCCACAGGGGCCAAAGTATTGCTTTTGGACGAGCCAACCAAAGGCATCGACGTCGGCGCCAAGGCCGACATCTATCAGGCGATTTCCAACCTGGCTGAACAGGGCATCGGTTTTCTTGTCGTCTCGTCGTACTTGCCGGAACTGCTGGGCCTGTGCGACCGCATCATCGTCGTAAAGGATCATGCCGTAGTGGCCGACGTGCCGGCCGCCACGTCAACAGAAGAGTCGATCATCCGTCTGGCGTCGATCGACACGGCCCACGCGTTCGCTCAGAGCGCCCACACGGTCGAAGAAAAAAAGTAAGGACAATCATGGCTACAACCGCCACCAGCAATCCGGTGTTCAGGTTCTTCAGGTCGAACGCCCGTGGATTTCTCATAGTTTTCTTCCTGGCCGCGGCTCTGTCCCTGGTCACCAACACGTTCTTGACGGGCGTCAACCTGGCCAGCCTGGGCAAACAGGTATCGATATACGCGGTGCTCGCGATCGGCGAGTTGGTGGTCATCATCACCGGCGGCATCGATCTTGGTGTCGGTTCGGTTGTCGGACTGACCAGCATCGTCGTCGCCCAGGTCGTGATGTCCCACACGACTGCCGGGGGAATCTGGTTGGGCATCCTGATCTCGCTATTGGCCGGGGTGTTGTGCGGGCTCATCACCGGCGCTCTCGTCGCCTACCTGAAGCTGCCGCCATTCATCGCCAGCCTCGGCATGATGCAGGCGGCCCGCGGTGTCGCTCTGTTGCTCTGCCACGGGGTCTCGATCGGGCCCGTGCCCGGGGGCTTCCAGAACATCTCAGGCGCCTCGACATTCAGTGTGCCAAACCTGGTCTGGTTCACATTGATCGTCGTCGTGATCGTCGCCGTTGCACTGTCGAAGACGACTTGGGGCCGCTATGTGTACGCCGCCGGCTCGAACGCCGAGTCTGCGCGTTTGTCCGGTGTGCCGGTGCGCGCGGTATTGGTCAGCGCATACGCCGTCTCGGGCCTGTTGGCCGCTTTCGCCGGCATCTTGCTGGCCTCGCGCCTGAATGGTGGCTACCCGAACAACGGCACCGGCTACGAGTTGCAGGCAATCGCAGCCTGCGTCATCGGCGGCGCCAGCCTGTTCGGCGCCCGCGGCACGCCCGTCGGCGCATTGATCGGTGCATTGATCGTCGGAATGCTCAACAACGGCGGTAGCTTGTTGGGCGTCGACCCGTTCTGGCTGCAGGTTGCCATTGGTGTTGTGATTGTGGCGGCCGTCGCCGTTGACCAGGCACCAAACTGGATGCCACACATCAGAGGCCATTCGTCCAAGGGTGGCGGTGGCGCCCTGGACCAGCCTGACGCAGAGCCCGCTGTCGCGGCAGGGGAGGCGGTCGAGGTATCGACTACCTGATAATTGAAAGTGCTTAAGTTATTCGAACAAAGGAAATGGGTGCATGGTGTACCTTTTGGCTCATGATCTAGGCACTTCCGGCAACAAGGCCGCGTTGTTTCAGGCCGATGGCAGGCTCGTCGCGTCCGTAACGATGAGTTACCCCACCCACCGACCGCACGACGGCTGGGCCGAGCAAGACCCGGACGACTGGTGGACGGCGGTCACCCGCTCGACTCGCGAACTCCTAGCGAAGTCTGGCGTGGCGCCCACCGAGATCGCTTGCGTGGCACTGTCGGGCATCATGATGGGGGCGGTGCTGGTGGACAGAAGCCTTAAGCCGTTGGGGCGCTCGATCATCTGGGCCGACACACGGGCCGCCGAGCAGGAAGCCAAAGCCTGCCGAACCGTCGGTCTTGAGCACGGCTACCGCATCACGGGGCATCGGCTGTCAGCGTCCTACTCGGCCGCCAAAGCCATGTGGATACACGATCACGAGCCCGAAAGGTTCACGGCTGCCGCCGCTTTGCTGAACGCCAAGGACTATGTGGTCGCGCGGTTGACCGGCGTCGTGGGCACCGATTATTCGGACGCCTCAAGCACCAATCTTCTCGATCTTGAACGTTTGGAATGGTCCTCAGAACTGGCCGATGCCTTCGGTATCCCGATGGCCTTGCTGCCCAGGCTTCACGCCGCTGCCGACATCGTCGGACATGTGACGGCCGAGGCGGCTGCCGCGACCGGCCTGACCCAGGGAACACCAGTGGCCATGGGGGGCGGCGATGGCTCTTGCGCTGCCGTCGGTGCCGGCGTCGTGGCAGAAGGCAGCGCCTACAACGTCATCGGCACGTCGTCGTGGATATCACTGGCCACACACTCACCCTACTTCGACCCGGCGATGCGCACCTTCAATTGGGTGCATCTCGACCCCGCGCTCTACACGCCATGTGGCACGATGCAGGCGGCCGGATTCTCGTACGAGTGGTATCGGACCACGTTCTTCCCGGACGGGGACGAACAACTCGCGGAACACCTGCAGCAAAGCAGTCCTGGCGCAGGTGGTGTACTCTTCCTGCCATACCTTCTCGGCGAACGCTCGCCACTGTGGGATCATGCCGCACGAGGTGCCTTCATCGGAATGGGCGCGACGACGACGGCAGCCGACATGACCCGCGCCGTGCTGGAAGGTGTGTCGTACAACCTGGGAATCATTATGGGAGTTCTGGACAAGGCCGTGAGGGCCGATGAGATCCGCGTCATCGGCGGGGGTGCCGCCAACCCCGGTTGGATGCGCATGTTGGCCGAGATTTGGCAACGCCCGATCGCTGTGCTGGCCGACGCAGACATTGCCACGTCACGCGGTGCCGCGGTGGCCGGTGGTGTGGCAGTCGGCCTTTATGATGATTACAGCGTGGCCGAGCGACTGGCCGTCGTCGAACAGCGCCACACGCCTACGGGCGAAGGCCGGGACGCCTACCACAGAGCAGCGGAAGCCTTCGGCCATGCCTACACGCAACTGGCACCGGTTTTCGCCGAGTTAGGAAAGGTGTGACGCCATGAACCCGGCGACCAGCCATTACGCACTGGACAAATCCTCTGCCCTGCCGTTGTATTCGCAACTCAAACAACAGATCGTCGCCGACATCGACTCCGGCCGACTGAAGACCGGCGAGCTCATGCCGTCCGAATCCGATTTCATCGCCGCGCTGGGTATCTCGCGCCCAACCGTCCGACAGGCGCTGGGCGACCTTGTCGCCGAGGGCTACGTGCAAAAGCAACGGGGCCGGGGGTCTTTCGTGTCCCACCCGAGTATTCAGGGCCAATTCCTGGCAAAGCTGCAAACCTTCGACGAAGAGATGCGCCAGCAACGGCTCACCCCGTCCACCAAGGTGGTGACGCTGCAAGAAATCGACGGAATCCCCACCGTCAACGACCGGCTCGGACTGCCCCATTCACAACCCCTGCTGCTGCTGGGACGGTTGCGTTTCGCCGACAAAACCCCCGTCGTCTATGTGGAAACCCGCCTGCCACAGGCGCCATTTGCCGGGCTTTTGGAAGCCGACCTGGAACACCGCTCGCTGTATGACGCGCTTGAGCAGGATTACGGCACGCGCGTCAGCCGGGTGGCCAGGACGATCGAAGCGTCGGCCGCCCGCGTGCGTGAAGCCGATCTGCTGCAGGTAAAACCGGGGTCGCCGATCTGCCTGGTTCACACGACCGGATACACAACGGACAACCGCGCGATCGAGTATTCGGTGGCCAGTTACCGCGGCGACATGATGTCGTTCTCGATCGAGCTTTACCGCTAGGCAATTAGGAGCCGCCATGCCCGTCCCCACCTTCACCGCCACAACGTTGCGCGCGGCCACCCGTCCCACTTTCTATTTCATCGGGGTGACGACCGGTTCATCGTCCATCCAGCGGGTGTTCCCCGCTTGGGCCGCCGAATTGGGCCTGGATGCACAGTTGATGGGCATCGATCTGCCGCTGCATGCCCCTGCCGAGGACTATCGTCGCGTCGTCGAGTTCATCAGGGATGACCCGCTGTCGCTGGGTGCGCTGGTGACGACCCACAAGATCGATCTGTACCGGGCCACCGCCGACTTGTTCGATGAGCGCGACTGGTTCTCGCAGTTGATGGGTGAGACGAGCTGCATTTCCAAGAAGGACGGACGGCTGTGCTGCCACGCCAAAGACCCGATCTCGTCCGGGCTGGCACTGGACGCGTTCATCCCCGCCGGTTATTGGGCGTCCCACCCTGAAGCCTCGGTTCTCTGCCTGGGTGCCGGTGGCTCGACGATCGCAGTTTCGTGGTTCCTTTCGCAGAAGCGTGACGCCGCCCAACATCACCTGCCGGCTGTCGCGCAGGCCGAACCGGCCGCCACAGCCGATACGCTGGCGGACGACCGTCCGGCACGCATCATCGTCACCAACCGATCACAACCGCGTCTCGATCATTTGCGCGAAGTACACGCACAGATGAACACCGACCTCGGCTTCGATTACGTTCTGAGCCCCACACCGGCGGACAACGACGCGGTGGTCGGGGCGTTGCCGCCATGGTCGCTGGTCGTCAACGCGACCGGGCTGGGAAAAGACGCCCCCGGTTCGCCTGTCACCGGTGCCGCCGAGTTTCCGTTGGACGGGCTGGCCTGGGATCTCAATTACCGCGGTGACCTTGTTTTCCTCGATCAGGCACGCGCCCAGCAGGCGTCACGCCGGCTGACCGTCGAGGACGGCTGGGTTTACTTCCTGCACGGCTGGACGCGGGTCGTCGCCGAGGTGTTCCACATCGATATCCCGACGTCGGGCGCCGGGTTCGACCGGCTTTCCGACCTGGCGAAAGACGCCCGCTGAGAGCGTCGCGGGGTCGCAGGATCTGCCCAGATCGGAATACCCCCCAGGGGTATGAGTGTTATGCTTTTCAGACTGACAACGAAGTTATCAGCTAGCTAATCTAAGGAGTACAGATCATGTCAGATCGTTTCACAGGCAAGCTTGCCGTCGTCACCGGTGCCGGGTCGGGAATCGGCCTTGCCACGGCAAAACAACTGATCGCCGGCGGGGCCAAGGTTATCGCCGTCGACGTCGTGCAGCAGCGTCTTGACGACGCCGCGAAGGAAATCGGCGCAAGCTATGTGCCCATCGCCGTCGATATCACGGCCGCTGACGCGCCGGCCAAGATCGCCGCAGCCGCTGGTGGCACGCCCGACATTCTGATCAACAACGCCGGCATCATGGACGGTTTCCTGCCGACCGCCGAGGTGACGGACGCCGTCTGGGACAAGGTGCTGGCCATCAACGTCACGTCGATGATGCGCCTGATCCGCCAGTTCCTGCCGGGCATGATCGCCGCCAAGCACGGCGCC
>Ga0123357_10011160_pt1 | contig 11493 bp, 5 predicted proteins | sample TergutEmb28metaG_FD_89873 | JGI IMG/M metagenome (GOLD analysis project Ga0123357, IMG submission 89873) | Embiratermes neotenicus P4 segment gut microbial communities from Petit-Saut dam, French Guiana - Emb289 P4 | ecosystem: Host-associated > Arthropoda: Insects > Digestive system > Gut ...
GTTAACAAAATGCAATCTATGAACTTTATTTTTGTGCCTAGTGTTCTGGCATTATGCAGTGTTGCTCTTAATTGCTCGGTTGTTCGTGCCTGGCTTTGGGACAGAATCTATCGCCTTCGTCTGTAAGAATTAAGGATTCGTAGAAGATGGATGTAGGGCACGATGAATGTTGAAAGCGAAGGCTGTTTGTGCCTTCGAAACGTCGAAGTAAATAACTCTCTTGCTGTACATAATAACATTGAAGAGAGTTTTTTCGTAATTAACTCTTTTAAAATCTGAAATATTTCGTAATGTCTGGTCTATTTCAATCCTTCCTACATTTTCAGCTGCGGCTGATTTTAGGCTAACTTTACATTTCGTCTATCAGATATTTTCTTACTCTGGTGTAGTCGTGGAAAATTAGGTTCTTTACCGTTTCAATAAATATTCTATCGTCTTTTCATAGCAGTAGTGACCAAAATAAATGAGTGAGATGCTAGAAGAGTTTCTACATATGTTCTGACGTACCTGGCGTAGGCGTAAATCCACCAATTATTCACCGTCGGAATTAACATACGAATATTCTTCATGGCGTGTTCCAAATCGTCCCTGTGTATGCACACATCGACAAACATCCCTAGAACTGTAGTGAAAGTACAGAAAATCGCTGTTATCATGTAGACAGTGTACACAATAGAAATTTTCTTCATCTTTAAAGGAATTCCTGCTAATCTGAGGAGAAAAATAATCGAGTTGAAACGACTGTGTAACAGTCTTTTTGTTTTCTGCTCTTCGGTTTTCATGTAGAAATAATAACCCTGAAACCAAATTCACTCGAGTTTTAAAATATAGCTTAAAAGTTGGTCAACCCGCAATTGTTTAGTGTTGCCGCGTTCGCACTGCTTCGATATGTGTCTGAGAGTCAGAAGTTCACGCATAACACTGACCGCTACTGATGGCTGTGACCGACAGCAATCAATATAGTTTTAAATTTTATTATTCATGAGAAATGGAGTTAACATTCCAGGAACGTTAAGTTGGTTATTTCTCGATAATTGAAGATAACTACGATTCATTTTAAGTTTTAGACATAATTTTATGATAAACTTTGTCAAAGTAGCACGAATAGTTTTCATGTTACTAATTAATTCACAATAAACATTTAACAGAACCAGGAGCAGGTGTTGTTTAATCCATTTACATATTTTCACGGAATGAGGAAAAATACCGAAACGTAGCTGTTTAACGGTATGTTTAAATTCAGGAGATTCTGGAAATAATGTAATATTCCCTTCTTGTGTAGAATGAACACTGCTTTAATTTTATTGAATAAAAAGTTTTATGATCCTCTTCGATCATACAATAATTTATATTAATAATAACAGTTATTGAATAACTAGGCCTATCCTTTTGTTATGTTTGCTTTTACACACGTACATATTACGTCTACGAATTCTTTCGTTACTTAGTCTGTCTTTGACATGTTCATGGCCTCTTCCAAATCGGGTCTCCAAATTGTGCGATATAACGCTTCCTCTTTCAGTTCCCATTATCTTCTCTTTTCCTTAAAGTAATCCAGTAGATACGTCTTCTTCTTCTTCGTCTTCGCCTTACTCTTATCCCTTCCTCTTTCTTACGGTCAATAACGTGTTTTAGAATGCGGTTCCTGCACATATTATGACCAATCCAGTTACCCTTCTTCTTTTAATGCTAATACTATATTCGTCTCCTTGGCTGTACATTACAATTCTTCATTTCCCACACAGTCGACCCAACTGATCTTCTCCATCCTTCACCGGCACCACATTTGAATACTTGCCGTGTATTTCTTATCTTCTTTCTCGAGTGTCCTATTTGCAGCACCATACATAAAAGCCGTGATCCAAATGTAGCACTTTACTAGTCCCTTCTCTAAATTTAAATCCAATTTGTTGGTGAAATGAGCCTTCGTATCCGAATATGGACAAGTATTTGAAGTAATACTTAGTGAAGCAAAGTTATTTAGAATATTTTTTTGAAATCGTTTATGTTAAGACTTTGCATTAGTTTCAACTTACACAATATTATGGCATTCAGGTACACTTATTTGTGTATGATTTATCTGCAAATATTATAATTTTTTTTCTCCTACATATTTCATATGTGTGTATGTAGGTATGTGAGTATTTGTTTGTATGTATGTATACGTATATATTTCTGTATGCATATATTTAATTGTGCATTCCCTTGCATCTCGTTGTGGGTATATTCAACTTATGCTGATGTTGAGTTTTTCTTCTCCCCTTCCCTTCCCTTTCCTGTATTATTTACCAATTTCTTCTCTTTCCTTCCTTTTTTTCCCCGTTTCTTTGGTTCCTTCTCTGCCCTTCGTGTACTACTCAGACAGTTCTCCTCCTGTCCTTCTTTGCCTCGGTTTAGTACCGAGAGACTTCTTCCTCTCTCTGAATAACAGTGTGCTGAATTTTTCTTTGTTCTCCCTTAGATTTTTCCTCTGTCCTTCGGTCCGCACGCATTATTACTTTCCTTTGTCTCCCGACCGTACACGTTATAATTTACCATGGAGTAGCACTGGCGTTGAAAATTACCCCTTCCTTTTTTTCTCGATTTATTACCAGTTGTACTGATTTTTACTCATTTTCTTCTTTGTTCAAGTCTTATATTTACTTCTTCTGTCCCTTATCGCTGCCCTTCACCCAGCTATTCATTCCGGTGTACCCCGGCCCTGGTGTGGTATTTTTACTACGCTATCGCGCTGGACTACGACTTCCCCCCCTCCTATTGTTTTGTTCCAGATTATAATTATTAATCTAATACTTCCTTTTCTGCCCCCCACTTCGCTCCCGTGAGTGTCCCCCTGTGTCTCGCTATCACACAGGTTAGAATTCCTTCGATCACGGAGCGTCTCTTTCCAGCTACGCTTATCACCACACTCCCCTCCACTCAGTCACTTGCAACTGTTGGCTGACACCATACTATTAAGACATTTTCACCGCCCACACTCTTCCCCATATATACTACATTTTGGGGCTACAGGTTTTCTTTTGGATTCTTGAACCCTGAGGATGGGGCCGAAAGGTTGTCCCGAAACGTCGGTAAGAAATTACCACTGCTCGCCATGTATTAACCCACAATAGCGAGGTTCTTAACGTACTCTTATGTTGAGAAACTATACTTGCATATGTGGTATTACGTGTGTTTTTTCAACACAGTGCTGAGTTCAGAATCCTATTTGACGTATCGCCAGCAGCAGAAGTTAAGGAAATAGATAGCAGCAGGTCTAGTTCATTGCCATACCGAACGCAGCGACTGTTATCATGTACGAATATGCCTGCAGCTGCCAGGGCATTCCAAGGCAACAGCGATAAAACAGATAGTGTTGTTGGGGCAGTGGTTTATTTTTTTGTTGTGTTAGTGTGTGGAATAAATATTATTTTTAAGTTATTCACTATTTTTGATTATCCTTCTTAATTTAAAGGTCCTTTCAGGTGTTTTACGTGGAAAATTTTGAAAAGGTAGGGCAATTATAGATAATCCGTACAAATTAAATGTGGGACCTAAGAAAGTGTACATGTTACAGTAGTGACATCATCTGATCATAAAATCGAAGTCTCGTGGCACTGATACTCAAGTCGCACACACTGATGATGCTACGCACCTCACAACAATAACCAGTCCGGTTCTCAACGTACACCCCGTCTCTAATTCCATTTTTTTTTGTTTTGATAGTCTGAGCAGTTTGTTTACTCCATCGTACCTACGATTTTATAATTCAAGTGCAACTTATTATTGAATATGGTGATGACAAAAATGTTATCCAAAGTTTGGATTGAAAATGAGGCTCGTAAAAGCAGATGCGGAGCTGAAATAAAATATTTATATGTGACAACCGATAATATAAAAGTTAATCTTGTTTTTAAGCTTTCGCCGTGTTCTAAATGTAATTTGTTCCTTTTTGGGTAATTCCCAGCTTCTGAGTTCTAATTGCCGACGTTTCGGAACTCACTGTCGGTTCCATGTTCATAGGCAGGCGAATGAAGTATTCATTCCTTTTTGGGTAATTCCCCGGCGTCTGAGATCTAATTGCCGACGTTTTGGAACTCGAGTTCTAACTGCCGACGTTTAGGAACTCACTGTCGGTTCCATCTTCACAGGCAGGTGAATGAAGTATTCATTCCCCGGCGTCTGAGTTCTAATTGCCGACGTTTTGGAACTCACTGTCGGTTCCATCTTCATAGGCAGGTGAATGAAGTATTCATTCCTTTTTGGGTAATTCCCCGGCGTCTGAGTTCTAATTGCCGACGTTTAGGAACTCACTGTCGGTTCCATCTTCATAGGCAGGTGAATGAAGTATTCATTCCCCGGCGTCTGAGTTCTAATTGCCGACGTTTTGGAACTCACTGTCGGTTCCATCTTCATGGGCAGATGAATGAAGTATTCATTCACCTGCCTATGAAGATGGAACTGACAGTGAGTTCCAAAACGTCGGCAATTAGAACTCAGACGCCGGGGAATAACCCCAAAAGGAACAAATTACAATATAAAAGTTGTTTGAGCTGTACGATTTTTAAGCTGTGCGGGATTATGCAGATATTCCTGTTTTGGGAGGAAGAATTTAAACACGAGAAGAAAATTGTTATCTTCGTTTATAAGGAAGAACAATGTAAATGTTGGGGACTGACAATGTTTGGGTCACAGACCTCCTTAAAAAGTGTGCACTGGCATGCGGTTCAAGGGTATCACACAATGAGTGAGCATGTTTTGTATTATTCACTTTACACAAAGTACAAGAAGCAGGGATAATCTTGAGAGGCTCTTAGTTGCACAGGTAGTTAGAAATAATGAAACTTTAATAACAGGGAGAACCGTTAGAGTCATTAATTTGAAATTTGCAATAAAGAACTGATTTACCCTAGAGGATGCGCAACAAGCTCATGGAACCTACCATGCTTATCTCTTGTTCATTTTTCAAACATATCTGAAAGGTTTCTCGCGAAACAATATTTCTTCTGTCTAGCGGATGCCAGATGTGTGTTACTCCTGATGCCGGTTAATAACCACTTCCTTCACCTTACAACCGATACCTGTAAGATGTGGAACGGTCACAAGTATCGTTAAATTTTAGTCAGACACACCTTTTAATATTTGCATTGCTAGGAGTTGTTTCTGCATAGCTTGTCTTAACAACTACATGTTTCGGTCTCTATATCGGCCATCATCAGGTTGTACATTTTCTTATAACGCAAACTATACAATATAAAATACACCCCCCCCCCCTCCGGAGATCACAACCCCCAACTTTATGTACTGTTTTTTTCATTTTATATTGTAATAACATTTTAATTCTACTAATACTGTAATTACAAGGTGGTTCAAGTATGACCGGGACTAATACTGCTTGTTTACACACAAATCAATCCCGGTCATTGTATTTTAAATGCAAATTTTACAGATGTGAACGAGATCTCGTCGACAAAAATAAAAACATTGTGTATTGTATAGTTTGCTGTATAATAAGAAAATGAACAACCTGATGATGGCCGATATAGAAGCCGAAACATGTCGTTGTTAAGACAAGCTATGCAGAATCACCTCTTAGCAATATAAATATTAAATGTTGTATTTGACTGCAATTTAGTGATTCTTGTGATCCTGTCAACGCATCGGGGATGTCTCACGTGCAAGATGTGGAAATTTCCCTCACCAGCCGCCTTGATCCTTCGGCACAGCGGTAATTATACTGTTTCGTCACCGTGCTGCTTGACGCACCGCTGGTGCTGTAGGCTTGTAATAGGAATTTGTAGTTTCGAAGTACAGTATAAACTTGAAACCATGTGTTCAAAGAAATTTCCCATCTCGTTATTTGCATAATTGGCTTCTCCGAAAGTAGAACCGATATTTACTCTTTTAAGTTCATAGATCACAGACTGTGATATTTCAACTCTTCACTGGATCAGTTCTGACGAAATCGCCTGAATGACTGTGATTTATGTCTTTGGACAAAAATTTAAAATTATATACCGCGATGTGTTTCAGTGCTTCCATTCCGGTTTCAGGTTTTCGTACGTAGTTAATACTTTAATAATGTGATAGAATCTATCATTCGTAATAAAGTATCGGACTCTAAACGTTACAACTATTGTTATATATAGATGAAATATGTAGAAATTAGTGGCTGGATGCTCTTTTAGTTGGTATCGGATCTCTGCAATTTTTTTCTGTATCGATATACACATAGCCGTTTTGCTTGTACGTTTCACCGTCACTTGTAATTAGGTTGACTGTGGTGTTGTAGTATTTGGTGGTTCAGTGTTTCAGCACTGTTTTATGCTTGTGATATGACGTTAGTGTATATTGTCATTTCTTGTTACCAGTTGAAGTACTGTTGTAGGTGTCAGTGTGCACTTATATGTTGTCTGCATTACAGAAGGAGTAAAGTTTGTTGTGTAGACAAATGTTATGTTGAAAAGTTAGTGACAATATGTTTACTTCCAAGTTTCTGTAATTTAATAGGAAAAGACCTGAATTTTGTTTTGTTGTAGCGTTTGTTCTTGTGATTTTTTCAAGCCAAGTTTGGTTTTCATTGTTTGGTCTTTTACAACTGTGGTATTTGTGTCTTTTCATCTTTCTACCCCAAATCTCCTGGAAGTAGTCTGGCAAGAATTAAATAGAACAGTATGCAATCAGCGTATATGTGATTGGTTTTTTGATGACTTTTATATGACTGTTCAGTACCGCAACTCTCCGACTGTGGTAATACTCGACCTACATAATTTGAAATTACGTCAATTTTTGACGGTCGGAGCAACCTGAAAAAAAATCGTGGCTCTGTATTTTGCATCCTTTAGGAAATAAGCACATTGTATTTTATTCTGTTCTAACTAGCACTTGTCTTGATATTTTTATTGTAGCCTAAATTTTGAAGCACAACTTTTTAATTTTTCCTTCGCGTGATGTAAACAATTGAATTGGATTGAAATTAGAGAATTCCCGACTTGTGTACAATTTGACTTGCTTAAAGTTCCGCGGAACGCAACCCTTATGTAAGTCGGGTAGTGGCTGTATTTAAGAAGCCGTAGGTTTAACCGAGCCTTATGATATCTGTCTACAGGCTGAAACATAATAATATGTAACTCTGTATTTATGTGGGCTGTATGTATGGAACGTAATAAAATGGCTCAAAATATATTTCTTTTCGGAAAAGAGGACTGAATGCCCTTCACTGTTATCATATTACTCAAAATATTTATTACCCAACAACTTCCAATTACAGTTCCTTCAGAATTTTTTTAACGTTGTCACGAGTGACAGAGTGCTACAGTATTCACCCATTGCTAATTCTCTAAGTGGCTGCAGTTCATATACGCAAGCTAGGATATCAGGCGTCATATTATTTCGTGTATTGAAGTAGTTCACAAACGTTCTGTGACTTTTAGAGTAGAATTGTGTTAAACTTATGTTTATTATGTATTTAATATCCCCATAGTAGGTACTTTGTGGGAATGGAAGAGGTAGTCACCATAAGAAAACGGAAAGTTTGAATTTTGCAACGATATTCTGACAGCAAATAAAATGCCAGTGTAATGTTATACTATTAACTTCTGTGCGCGTAGTGTGTTATTTAACGTGCTCTGCCAAATGCTTTGTGGAATAAAAGCACAGGACAGAAAGGCCACAGACCTCTCTGTGTGTTAAGATATGGCGTTTTGTTGTCTTCATCATTGCAGTTGTTTTGTTTCCTCATTCTTGTCTTTCACTTGAAGCAGAAACATGAAGAAGGACAGTGTCTCTTGCAATATCTGCAACAGACAAATACTTAGTTTAGCGACATGCATTAGAAGTCAAGAGACTTTTGAAAATGAAAGTAAATGTCTATAATCCTGAGATTTCAGTGAGGAGCTCAGAAGTATATCTTAATGTGTGACCGGTCTTGGGACTGTGCATTTTCTGTACTTCTTTAGACATTAAACACGGCTATAATCTGTACTGTATACCGTATGTTATTGAATTTCAATTCCTTTTTCGTAGGCATGGATTGGCAAGGATTAAAGTTTATAAATATGGTAAAGTTTGTGTTAACGCTGAATTTATCTGATCTCGACAGTCCTATTCAAGTGTTTCAAAACCATTCTTATTGGTTTTTGTGTTGAAAAATAATCTTAGTATATTTTAACCATATAAGTAAATCTGTTTCTATTGTGCTGTTGGAGCCATCGTGAGTTTGTGTGATCCCCTCATAATAGCGGAATGACGCACTCTCCTGAAATTGGGTATTGATACTGTACAACAGTGGATGTTATTTCAGGTTCATACGGCGGAGTGTTCGAGGCTTTTGCCACCGAACTCCATGTAGGACCGATGGGAAGAATGGTGACAGCTGTATCTCCACTACCCCACTGTGCCTTGATGGCATGTTTTGAATGTGAAGTTTAATAATAATAATAATAATAATAATAATAATGATAATAATGGAAATGATGAATATTCAATTCAGTTGAATTCCATAAGGTGTTCATTAACGTTCAGGCTCATCTGCTACTTGTCAAGTATAAGGCCGCACAAGAACACAAATACAACAGAGAAACGTAAAAATAGGAAAACGGAACAAAAAAAGAGAACAAATATGAAGTTACATTGAAAAATAACGATATAAATGAAGCACTGAGTCAAAAAAACCTAAATCGTAACAGTATTAATACTTGGTTAAAGAAAGTCACAAATTAGTACAGAATATGTTTTAATGAAATAATGGTTTGCTAAAGATGTCGGCATATCTTCACGTCAGGGTAGCAAACGGAGAGGTTTATAAGTGACGAAAAACTTGAAAGATTTCTTGAAATTGCGACGAATAACTGAGACACCAGTAATGTCCTATAGAGGCGGGCAACATGGTAAACCTAAATTAACGGAAACGAGATATAATGCACGAAGGTGGAGTCCTCTGTTCTGCAGTGTGTGAAGCTTTAAGATTTTAAGGTAGTTCATGAGGAAAGTAAAGATGTGTGCAAAAGGGCTGTGAACTGCCGGTGAATTCATTCTAGCAATTTTGCGTCTGTAGATTTTACAGAATTCCATACAGTTGAGCCGAACTCATGTTTGGGTTTGACTAGTGCCAAATACATTAGTGTCCTCTGAAGGGCATAACATGAGAACGGTGTAGTTAGAATTAAGACCAAGTTCTTCCGGGTCGACAGGTAATATAATCTACATTTTCGTGAAAATGCTTTTTTTTCGATCAGTTTTTACCCCAAGGGTTGTTATGGTGTTCGCATATGCTATGCACGATTCACATATTAATATATCAGGTGATATCGTCTAATCTGTAATATGAGTACTAAAGTTGTGTGAATAGAATTTTTATGTATGAGTAGTTATCGAAAAGATGTTGGCCTAGTTAAATAAATGAGACTTACTTGTGTAAGTTTTCCTTTACGCATATTATTTTCACTCTTACTTTCATTTTTACTTCCATCTTCACCGTTAGGTAGTTTACTGATTGGCAAACATGGGCCTTCTCATATGTTCCCAGCGTGTGCTAGATAATTCGCATTCTTTTAGTAATCTTGAAGATGCTATGTACACTATACTACTCAGGAAGACAAGACGCCATGTGAACACTATCGAGAGGTTTTACGTCTATAAAGAAACCAAGAATAAAAATAAATGAAACAAAATTTTCGGACAATACAAAAACATTGTATTCCGCGTGTCTGCAAGTATTGTTCCTGCAACAAGCAGCCGGATTGTAATAGTAAAGAAGAAGACACACAAAAAGGCTTACGTTTACGTACAAAAATCTGTTTCTTTTGGCAAAAACGTATAACGCTGAAAGTGAAAGTGAAAATGAATGTTCCGTACGTAGAGGTAAAACTAAGTACAAGTTAAGTTTGTTTACTTAATAAGGCCAACTTCGTTCCAGTTTTTATATAAATATCCATATATCATTCACACATCAATATTTATCTTGCAAATTAGATATCATAAACACCGAGGGCCAATATAATAATGTTCGGTGTTTTCTACGGGAAGTTGGTACTTCATAACCTGAATAGGTACTTCATAACTAGAACAATCTTATGGATCATAAGGTTCTACGCACAAAATAATGACTAAAGTGCACCTACAAGTACAGTACTTAATTTGCATCTGAATTTCAACAAATTTTAACCACGAAATTACCAAAGAGACACAACCCTATATTTATCCACCCTACCTAAAATATGCTTCTTGTGTAACACATTGCATTGAACCTTGATTTGACCCGGTAATATATATTCAGTCGTATATTACACTTTAATGGCTAATACTCTGAGGTAGAGTATAATTATCCGAAACATGTAGTTTCACCAGCTTTGCGAATAAATTGAATAGCTATGGTAGGCTAAATACTGTTGCTATTATTGGTAGCAGTCTATTTTCACAATTTGGTCAATTATTTATTTGTGCAAGAGGCAGGCATAACAATTATGATCTTGTGGCTCAGAACTGAAAACACTGTTATGCTGCATACATATGTAAATCAAACTTTCAAGGCTGGACGGAGACTGCAGAAACTCTTCTGTTGCCTATGAGAGAAGTCGTGTAACTAAATCTCCAACCTGCTACTCTGGGCGCAAATGTTGAATTGCTGACTTGGCAGTAAATTTGCGACTCGACAAAAGGAAAATGCATGTTTACAGGTTAAACAAATTGTTAATATTTGCCGTCAAATACAAATATACAAAAAGTATTAACAATTTGTATAACTTGCGAATTTAAAGCAACAGGATGTCCTCTGTAAAAAATAAAATAAAAAATAAATTATTGTGCTCTGACTCCATAAACATAATTTGTGTGTTGCGTCGGAAGTTCCATAAAACTCCTTCATGTCCCCACGAACCAAAGTTCTGAGTTACTTCTTACTCAGAAATCCGTGGTATTTGAAACATAAAGTTTATTGTAGTATCCGGCAAAATCAAATCGCTTGATTAATCCTGACGACGATGCATTATTGACATAAACACCAAATTAGTATTTCACGCTATTACAATGACATTCTCATACGGGAGGACTGTATTGTGAAACTGGGATGTCAGCTGGCTTTTTTCTTTAAAACATTCAAGTCTTGGTACGAGTTATGAAGAACCGTCCTTGTTGAGAGAGAATTCCTTAGGTCAGAAGGTTAATTCTTTTGACCACGGCTGTGAGACAAGGATAATTCCATGTGATAAATTATGTAGCTGGCTGTTAGTATAGTGCATGTCGTTGTCAAATATCTATGGTCGTATTTGCAGTATTGACAGACGAAGTAAAGGGATAGCTAGACAGAGCTGCGTGAGATAACGGTTAGATGTTGAACGGTCCGTCGGTATGAGATGAAATTTAGCGCGGTTAATGTATTCAATCTAACTAGTTGCATTACAGAGAGTATGGTTAGAATGTGCCCGTACACATGTTTTAATTTCAGTCGAATACGAAGTCACCAGGCACTTCCGTTCCCCACATATTGCTATTCGCTGCCGAAGATTAACCTGAACA
>Ga0123357_10011161_pt1 | contig 11492 bp, 6 predicted proteins | sample TergutEmb28metaG_FD_89873 | JGI IMG/M metagenome (GOLD analysis project Ga0123357, IMG submission 89873) | Embiratermes neotenicus P4 segment gut microbial communities from Petit-Saut dam, French Guiana - Emb289 P4 | ecosystem: Host-associated > Arthropoda: Insects > Digestive system > Gut ...
CGCTTGTGAGTGCGGTAATGAACCTTCGGGTTCCGTAAAATGCGGGGAATTTCTTGACTAGCTGCAAACCAGTTAGCTTCTCAAAAAGGACTCTGCACCATGGAGTAAGTAAGTCTCTTGCATAAATGTTGTTGAAAATGAAGTTTCCATAGAGATATGTGAGTAGGAAAAGAATGAAAGTATGATTCAGAACTCTTTGGGAACACAGTAAAGTGAAATATTATGTTCTCTGAGGGCAGTGAATTTAAACATTAATTTGAGATATGCTAAAACAGAACTAACATGGTTGGATATCTAGAAATTGATTTGAAAATGAAAGAAGAATCTGCAGTGCAGAAACATTAAGGCAATTCATCACTATGTGCTGTGTTTAAAATGCAGGGTAATGCAGTTAATTTCTTTTATAGATTCATCCTTTTGTGCTATGAAACACTCAGTAACAAATCTTTACATAGGCCATCCAACACAACTGTTTACTTAACCTTTTGGCACCGGAATTATTTTTTTAATTTTAGCACACCCTCTATATAAAATGTGAATAATACAGGAACCAAATATGTTAGAATTATGAAACAAACTGCATTTTGAAGAGAAAGAAACGGACAGTATATACCATTTTTAAAATATTCAGTACCTGTATTTGTTGAATAAATATATAAAATGCAATGTTTAGAGGTTAGTGGTGCAGTATAACCACTATAGGGGTCTTTAGGTGTCAAAGGGTTAAATAATAGCTACATGTTTCATTCACAATTGACCATCATTGGTCTGTGATATAATATTGAAAAGAAGGTAGAATGTAATACTGTAATGTAATGAACATAGTAATGTGATAAATTAATCACAATTATGACAATGATAAAATTGTAAAATTGCATTTGTCAGTTGGTAGCTGATTGAAGGTTACAGAGTATATGTGAATTTTGGCCAAATATGCATTTTGACATTAAATTACTTAAAATCAGTGGGCAAGATAGTGGGATAAATGTTATTACAGGTTTTTTTTTTTTTAATGTTCTTAAGACCATTTATATGAAGAAATTAGAGTTGTAGGTGTCAGTTACATATTCATTGTTTATCAGATAATTTGTGTATATCATGCCCAGTGTAGGGGAGTAGATGACACAGAAGTCTATATCAGATATTGTAAATCATAGTAAAATGAAATTAAAAGTGATCCCTTATCTGATATGCATTGATCTGCCCTTTTCCAATATTATGTGGTTTCTACTTCATATTCAGGGTTCTTGATTCTGAAATTTTTATACATGCTTAGAGACATAGCATTGACAGATTATCTTATTATTTATATTATGCATTGTAATGCATGGATTATTTTACTTACTACATTGTCAACACACTGATACCATCAAGTACTTTAAAAACATCATTCTGTTTGTGAATTTTTCTACTCAGAGACTGCTACATTCACCGCTACTAAAGATATGACTACGGGAATGTGCGGCCTACTAGGGCCTATAATTGGCAGGAAGAGTATGTACTTTTTTTGACATTTTGCTGACTGTGCATCTCAGTATATTTATCTCAGTAATTAACCAACTTGATGCACAAAATTTTTGTTTTACAATAAATTTATTTCATGCCTCTACATGTTTCGAACACATGTACTCATCATCAGGAGGTCAAAATTGCATTACACAGCCTCTGGTATCATCACATCTATAGGTGTGATGATACCAGAGGCTGTGTAATGCAATTTTGACCTCCTCATGATGAGCACATGTGCTCGAAACATGTAGAGGCATGAAATAAATTTATTGTAAAACAAAAATTTTGTGCATCAAGTTGGTTAATTACTGAGATTAAAAAAAATATGTACCTTATTTGTACCTATTGGATTTTATGTTTTGTACACTTGGGCAGAGGCCAGAAAGGTCAGCCCTGGCTATTTCTGGGGACACTACTGGAATGACAGGCATTTTAGTACGTTCCGGAATTAAGTTACCATCTTTGAATCCCAAACGTTTAATGTGACAAATTCATTTCAGCTACTTGGTATCGGGGGATGCTGATGGCAAGTGTTATGTATGGGACTGGAAAACGACGAAATTGTACAAGAAATGGAAGGCTCATGACAGTGTATGTATTGGCGTGTTGTGGCACCCACACGAACCAAGTAAACTTGTTACTGCAGGTTGGGATGGTCTTATCAAGTACTGGGACTAAAGTGGTAGTATCAGTCAAGAAAGGAAGGTCAGAGTTCTTTTGTAAGTATAACAAGTTATACTTAACATTGATAGTGATAAGAGTGATGTGATTGAAGAAGACAAGATTGTGTAAGTGTAAATATAAAGTTTACTGTTGCTCAGTAACTGACCTGACCATTAGTTTTCATTCCTGTAGGCCACTACTTCCTGCTGTGAGAAGGAATAAACTGTGCCATTGCTAGCAGGAAATATGAGTCTTATGCATGAATATTATACAGGGTGTCCCAGGAGGAATGTGCCAGACTTCGGGAGAGTGTTCCTTACGTTAAACTATACCGATATAACCCAAAACACCTATGTCCAAAGTGGAACGGTTACGGAGATAATGGCCAGAGAAGTTTGAAACTTTGACAGCTGTTACTCACTTAGTGATTACCAAATACATATTAAAACTGGTAGGAATATGTGGTTTCTGTAATGTTAATAGCTGTACATAACATCAAAGTCACTTGTGAGTGACATAAAGCCATTAAATTGAACTACAAAAACACTCGCACTCGTGTCATAATTGTCCTTAGACTTCCAAGTACTTTATGCAGGCGGCAGCTGATCTGTTACCTTGTGACGTCAGAGCTACTGTGCGCTGTAGCGCACACGCCAAGGTCACTCCATTACAATGTCTTGTCGGGCAGGCGCATTGGACAAGTATGACGTCACGGACGGCGTACAGTAGGTCGACTCCGATGAAGCCCACACTTTTCTCTGGCTATTATCTCCATAACCGTTCTCCTTGGACATAGGTGTTTTGGGTTATATCGGTATAGTTTAACATAAGGAACACTCTCCCGAAGTCTGGCACATTCCTCCTGGGACACCCTGTATATTAGTTAATGTGATTATTTTTATTAATGTCTGTGACAGTGACTGATTCACTGGTTATTGTCCGTGGTTTGAGCTATATTGTAAATACACAGAGCACGTAGGCACTTCAAGGCAAGTCCCACTGCTATTTTGTATGGACTAACCGATATTTATTAATCTAAAACCTTAATATTTTTCTGAGGAGCATTAAGAAACCTACACTTTAACATATAAAAAAGGACAATGCAATGTGTTTCGATATTTTTTAAACACTGTAGCACTTCTGTTTTTGTACATATGAGCTATTTTATGACATGCGAAGCAATATCTGGCACTTAATGATCTGGAAAGCTCCATTAAGCCTTTGGCACCAAAAGATGACTTTAGTTGACACACATTGTGACACTGAGAAAACTGAATGTCATCTGGAATCAGCCAATCACATCCACAGTAATGGTTGGCCATTGAAATTCCAAGTCTTTTGCTTTGTACTCTGGGCACTTAGTTTCATTGTCTGAGGGTTAACTGGAAGTTGATTGAGACTCCCATTACATGTTACTGTGCCATCAACTGGCTGCACCCAGCACCAATTCTGAGAGTTTGGCCATTAATTATTGGTGTCATGTTATTGTTTTGAATATTATTTATACAAAAAGTAAGGTAAGTGGAAAGGGTAAGTGAATAGAAATTGTGGTGTGGAAAACAGGATAGTACATGAAGTGACAAATCATATGGTAAGGTCTGCCCATGATGTTGCTAGGTACCCAAAGATAAACATCAGGTATAACATTCTGGTATCCAGAAAATTACAATATCTAGCAATCCTTTGGTGTCTGAGGTGCCACACATCACAAATTTTACTATACTTCCATGTGATTTGGGTGTTGAATACTAGATTATATTTCCTTAACTATAAGGTATGTCCTGATCTTTGCACATGACCTTCTGTGTCATGTTGACGTTAAGAATGAGCTGTTAAAAAGTTTCAGAAGTCTTCTTGCATGTTTAAGTGGCTGCTAGGTAAGCATTTGACATAAAAGCTGGACACTTTCATTTACTGCAAAATGAACAGTTGGGTTAAAGCTCAAGTTACACAAAAACAAGGTAAGAAATGTATGCATATGTAATGATTATGATATATCTGCTCTGTTGTGGTATTTCAAAAGCTGTATGACTTAAGAAAGATATGTGTTGAGCATTAAATATATTCCATTTTTCTCTATAACTTTTTTTATCATGTCTTTTGTTTGGTAATTATTTCATATGTTATGCTCAAGATGTATGTTGGAATGCATGGAGATCTTCAATTAATGTGTATTAATGTTCTCTGATTTTGACTAAAACTGGAAATGTTGAACAAATTTTAGTAAAACTCCCCATCAGATATCATGAAAATCCATTGTGTTGTTTTCATATTGTTTCATTTGCATGGACAGATGGACGGAGTGATTTTAATGGATACTTCACAAATCGAAATTAGCAAAGAGAGAGAAAAAAAGCGGTGTAATCGTGACTATTTTCACAAGACAAAGTTTGCAAACTTTGTTTTGTGTTTTCTAAGGTTTTTTACAAAGTGGTAGTCTCCATTACTGTGCTGCAAGGCTCTTGTGAAATTTTATGACAGCAGATTAAAAAAAAAGATCATTTCAGCAATAATGCAGTTTATATTTATTGTTTTCAAGAACTGTAATTTGTATATAAAAATACATTTTCCTGCAGACTGAACAAATATTACGTCATAAAAAAAGTGTCATCACCTAGAAAAGTGTAACTGACTAAGACTTTATGAAATATGAATGTTGTATTTTAATTCAGTTGTATCTTGTTAATTTATTACTGTAAAGTAAGTGGTTCATTGGGATGCTTGTTAAGAATGTTTGGTATGTAAGTTTAAACATTATAAAATACACTCCACCAATGATGCTGAAGTTATGAATACTCAGACTTTACAAAACTCGAATTTGATTCATATATAGTACAATAAGACAACCAAAGGTTAGGGCTTATTATTCTGTAGCATGCTGTCATTCTGTTTTATTTTCTAATTTACTTTTCGATTGTTTTAAAACTTTAAAAGGGAACTCTTGACCCATGCATATGAAACATTTAAAAGCAGCTTATTCCAAGTGAACTGTTTACCCAATGACACAGCGTAACATCCCAGAAGACTTGGAATCTTCAGCAGTACTGCTGTGTTAACACTGAATCTCATGTAAGTGATACCAATAAGAAGAAATCTCAAGAAATGAAAGTGTGAAGAGATTTTCAGCAGAAGGAAATAATGTATAAAGAAGAAATGTACTTATGTTCTACAACATACAGACAGGTCTCGTTTTTTGTGATTTTACTGTAACACATCTTGAAAATTCACACCAATTTTCAAATTTACGAGATGATATTCGGTTCAACATGATTTGGCATAGACGATGCGGGGTTGCTCTTGTGTTGGAGGCTAGCAGAAAGTGACGCCACCGTCACACCATCAGGCATGCATATGGATTATGTTGATGATATAATCACATAGCTGATGTAGGTCCCACTTAAATAGCATTGACTTGTGTTACCAAAATGAGTAATGAACATAACCTACAACAGCTAGTGCAATCCAAGTGAAAAATTGGTGAAAGACAGTCAGTACTGAAGAGAAATTAGATGTAATAAATCTACTTGAAAAAGATGAATGAATTGTTGATGTATGCCCAGAAGTTAAGAGTTGCTCATAGTAGCATATGTAGAGTTCATAATAATGCTGACAGAATTACAGAAAGTGCTAAGTCAGGAACTAAAGTGTTTATGTAGCAAGTCTACCATAGTCCTATTGGAATGAACCAACCAAAAACTACAAATGTGAGTCTCTTATGTTTTTATTGTATTAGAAATAATACATTTTATAGATATACTGTGCAGAAATGCATATATACTGTATATACATAACATCCTCGTATGTGCTGTACAGGTTTGTATGTCCACTAGTGGTATAGTCTCACACTATTTAGGATGAAGTCGTCAATACCCCTAACCCCCAGGACTATTTTAAATAGGAATTTAGTGATTATGTTGCATAATTTTGATTCGCGTGATGTTTTTCAGGGGTTTTAATCTTGTGTAAAATTTTTTCATGGCTATGGCAGGTCTTTAAGATGTACATCAGGAAGTGTTTTGTGAACAATTAACATGTGACATGCATTCAGACTGAGGGTGCGCAGATTACTATCTCTTGACATGATGCAGTGTCTCATTGATTTGTACAGAAGCAAAAATTTGAACTTGCTGTGCCTATGAACAAAATATTTGTTAAAACAATATGCAGAAGTTGATGGTAAGCATAGCAGCACTTACGTCACATATACAATTTTTTCTCAACATTTTTCATCCACATGGTTCAGCTCTACATTACAGAGATGTGATTGTGCATAGTCGATGCTGCAAGTGATAAGTGACTTTGAAATGACTATGGATGTTCAGCTGTATGCATCACTTTTTACATTGATGATAGTGTTGGTATGCAAAGTAAAGGCAGTAAATTTGTGATCATCTGGTACAGCATGAAACAATGTCCAGGCAAGATCTGATGTGCTTTCATTGGCATAATGAGCAAGGTGTACTTGTAGCGGCGATAAAAACCTGTCACTTGTCTGGCATGTGGTATGAGATGTTTGGATTGCAACAGATGGTGGAACTGCTAAAACTGGTTGTGCAAGAAGATCCTCATACTTCTTAAGGATTACTGTAACCATGTTGTGCTAGTATCACTGATCAGATTCGGCAATGAAATTGTCCCTGGAAGTAGTGCCTGAATTGAAACTGTGGTTGAGAACTGTTGATGGTTCAGAATTCAAATTAGGGACTAAATTAGCCTGTAGTGCCAAGTTACTCAAGTGGGCTGAAAGATTTTGCCTCCAGGTATATAAGAAGTGAAGGAAGGGGGATATTTAAGTAACACCAAAAAAAAGGTACCTTTAACCTTTATTTACAACTGTGCATAATCACTTTCCAACTTCAATACACATTTCCCACTGTTTAACGAGTTTTGAACTCTGTTCTGGCCTCCCCAACCTTGCTTTGTCACACAGACTTGCTTTACCCACTTATTCATGCTTAAACTGCCACACCCTGCGTCTAACTATCCTTACATCAAAGCTCTTATCACCATACACGGTGAATGTCAATGGGAGGAATTTTTCCGCAGTTAGAACTCGATAACGGCAGGTTGTTTGAACCATGTCCTCACAATCTTCCATTTTGGCTGGCAAAAACTAGAGTTACGGATAGCTGTGGGTCCAAGGTTGCGTAAGGTGGAGGGGAGATATCACATGACTGCATGGAACTGGATTTCATCCAGTTTTCAGTACTCTAATAAAAAACATGACAGAGAAGGCAAAACTCTTCAGCATAACTTACATGGATGCAAAAATGTTCAGATACATTTGACTGACTGAAGCAGTAAATAGAAGTGTGAGAAGATATGGGACCCAGCATTGTGGCAGGACTGAAGACAGACATAACACTTGTAATCTGAGAACTGCAAGAGATATTGCAAAAATGCTTGGTGCTTGCTGATGTATTAAGTACAGAAATCCTCAGCGAGGATAGCAGAAACTAGATTGAGTTTTGAACCTGGGACCTGAATGTGAAGCAGAAGTGCTAACTACGTAGCCACAATATTCAGTGGTTCCCTTGTGATGGAAGATGATGGTAACATTGCCAGCCAATGTTTCTTTCTTCAGTTTTGTTTGTAGGGTACCAACAGATTTTTCAGCTGCGTACTGGCTTTCTTTGACCCTGATTTTTAATGATGCACATGCTATGCCATTAATCCATCGGTATGCTGGTATAGAGTGAGCCTTTACCTCCATCTTTTAGCAGGTTCTATTTAACCTCAATGAGTTTGCTGCACCTGAAATATCTGTTTCACTTGTTCTGTGCCTTATGAACTATTTATGACTTATGACCATTCCTATATATAGATGCTCAGTTGTTGCTTAAGGTACCTGAACTGTGTTATGCTTGGAGGTTGGTGTTACACATGTTCAATGTACCAAGATTAAATACAGGTTTATCATTTTCAACCATAATGCTTAAATCTTTGCTGTAGGTACTGGATGAACCTAACACATAATATGTACTTTTACTACATGATGTGTTTTGTCAGAACATAGTGCTGTGTATACATTATGTTTAAGAAAACACTTATATAATGTCTCCAGATAAATATGTAAATGGACATACCATTTATGTATGTCTGTCTATATTTGGAGCTACATCTGCGGCCCGATGCACTAAAACCTAATGCATCTACCAGTTAAAGGTGGTAAATGTATGTGTAGTTGGTTAGAGGAGCATCTGTATCCACAATAGTATGTAGTTAGAGTGCATACACTCATAATGGTAGGTGGGTAAAGGGGAATCTTTAGAGCCATAATGGTGGGTCAGTGGATGGGGTGTTTATGCCCATAATGAAACAGGTGGGATGACAGGCATTTGTATAGCCATAATGATGCTGAGCTTAGTAGAGTTGGGTAGAGAGGGTATATAGACCCATAATGGACAGTAGTGAGAGGGGTGTCTCTACAGCCTTCATGTTATGTGTGTTTTGGGGAGTGTCTTTGTAGTGATTGTGGTAGATAGGTAGAGTTTTCTATGCGGCTGTGGTGGTGTGTGGTTAGACTATTTGTTAGTTATTCAAAGAATAGTCTAAAGGCACATCAATGGAAAAAAACTTGCTAAATGCAGGTCAGTTTGGGATTCATGCGTGTTATGATTTGAGGCCAATAGAACACATGACCTTAAATTTTAACAACAATTGGTCTATGCCTGCAGTATTCATGGATATCTAAAAATACTTTGATACTACATGGCACCCTGGTTTTTTTGTATAAGTTACTGAAATTAAACTTTTAGGTTAGCATAGTTAAGCTCATTGGCTCTTTTCTCTCAAGCAGAAAATTCAGTGATGGATGAAGGTGAATTGTTCACTGCTAGAGAAATACAAGCCAGGGTGCTACAGGGTATAAATGATGCCTCCCAAACACCAGGTACATACCTGGCCCTCTTTGCGGATGACACCTGTATTTATGCCACTCTCTGCAAAGAGGATTATGTGGCAAAAAGTGCAGCATGGTCTGCCATCAGTGTAGTTGTTGTATGGGCACTGGAATATTAAAATCAGTGAAGTTAAGACCCAGGCTGTTTCTCACATGGAAATAGACTGGCAGTCTCATCTTGCATTGAAAGGATGGAATATTCCCTTTATTAAGCACATAAATTACCTTAGTGGAATCTCTGATACTGAGATTACATGGAAATATAGAAGAGATCAAAGCCAAGGCCCTCAGAAAATTTAGCATAGTCTACTCCCTATTCAACAGTGGGCAGTTAAGCGCTAACATTAAACTACCTCTGCACAAAGCACTTACTAGGTCTGTAATGGCTGATGCCTCCCCTCCTGGAAATTCATGGCAGACATGCCTCTTTTGAAACTGCAGCACCAGCAAAACGGTGTTCTTTGCACTGTTGGCAAGTTTCCAAGCCACACACCAAACTGCAAGTTGCATGTGGCTTTTAATATTCCATACGTAAATGATTTTATTACAGATTTATGCAGGTAGCAAGCAGAAGTCATCATGACAGTGAAGATGCTCACAACATTGGACAAGGTGAAGCCCAACACAGGAAGAATAGGAGGCTTAAACTTAGCAGTGGTCAAGCATATGATGTTGAAATGTCTTAATTGCCACTATAGCATATGCTAGGTAGATTAAGACATGATCTGCTGTACAGGGCCTGGGCTGGCAGAGGCTGTGCATATATGTATATTGTATCATGTAGTTTATTTTAGAATTCTTAACACTCTATCTATATATGCATGTTTAAATTGTAAGTACACACACAGACAAAGACTATGATTCTTGAAAATGACCATACCCACTGTCCTATCTGGGATGAGTGTGCACATGCGCGCGCACACGCACACACACACACACAAACACACCTTGACAGTATTACCATAATCATCATTCAAAACATACATCGTTTGGTTGTGAGCTGAAGAAGGCGTGAAACCAAGGCAGACAGGCTGGCTGACTGCCAGCTATAATATGACTCTTACTGCTAGGTCAAAAAAGGGCCGTTTGCAGGTTGGAGGTGCTGCTATGGTGTGCAAGACATATGGCTGGAGGGCCATTTGTGAAGTATCATGGAAGTTCCCACAGATGTACAGCTGGTTATCTGCAGATGCTGTACTGTTGGTGTCATATAGCTTCCTAGCCATATCTCTGCATTCATGTGGTTTATACTCAGTGTGCTATTAAAGTCAGCTTGGCTGCACAATTCATGAGCCACAATGAAGGAGCAGGGATCAACACTCTGGTATCTGCAGGTAAGCAACAGTGTCTCCATTTATTTAGTTTTCAGAATAATGAAGTTTATGTTGTTCATGTTGTGCAGTTAGTACAATTCTGTATTGTATATACCCATGATATACACTTAATTGTGCCCCATTCATTGTTACATGTGATTCTGTGACAACTATTGCATCATTATCAGTGTTGTATCTTGTATTATTTTCTGTTATTTTTTTTCTTTTTTACTGTTGTACTTGCTGCTTCTTATTGTTGCACTCACACATGACTTCTTACATGTGGTTTTGTATAATTTATATTATTGTAATTCACAACTTTTATATTGTGTCAGTTGTTAAGCTTGTTGTGTGCAAGTTGTGTTTGGACTGAACCTATGTTTGTATCAAATGATAATAGCAGCACAACAAGATCACAGTCATTAAAGTCCTTACTTACTCTTCTCTTCCTATGTCTAGTGGCAGTGATTAAGTTACTTTACATACAAATCTAAATGCCTTTTGATATGACATGACTATACTGAAGACTGGAGTAGTTTGGTCTCATACAGCATGATGCACAGTAAACCAAACATGGGCTGATATATGTCACAATCTGTGTTTATACTAAATACTTGCTATAATTATGTGTATGTACTAAATGGTGCTTCTTTCTGTGGGAACTTCTTCATTAACAGTGGATGCTGAAGTACTGGTTCAAGCTATTTTCCACTGGTGCCCTCTTATGCTGCTCTAGCATCATGCATAAGGACAGAATAGCAAGTCATAGCCTCTTTTGGCCCATATAAGAATGCTAACTGCATTTCTAAGTTTCACTTTTGTAAAGTTTTTACTTGTTTCAGAAATCATTCTTATCATTGGCACAAATTACAGGTTGAGAAAGTATACCAGGAACTTCATTAGGATTAATATCGGCGATCACAAGTGTTCAAGTGGTTTAAGGCATTTTTAGAGGGCCGTAAATCCATCAAAGATGAACCCCGCTCTGGAAGACCTTCAACTTCAAAAACTAATAACAATGTGGAGATAGTGGGAGCCCTTGTGCGGTCAGACCGTCGACTCACAGTGCGAATGATCGCTAGTGAGTTAAATTTGAACCACACCAC
>Ga0123357_10011164_pt1 | contig 11491 bp, 5 predicted proteins | sample TergutEmb28metaG_FD_89873 | JGI IMG/M metagenome (GOLD analysis project Ga0123357, IMG submission 89873) | Embiratermes neotenicus P4 segment gut microbial communities from Petit-Saut dam, French Guiana - Emb289 P4 | ecosystem: Host-associated > Arthropoda: Insects > Digestive system > Gut ...
ACGCGCATTCCGCTGGTATCAAAGTTCCTGGATGAAACGTTTGGCATTAGTCCGGCTTCGGCAGTTGATCCGGATCTGGCTGTCGTCCGCGGCGCTGCTATCCAGGCGGGAGTATTAAGCGGCGATTTAAGTGAAAATGCGATTATCCTGACCGATATTTGCCCATACAGCCTTAGTACAGAAGCCTTGTTCGATAACGATTTACCGGAAACATTCTGCGATATCCTCATCAAGCGTAACACGACCCTTCCGGCTACAGCCACGAAAATATATGCGACTTCTCACGACAATCAAACAATGGCGGATATTTTTGCGTATCAGGGTGAAAGTCCCGATCCCCAAGAAAATTACCTGTTGAATTGTTTCGGGCTGAGCGGCATACCAAAAGCGAAAGCGGGCAAGGAAAAAATAAATGTCCGTTTTGAATACGACCTTAACGGTATTTTAATGGTTCAGGCGGAGATAGTCTCTACGGGAAAATCGGCGTCGGTAACGGTTAATACGGCGGAGATGGGCAAAAACCTCGACCTTTCCAAATGGAAGACCGCTCCTGCTGCACGCAGATACAGGCCAACAATAAGCAAGGCTGAAAGGCTCATTAAGCTTCATAAGGACGAAGCTGCCGGCGTCCGGGCCGCATGTGATGAGCTTAAAAAATCCATTGTTATGGGCTGGAGCGATGCAATTATCGAAAAAATGAAATATCGTCTAAGTAATGCCATTGACGATCTGGAAGAGGAAGACGAGCTGTGAATTATTATGAGCTGCTGAATATTGGGCGTGACGCTGACAACAATGAGATAAAACGTTCCTATTTTTCGGCAGTTAAATTACATTCGCCTGATTCCGACCCTGAAGCTTTTAAAGCGATACGTATCGCTTATGAAACACTTTCCGACCAAAAGAAGCGCGCGGAGTATGACGCTTATTTTATCGTGTCTGACGGCGGCGCCATCGCGGCTGCTTTGCAGAACAATTTGTTTGAGGCCCGCGAATTAATACGGGAAAATAAATATCATGAAGCCTCCGAATTTCTGACTGAGCTGATTGGCAGTAATACGGATTCGGATTACCCGGAGGCAGTATCTGAACCCAAACGCCTACTTGCCGAGGTTTTGTGGAACTTAAAAAAAAGCGGCGCCGCCGATACATTGTGCGCGGAGCTGCTGGAAAAGGATCCGTCTGACGGCGAGACTCTGCTGCTTCGCGCCAAAATCGCAGCGTCGCAGATGCGTAAAGTAAAAGCGATAGGTTATTTTAACGACGCCGTCAACGCGGCTCCCGGAAATGCCAGGGCGTGGACTGAATATATGCTTTATGCGCTTAATAATAAATACACAGAACGGATTCCGGGCATTTTCCAGCGTGCCATGGAACAAAACCCGGACATGTTCCGTAATGAATATTTTCTTTATCTGGTTGGGGCAGATAATCAAGATTTATTTTCCAATGACCAATATTTGCAATACTATGATAAATTCGCGGAATTTTATATCAACGATAAAAACCCGGGAAAAGAAATATTTAAGAATTTAATGGCCTTAATGCCGCATTTTACCGGGAAAGATGAACTTATCCCGTTTATAGAAAAAATATTGCCCGCGCTGGAAAAAAGCAAACAGCGCACTTCTGAAAATGATGATGATTTTATGTTAATACACGCGGCTGTAATCTATCACAGACTTCGTTCGGACAAACGGATACACGACGTACTTGTCGATTTGACTTATTTTCTTTTTACAAAAGATGAAGATAAAAATGACCAATTGGAAATGGAATGTTTTATTGCCTTTCATCTGTTCACTTTACGTCCGTCCATAAAAGTGCTGATGAACGAATATCCTGAATGTTTCAGACTCAACCAGGCTTTTTATCTTGATGCGCTTAACGACAGAAAAACTGACTTTTTCATCGATAAATATACCGGTATCTACAAAAAGTCACATCCCGCCTCGAAGCCAGGATTGGATTTTAATGACTATGATGAAACTGAAGAAATAAAAACAGTTGTGCGTGAAGCTCCCAAAGTCGGACGCAACGACCCCTGCCCCTGCGGCAGCGGGAAAAAATATAAAAAGTGCTGCGGGCGAAATTAAGATAAGAAGCTTTCCCTTTGGATAATTTTAATAATGTCCTTATATAACACTCATCAGCACTGTTCCATTAACCTTAGATAAAACTGCGCGGTTTTGGCAAGCGTCTCAACCGGAATGCGCTCGTTGTTTCCGTGGATCAGTGCCCTTTCTTCTTTACTTAAAAATGCTGCGGAAAACCTGTACACGCGGTCACTTATACGGCAGTAAAACCGGGAGTCGCTGCATGCCATCATAAGGTACGGCGCGGCTACTGCCTGTGGCCAGGTTTGCCCGATTGCATTATTCAGAATATCCCATCCGTGGCCGCTGGTCTTTGAATAGATGGACGGATTGTTTCCCTGTACCATGCGGAATTTTATTTGCGGATCTTTTGCCGCGGATTTTAAATACGCTATCGCACTGTCGGTCGTTTCGCTGCCGATTAGCCGCAGGTTGGCGCGTATTTTTGCGGTAACAGGTATTACATTGGTGGCTCTGCTTCCTTCCATCATCGTGAACGCGCAGGTGGTGCGTATCATGGCGTTAAGTTCGCCGCCGTTTTTGCGGCATATCGCGTCAAGCACAGGTTTAAAGCACCAAAGGTTTGCGAATATTAGTTTATATATAAACGGCGATCGTCTGCCCAGGATATCAAACATCTGCGCCACCGGCGCTGTGAGCCTGGATCTAAAAGGGCGTGCTTCTATCCGCGTGACCGCTTTTGCAAGCCTGCCGATGGGTGTATGCGGAGGAGGCGCGGATGCGTGGCCGCCGCTGCTTTCTGCGCTTAGCTCGATGTCCAGCAGTCCTTTTTCCGCGATTCCTACCAGTGCGCACGGGTCTTTTACACCGGGGAAAATATCTTTTACAACCGCCCCGCCTTCATCAAGTACCATTGCCGGCTTGACTCCGCGCTGCAAAAATTTCTCAACCATTTCCCGGGCACTGCGTCCGGTGGTTTCTTCGTCGCCGCAAAAGGCCAGATACAAATCATTTTCCGGAGTAAAGCCCCTGGCCGCCAACTGCTCGGCAGCTTCCATGATTGAGCAAAGCGTGTTCTTGGTATCAAGGGTCCCGCGCCCCCATAAAATTCCGTTTTCGATTACACCGGCAAAAGGCGGCTTCTCCCAGGCGGCTTCGTCAGCCGGAACCACATCGTAATGCGACATAAGCACTTTGGGCTCAGCGTTGCTTTTCCCCTTTAGTTTATATAGAAGACCCGTGGGCCCAATCCGTTCCGGCTGACAGACGCGGTGCAGAGTTGGATATAATTGTATCAGCAATGCGCGGAATTTTTCAAACTCTGTGTTTAATTTATTAAATTCCGATGGGTCTGTTATGGACGGATCAGGCAGTGAGACTGTTTTACAGCGAATCATCTGCGCCAGATGTTCCGCTGTTTGGTCCGCGTTTACCTCAGCTTCTCCAACCTTACATTGAGGTTTTTTTTGCGGATTAAAATTAAGCGCGCGTATGATAATTGTCCCCAAAAAAATAGCAACAATTGCAATAATTATCCATAACAACATAACCATTCCTCCCTTTTTACTGTTCTAGAATCCGGTATGTTCAGTCCTGTTTATAATTTCATTCTGAAGCGCCTCACCCAGATCATTAAAATAATCTGAATAGCCGGCGACACGCACAATTAAGCCGCGGTAGTTTTCTGGGTGCTTCTGCGCGTCCCGGAGTGTTTCCGCGCCTATAACGTTAAACTGTATATGATGGCCGTCCATTCTGAAGTAAGTCCGCACCAGCGCCATCATTTTTTCGATGCCGTCCTCGTCCGCCACCAGAGCGGGGGTGAACTTTTGGTTGAGCAGGGTTCCGCCTGTTTTTAAATGATCCATTTTTGCGGCTGACATAAGAACACCTGTAGGCCCTGACTTGTCCGCTCCCTGAACAGGCGAAATACCTTCAGACTGAACTTCACACGCCCCGCGTCCGTCCGCAGTTGCCCCGGTAACAGATCCGAAATAAACATGGCAGGTAGTTGGCAGCATGTCGATGTGGTATATGCCGTTATTTACGGCTTTTCTTCCGTCGATTAGATCGTAATACATGTTAAAAACACGGAGCATTATTTCGTCGGCGTATTGATCGTTGTTGCCGTATTTGGGAGTTTTGTTTTTAAACATTGCGCGTTCAGCTTCGTAATCCAGAAAATTTTTTGAGAGCGCGATGAGCAGTTCTTCCATTGTTATTTTTTTATGATCAAATACATTGTACTTTATCGAAGCGAGGCTGTCGGTCAGTGTTCCGATCCCAACGCCCTGGATATAGCGGGTATTGTACCGCGCGCCGCCGCTGTTATAGTCTTTGGCGCCGGCAATACAGTCGTCAATTAATGTTGAAAGGAAAGGGGAGGGCATATATTCCGAATATAAAGTTTCGATTATGTGGTTGCCTGCGATTTTAATATCAATAAAATATTTAACCTGTTTTTCGTATGCCTCTAAAAGATCATCGAATGATTTGAACAATACCGGATCTCCAGTTTTGGGCCCGAGCTGTTTTTTTGAAACCGGATCAAAACCGTTATTGAGCGTGATTTCCAGAACTTTTACCAGGTTAAAATATCCGGTCAGGGCGTAACACTCTTTACCAAAGGCTCCCGATTCCACACAGCCGGAAGTTCCGCCGCAGCGCGCGTCCTCAATGGATTTACCCTGCCGCACCAGTTCTTCCGTGACCGCATCTGCGTTAAATACTGAAGGCTGCCCCATTCCGCATTTGATCACTTTACAGGCCCTGTTCAAAAACCTGTCCGGATTTTTTTTGCTCAGCTGAATATTGCCGCTTGGCTGTACAAGCTGCATTTCTTCGATTACATCCATCACCAGGTAACTGACATCGTTTACTCCGTCATTGCCGCCGGAAGCAAGACCGCCGCTGTTGATGCTGCAGAAGTCGGTATAGGTGCCGCTCTCCGCCAGTGTAATGCCGACCTTGGGCGGCGCAGGCTGGTTGTTGAATTTTATCCAGAAGCACTGCAGCAGTTCCTTTGCCTTCCCGCTGTCCAAAGATCCGTTCCCGCAATCTTCTTTATAGAAAGGATAAAGATGCTGGTCCAGCCTTCCCGGTGAAAACGCGTCCCATGTATTCAATTCGGAAGTAACACAGATATGAACAAACCAGTACATCTGAAGCGCCTGCCAGAAGTTCTGCGGTTTATGCGCGGGAACACGGCGGCAGTTTTTGGCAATGGTCAGCAATTCCTGTTTACGGACCTGGTCATGCTCACATGAGGCAATCCGTTCAGCTTCGTCAGCGTAACGGCCCGCGAAGGTTATTATGGCATCGCAGCAAACGGCCATGGCTTTTAACTCTTCACGTTTACTGAACGCGCCGGTATCGCTGACATAATCAATTGAGGCAAGTTCATTTTCAATTCGTAACTTAAAATCCAAAAATCCGTTGCGGTATATTTTATCGTCGCAGACAGTATGCCCCGGCGCTCTTTGCTCCATAAATTCAGTATAAATGCCCGCTTCGTAACAATCTTTCCATTCAATTGAAACATTGTCAAAAAGCTTGTCTCTCATTGACTTGCCCTTCCAGTAAGGGATGATAATTTTTTCCTGGGTCTCAAGCATTGCCTCATCAACCTTAAAGAAAACTTTCTCGCGGCTGTTTATTATTTTAAAATCATCAATTGTATGACAGCACAATTCCGGGTAGGTTGGCGCCGCTTTTGCAATGTGGCCTTTTTCCCCGACTATCAGTTCACCGCTGTATATGATAACAGTTTTGCGTTCGCAGAGCGCCTTAAAAGTCAGGGCCCTGAGCATGGGAACAGATACTTTCCCTTCAAATTCCTTATAGACATCGGTTACAATTAACGCGCGTTCAATTGACAGCGAGGGAACTGTATCCAGGCTTTCCTGCCTTAATCTTGCTACCCTTTCGTTCATGTATTCAGCCTCCAATTTTTGTACGGAATTGCCCGGAAAAAATTTCCATTATTTTATTCATGTTGGGACTCACATCCGCCGGGATATTATCCAGTTCATTCGGCATCCCCATTTTGGAATACTTATGATTATGTATATCATGATAAGGCAATAAATGGACAGCGGTAATATTCCTGATTGTTTTTATTATATTGAAGATCGCAGTCATTTCCCGTATATCATCATTAATTTGCTGAATTACAGGAATTCGGATAAGCAGCCCTGTTTTTGTTTGCGACAATTTTATCAGGTTATGCAGAATTAAATCATTACAGACACCGCAATATTTTTTATGTTTATCACTGTCCGCAAATTTAATATCGTATAAAAACCAATCGGCTATATCTGCCGCTTTAAGTATCGTCTCTGTTTCGCAAAACCCGGAAGTATCAATTGCCGTATTAATATATTCCTTTTTGCAGTTATAAAGCATCTCAAGAAGAATTTCAGCCTGAAAGAACGGCTCCCCGCCTGTAAATGTAACGCCGCCTCCGCTTTGATCAAAAAATATCCGGTCCTTCTTGATTTCATTTAATAGATCTGCTGAAGATATTTCGCTGCCAATTACTTCCCTGGCTCCGGTTGGACAATCATTTGTATATGCGTTGCTGCCGCACCGCATGCACTTAATGCACTTTTGGGAATTAAAAACCGGAACCGGAGCAGGAGCCAGGCCTTCCGGATTATGGCACCATTTACACGAAAGCGGGCATCCCTTTAAAAAAACCGCTGTCCGTATCCCGGGTCCGTCATGTACGGAATAACGCATAATATTAAAAACAACAGCTTTTTCCAAAATAACGCCCCTGTATATTAACTACAGTATAAATGTAACAGATAGTTTCTTTTGGGTTAATATGTAATACTCCTGCGCCAGACGAAGCATTCATTCAGCCCCATAATGTACCAGATCCTGACGCAATAGCGTCCAGTTTGGGATTATACATTTTGCATTATAGCATCTTTTGACAATTTGCTGAATATTCATAGATACCGATAACCTGACAAGGGGAGCGGCCGATTTAAACATTAACATGTTTTAACGGTTGTACAGTCTGTCGTACATTGAATTGATAGTAGAATTTATAAGAAGTAAGTTTTCCATCAAGAATTTGGAACTGTATGCAGAAGCTTTTCGAACAATCGAAATTTATGATCAACTCGCTTTCTTGCATTTGAATAATGTAAATGTTTCACTCCTGGGCGCCGCGGAGGACATAGTCATTAGCGTCTTCGGCGGCGGTCACAACAATATGGCAGGCGGTTTTATCAGTCTCGAAGTTGTTCATCAAAAAACATTCAAAAACACGATTTTTTTTTTCAAAAAACATGTAAATAAATGTATTTTTATGTGTTATATTTTTTGAAAATACTGAACAATTTTTCAAGACAGCGGTAGTGCGTGAGGAGCGACATGATACTTTGGAATTACGGATATATCGTGTAGATGTTTCAATCCACGCTCCTGCGAAGGGTGTGACATTATAAATGTATGGTACTAGGACCGCCTAAAGGGTTGCAATCCACGCTTCTACGTAAGGAGCGACTGCGGCCGGAATGGAGTTGGAATGCCCTGAAACGTTTCAATCCACGCTCCCGCGTGAGGAGCGACACATATTAATATTTATAAACAAGTACCGTTAACGGTTTCAATCCACGCACTCGTGGGGAGTGCGACCTCCCCAAAATTAGTATTGATAGCTGTGAACCTATCGTTTCAATCCACGCACTCGCGGGGAGTGCGACATCGACGCTTCCACGCTGGAAGTATTGGTAATCCTGTTTCAATCCACGCACTCGCGGGGAGTGCGACCGAGGAAAAGGGTCTGGATTGTTTCCTACCCCAGTTTCAATCCACGCACTCGCGGGGAGTGCGACGTAGTAAAGACAAAATTTTCCACAATTTTACGTGTAGTTTCAATCCACGCACTCGCGGGGAGTGCGACACAGATTCAGTGGTTCTGGTTCAGAAACAGCAATTGTTTCAATCCACGCACTCGCGGGGAGTGCGACATTTACCGATTTAAAGAATTAATTTAAGGAGTAATGTTTCAATCCACGCACTCGCGGGGAGTGCGACCTTTACTTCCTTTTCGATATTTAAATGTTACTTATGTTTCAATCCACGCACTCGCGGGGAGTGCGACTAGGCAATTTTATAATTTTACAGCCAGGTGTACGGTTTCAATCCACGCACTCGCGGGGAGTGCGACCAAACCCTCCTTTGTTTACAAAACAAAGCAATGTGTTTCAATTCACGCACTCGCGGGGAGTGCGACTTCATTCTTCTTCACTTCCTCCTGATGTACTGCTAGTTTCAATCCACGCACTCGCGGGGAGTGCGACATATAAACCAATTCTGGTTCATTGTCAATAGAATATGTTTCAATCCACGCACTCGCGGGGAGTGCGACATTTCAAACAAATACCGATGGACTTTCAGTAACAAGTTTCAATCCACGCACTCGCGGGGAGTGCGACTCGCATTAGCAGATGTTACATACTTAATAATTTTTGTTTCAATCCACGCACTCGCGGGGAGTGCGACATTATACTCCTTAAAAATAAAAGGTACGATAAAGGGTTTCAATCCACGCACTCGCGGGGAGTGCGACTCGAATACCAGTTCGATCCTGTAGAATGTGCCCGTTTTAATCCACGCACTCGCGGGGAGTGCGACTATGGAACCTATATTAGGGCCAGCAAAAGAAAAGGTTTCAATCCACGCACTCGCGGGGAGTGCGACTACGAGTTGCTCACAACTTCCCCATGCCTTCGCAGAGTTTCAATCCACGCACTCGCGGGGAGTGCGACTGGTTTTGCGGCAGGTGATTTTGTAGGTGGATTAGTTTCAATCCACGCACTCGCGGGGAGTGCGACTTGTTCAGAGTAATCTCTAAGATATGTCTCAATTCTGTTTCAATCCACGCACTCGCGGGGAGTGCGACTTATACAGCGATACAAGGGCCGAAAAAATCAATTAGTTTCAATCCACGCACTCGCGGGGAGTGCGACATTGCCGTAATAAAAAACTGTGGACATTAAAAAACAGTTTCAATCCACGCACTCGCGGGGAGTGCGACTTGCATCCAAAATCTCTTTGGCCCGCAGCGCATCATGTTTCAATCCACGCACTCGCGGGGAGTGCGACACCAGTTCGTCGGGTGTTCAAATTACACCGACAAGGTTTCAATCCACGCACTCGCGGGGAGTGCGACATCTCTGTCATAAAGATGTAATGTAACACATGACGTTTCAATCCACGCACTCGCGGGGAGTGCGACTTTTAATTGACTATTTAATTTTAATTGACGGCGGTTTCAATCCACGCACTCGCGGGGAGTGCGACCAAGGAAACATATAACAGCCTTTATGAAGGACAAAAGTTTCAATCCACGCACTCGCGGGGAGTGCGACGTATTACACATGTATTTACAGTGGCGCTGGTGGTGGTTTTAATCCACGCACTCGCGGGGAGTGCGACACACAAGCCTGACCAACATAACCAAGTATATTCCGTTTCAATCCACGCACTCGCGGGAGTGCGACTGGATATATCTAGTCCAAAAACATCAGTCTTTGATGTTTCAATCCACGCACTCGCGGGGAGTGCGACCTACTCAGGCCATGCGGAGTTTGGTGAACGAAGTCGTTTCAATCCACGCACTCGCGGGGAGTGCGACTGGTGGCTGTGGTTATTCTCTCCGGGTGTGATTGGTTTCAATCCACGCACTCGCGGGGAGTGCGACTCTGATTATTATACGGCCCTTGAGGGAAAATATGTTTCAATCCACGCACTCGCGGGGAGTGCGACGTTGGACTTGGGTAGAGAATGGGTCTATTACATCAGTTTCAATCCACGCACTCGCGGGGAGTGCGAAAAATTATTCCAGGGTGTAATCCCGTCTCCGACTTTGTTTCAATCCACGCACTCGCGGGGAGTGCGACTCACCCGAATATCCGGAATACGGACTTGCTCTTGTTTCAATCCACGCACTCGCGGGGAGTGCGACGGAGTTGAATATGGGATTCCATGTTTATTCGCAAGTTTCAATCCACGCACTCGCGGGGAGTGCGACACGGCATGGGCTATTATGCAAATTTTCACTGGCAAGTTTCAATCCACGCACTCGCGGGGAGTGCGACTTGAATCATCCCATCACTGCGTTTGTCCCATACTGTTTCAATCCACGCACTCGCGGGGAGTGCGACGATTATACTAGTGGAACTCTTTTGGCCTTCAGAACGTTTCAATCCACGCACTCGCGGGGAGTGCGACAAAATTCGGAGGAAAAATTGAAATTAAAAGAACTCGTTTCAATCCACGCACTCGCGGGGAGTGCGACAAAGCGGTCAAAACAAATCGCAAATATGACTGAGGTTTCAATCCACGCACTCGCGGGGAGTGCGACCATATCTTCTTCTGTAAAACAAATTGCGTTTATCAGTTTCAATCCACGCACTCGCGGGGAGTGCGACATGCAAGTTCAAATGGGTCAGGCTGGAAAGCTAAGTTTCAATCCACGCACTCGCGGGGAGTGCGACTATTTTTATGGGGAGGGGGCAACGCTGTTGGAAAAGTTTCAATCCACGCACTCGCGGGGAGTGCGACCTGTCTTTTTAGTCAGTAATAGTTATTGGGCATACGTTTCAATCCACGCACTCGCGGGGAGTGCGACCTTAACTGGGTATCATTGGGCGACATCCAAAGTCTGTTTCAATCCACGCACTCGCGGGGAGTGCGACCTTAATAAACGGGGGATTGTTGTCTGCAAGCAGGGGTTTCAATCCACGCACTCGCGGGGAGTGCGACCACTCTAACTCCCGTTTGACAACCTGGACTGATGTTTCAATCCACGCACTCGCGGGGAGTGCGACAAAATGGGAAAGTATTGAAACAGAAATATCTAGTCGTTTCAATCCACGCACTCGCGGGGAGTGCGACTTAGTATTGGGGCAATCCTTGGATACGATACAAGTCGTTTCAATCCACGCACTCGCGGGGAGTGCGACTCGCTGGACTTGGGGAGGCTCAGACACGAGTTGGAGTTTCAATCCACGCACTCGCGGGGAGTGCGACATAATTGTGAGGCAATCATTATGCAATTGGTCGTTGTTTCAATCCACGCACTCGCGGGGAGTGCGACCTTATTTGGATACTTGAAAAAGTTAGTAGGGAATTGTTTCAATCCACGCACTCGCGGGGAGTGCGACATCAAATAGCTTTTCAAAATCTTTGATTTTCATTTTTGTTTCAATCCACGCACTCGCGGGGAGTGCGACCGCAGAGAAAATATAATATAATCACTTGATTTTTGTTTCAATCCACGCACTCGCGGGTGTCAGCGACCAGTAGAAATGAGCCATGTTTCCGTTCAGTAGAAATGCTACCTTGCGTTCAGTAGAAATGAGCCCTGAGATCTGCTGTATAGCAAGGTAGGAATGGAATTAATAGTTGAACAT
>Ga0123357_10011166_pt1 | contig 11490 bp, 8 predicted proteins | sample TergutEmb28metaG_FD_89873 | JGI IMG/M metagenome (GOLD analysis project Ga0123357, IMG submission 89873) | Embiratermes neotenicus P4 segment gut microbial communities from Petit-Saut dam, French Guiana - Emb289 P4 | ecosystem: Host-associated > Arthropoda: Insects > Digestive system > Gut ...
CACGCGACGTTCAGGAAGATGGCTCTGGTTTTGTCACCAAATAAAACTAATATTTACAGAACCTGCTGTGCTAGGTCACTAGATCAAGCTACTGATCTCGGATTAACAAATCAATCGCTGTTTCAATCCATAAGCTTCCTGATTCTGTGGTCTTGTCAGTTAGCACAGCTCGCCTTAGAATCGATGTGTCCGGTGAAACGATCAGGGTATGGAATGGATCAGTCTGAAGTCAGTCGTTGCTCTTTTACATTTGAAAGATAAAGCAATCCCATTACAGGCCTGGACAGGCCCCGAGGGTTCCAGTAGGCTGAAGCTCCCAGGTTTCAAGACAATCGGCATGTGAAGGTGGTAAGGCTGTCAGCCCTACGCACCGGCCGCCTTTACCCCCAGGAAATATTTGTGTTGGACGCTGAGTCCACCTCAGGGCCATAGTGCGGCAGGGAGGATTATGTCAATGAAACATTCCAATGACACCATCGGGAATCGAACCCGCGACCTTTCGGCTTGTAGCGTAGTGCCTCAACCAACTGCGCCACAGCGCGTCCCCGGTGTTTTATATGCAGTATACATAAAATATAAACAAATGCCGGTATTTAATTTTATATTTGACTTATTGTGGACTGATAAGTTCTGTAACTTTTTTTTAAGTTCCGTGAGCTAAAATATATTGAGAAGCATGGCTTTAGAAAATGACCGGTTTTTTCCAAAGTCTTTAAAGTTTATCATTAATTATTTTACCGCTCCTTTATTGGTCGTTACACACTTCAGGTGATTAGAAGCAGCTTTTCATGGAGAAGATCCGGGACCAATCTTACGGGTAGTTTGTGTGGTGGGTGACACTGTGGTACAGTGGTGCAGGTTGCACTAAGAGAAATTCTGTTTTCCCTACCATTCATCACAAAATGCTCGATATCCACCTGTTACGGCGTCTGCTGTGAGCAATCGTCTCGCCTCATTGCTAACTTACTCCTTTACTTCTGACCCAGCTTTTGGCAGGACTCAGGAATTAAGAAAGTATCCGTAATGGAAGGAAAGAAGGTTAACAGGAGAAATGCACAACAGCTGAAGCGTGTAGAGAGAACAGACGGATAATTACCACACGTAAGAAATACGGGAGCCGAAATAACGTATTTGGGGAACTTGATAGGATATGTGCTGGATGATCCTGGTTCGAATCCCGGAAAGGACAGGCAGTTCTTTTGTTCTCTAAAAATGTCCAGATCGAATCCGATGTCCGCCCAGCCACAACGGGTGCAGAGGTTTCTTTTCCCGGGAGCATAGCGGCTGAGGCATGACACTGACCATGCAGTTCGATCTCGTTAAGAATGAGTGGGGTCAGACTTCTACTCCTGTATGCTTTCATGAGGTACAGGGGGACAACTTCACATCTGAAATACACCATGTGGGATAATAATCATTTAAAAATGAAGAAGCACAAGGACTTTGCTTGGGGATAAGTTTTTAACTCTTTTAAGTTATATTTTAAGACCAGGCTCGTGGTCTAGTGGTCAGAGTCTCTGACTACTAATCATGAGGTCCCGGGTTCGATTCCCGGCTCTACCGTGGGCATTTTCCCTGAAGTGGAGGATTCCCGCGGTGACCATGGTCTGGGTAGGTTGGTAGAATTTAGGTTTAAGGGCCCTCCTGGCACTACATCCTCCTATATCACCACTCACATCATAGGGACAACGTAACTGCGCCTCGTGGGTTTCCCAAGCTCAGAAGTCGGTTATACTCCTGCCATGCCCAGGAGGGAGGACCACGAAGTCCACAAGGACATGTGGTGGCACCGGACACACACACACACACAAAAAAAAAATTATATTTTAAATCCTTTAAATTTAGGAGTTAAAAATTATATATGAACTTGGAACTGGTTTAATACTGTAACACTGGATGATGTTTATGAAGATAACGCTGATGATGACGATAACGCTGGTAGTCGAGTTTCTTGCCTCAGGGTGTAGTTCAGTTACATGTAATGTTAAACTTTGAACGCAAACACAAGAATAACCTAACCTAACGATAATGGCTTATCAGTCTGTCTTGTTTATCTCCGAATGAAGAAGTCAGAATGCTCCCATCGTTTATGATAGCCCTGCAATGCACACTTCTCTCTCTATTATTACGTGTGTGTATGTGTGTGTGTGTGCATGCGGTTGAATGCCATTGGTCTTCGTCACCCATGATTTTAAGTCTACTGTACTGCGTCATACTGGCTTTTGCTGGCCATTGAAGCAATGCTTTTTTTTGGTGTTCATGTTCTATGGCTGAGGATACGGACAAGCGGTGGAAAGTTGTGAATGTGGTAATGAACGTTTGGGTTCCATACAATGCGCGTTATGTCGTGACTAGCTGAGGAAGTATTATAACTTAATTATTCCAAAAATAATCCAGTTGTGTCTTTACGAAAATTCACTACATGCTTCGACCAATGAGGTCATTATCAATCGAACAGGAGAAAAGAACTGTGTCTATAATAAAACAGTTATGTTTCCCGGAATTGTTTTTAGGATAAGTAGTGTACTTGATTATATTGTGACTACTTCATTTGGGTATATCTTCTACTGTGGTTGTTTTAACTTGTTTTTTAATGTGTGGGTGTCTGGGCAATATGTGTACTTGTATTTGCTGTGTTTTGTATTGTTTGTACTGTGTTTTTTGTAATGTTTCGTTTATGTATATTTATCTTATTTGTTTTGTCTGTGCTAGTGTAAGGACTACTGCCACCGAGTGACAACTCAACTGCAGTTAATAATAATAATAATAATAATAATAATAATAATAAACATACCAGGAAAACATGAATTCAAGGAACTCCAGAAAACAGCCATGTTGGGCACTGCACACATACTTCGGAAAGTACTAATGTAAAAGTACAATAGATTCAACACTGAAACTAACGATATAAGTACCATGAATAGTAACAGCAGAATAGCTGCAACACTGTATTCCCTAGGGATATAGTTTGTCTCAGGAATATAAGTATAAATACCCTGCATAAAGGAGATGATGATGATGATAATAATAATAAAAATAAACTTACCATTACACAAAGTGATCTCATCTCTGAAGACTGAGGAAGTGTTGGCGTATCAAGAAGGACATCGTCCCATTTATCTGTTGATTCTTGATTAAAATTATTATAAAGATATCAGAAGAATTTGCTTTCCAGTAGCGATAAATTTGAACCTCAGATTTTTTACACATTACCTTATAACTTACCGTCATGTCGAGGCGATATCCGAGATTGAAGATGGAAAAAGCAAATAGTTCAGTTAAAGGCACAAACAAATCAAGCAATGTGTCTTAAAACAACACTACTAGCGTCCTTTTGGAGTGCGAATATTCCATCTCTGCGTGTGGAATTTATTACCTTTGTTTTCTTGTAATTATGTAGGCCATTCGTACCTAACTCAGCTTTCTTGTCAAATGTCTTGTGTGAATAAAATTGAAAGTACTTATGATTATTCACTCCTTCTGGGACGACACGCCGTGTCGACAGGTAAATAGTACCAACGTTTCGAAGGTTTTAGTGATTTCGTCTTCAGGGTCAAAGCCAAGATGTTTTGATTGGCAATGACGATGAAGGCACTAAGATCATCCGAAACGCCGGTGACTATTGACACTCGGAACGGCGTAACATCCCAGAAGATTTGAATCTTCGACAACACCGCTGTGAAAACCTCAAATCTCATGAAAGTAAATATGACAGACATGTTTGTTTTCTGCAAATAAGGTATAGGAGACACGGAGATTTGCTCTTGTCATTCTGACTTATCACCTTACATGGTCTCAACCTGATGCCAGTGGTAGGACATACTTAGATCCAAAAGGATTAAAGAAAGTAGCATACCGCAAAGCAGGACTTCAGCAATATCCGTTTAGAATTCGAATAATGCTGAAGTATTTCCGTTCTGCGTAACCATCCGATAGGTCACATGCTATTGTACTGGCCTTATCCTTGTTTGGTGTGATCAGGCGAGGCGGTTTGAGTCAGGCCTTTAGCCTACTTCACATGCTACGTCACTATGTGTCAAACTGCGCTAATTGTCACACCATCATAATATTAACTATGAATGTCACGCAATATATCCCATAATGTTGATAATAAAATCATGGTGACCGTTTGGACAACTAGAATTCGGTGTAAGTTACAGACTTCTGGGTTTTTTCCTAATTATTACACAATCTTATACCCTTACAGTCAGATGTTATACCCTTACAGTCAGATGTTATACCCTTACAGTCAGATGTTATACCCTTACAGTCAGATGTTATACCCTTACAGTCAGATGTTATACCCTTACAGTCAGATGTTCTACGTTAAGCATTTATACGTGGTGTATTTTATCTGTTATTACTACATGTTTCGGTCCAATAGGTGGAGGATCATCCCTATGTAATGAAGAAGAGAATGAGACACATGCATTGTTGCAATTTAAATAAGAGACACGGGAATTGAGAACGATAAATTGTTATACATAAAGGAAGATTATGGAATTGAAAAATCGAGGCGAATTCTTGTACAAATTAAAATTCAATTATGAAAACAGAGGCAATAAAAGGTGCAAGATGTAGAGGAGGTGAGGGAGGAAGCATCGTAAGTGGAATAATTTAGATAAGGTTAGAACCTCTCAAAACTGAATAAATGGTATGTCAGTAAACTTAGTCATTAGTCATAATTATAGAGGTTTGCACTTTCAAAACGTGGTGTTGCCTGTCACATCCAAAGAACTGTACTTGAATCTCAGCAAATAAACTTAATTCGACTAATTTGATCCAGTCTATTAAAACTTTTAACACATTGCAACAACAGTTATCTTGCAGAGGTTTTGAAGGTGACACAATCTTATCGAAACGCGTTGCAATGTATATAGTAGGCTACAAATAATCCAATAAAATCGTATTAGATCGCAACGTGCAGTACTGAATAAACCGTTCTTTCACTGGTGCGTACTGTCCTTGTCAGATATGTCCTACCCTTATTTTAAAATCAGCCTTACATCCCTATTAGTAGGTAAATGTAAATGTAAATGTTACGGGTTACACTTGGGTCCGCTGATGGTTATATATTCAGAAAATATTTTGCGTTGCTGTTGTATATAGCCGACTATAAAAAATGGTGAGCCTTTTGCTGCTTCTGATAGACTGCCTATCACCTGTAGCGCCTGGACGTGTGTGACATAGAAAATGTTTGTTTGTACATACCTCTTGCAGGAACGGAAACCTGGGTAAGTTTTCGACAGTAGCTATAATTGCCGCAAAACAGTCTTCTCTCGCCCATATTTGTCCGCAGAATCGCAATTCTGAGTGATTAATCGAATACTCTTTACCCTACTCTACAGTCAGTTGAGTCTGGAATGCGTCCTCAACACTTGAGTTAGTTAATCTACGCAGATCTTTCTTATCTTATTTTTCTCCTTTTTTTCTGCTTCCCTTTCATTACCTGCTCAACTAATGACTTAACATTTTCACAGTTTATGTCGCGAAAGATATAGGAAAGTGATCATTAGCTGAAAATACCTGCAGTACGAATTCGAAAACTGCTGTCCCTCCTTCCCTGTGTTAAGGTAATATCTGTGCATTCATAGTGAGATATTAAAGAAAACCACGGAAAGAGGTCGTTAGAATTTCCTGTAGCCTGGGCGAAATCCTAAATATCTGCCTGCAAAAAACGAGGTAATAGTGTTGACCCGTACATCTTCTATCCCGAACTAATGTATCCGAGCGCTTTATTTGACTTCGCTCTGCTACACCATTAGACGACACCACGGAGTACTTTCTGCTGCAGCATGTGTCTAGCCAGGACTTCGTCTCCTGTACGGCGTTTTGTAATCCGTGAGTCTCCTCGGACAAGAGACCAGATCGTCTTTGCCATGACAGTGCAACACAAAGAATGTGGTAGGACACCCGTACACCAAGTGATCTCTAACCCGCGATCTTGGTGTTTAGAATGCCTGAAACTGACCTTGGGGCCATCGGGATCGGAGGTAATTTCGATTAGAGTCAGCAGAGGGGAAAGTGGAAGTGAGTGACGTCCTAGGCACAGCACATACACTCCCTGACATGGATTTTAATCTACTTCGTGTTCTGCCACTAGTCTCCACTGGTGTCGAGTTAGAGGCGGTTTGCCAGTGACTGTGTGGGTGTACGGAATGAGCGGATAAAATCCTACGTAATTACTAATGTAGGCCCACTTAATGCAGATGACTCATTGACTGAAACTCTGAAAGTGACACAGGTTTACAGGCCTTAGATTAGTCACTGCAAATTGTGTCAGTTGTGCTACTTCTTGTCTTCTTCTTCACGTCACAAGCATATGTATCTCCTACCCCGATGGCCCCAAGGTCGGTTTCAGGCATTCTGTGCACTGGAATCGCGGACTGGCCAACACTTGGGCAAGGATGTTTGACCACATTCTTCTGCGATGCTTTGTCTGGCGAAGACGTCACAGTGCTACTGTCCGCCATCTGAGGACTCTTGCGGGTAGCACAATCCCATATAGCACAGGAAGTCCCAGTTCACAATGTGCGACAAACACTGAGTAGTATAGTTAGATCAAATAAATTACGAATTATGCGCTTTGACTAATATTTAGGGCGCTAATTGTAGCAACTGCCTTGTTCCTGTAATTAGCCGTTTCGAATCTCGGCCATCTACAGGAAATTCTGAGCTTTAAAAATTTACGTTAGTGTTTTTCCTCTCCTCCTTCTTATGAATGTAACTTAGATATTAACCCTTTGACGAGTGAAAGAAATTTACTTTATATATAAAGCTGTAGTTCGTAGATCACATGGACCAGTCGTAAATCTCATAGAACACGCGCAGACCACATACAACAATGGTAGATCACATAGAACACTCACAGATCACGTAGAACAGTCGTAGATCACATAGAACAATGTGCTTTCCTCATGAAAACAAACCGGTAAATTCTTCATAACGAAACACTCCCCGTTTATGGTAAAAATCGTACGGAATATGTAAATAAGCTGTGGTAGCAAAATACAGACTTTTAGTTAGGAACATTACGGTAAGTATGGTAACTGCAAGGCTCTAAAGGGCTAATTTATTTATACTTCTGGGAAAGGTACTGTATGTGGTTGTACTGGTTAGCTATGTGAACACCAAGAAAAACTAGGAATTCAAAATCACAGTGAAAACATTTCGGAAACCTCTCGATCTCTTTCTATGTGTTCCTCCCCCGATTTATTGGTTTTTCTTAACTTAAAGCCGGAAGTTTGGGTTGGAACTGAAAGGGGTTTGAATACAGGTGTCATTTACCTATTCATACCAAGGACCCCATCATTGCAGACAAGGAATTCGCTATTCCTGTGACGAAGGGATTAATCTGGATGTGCTAAGAGCTGCTTCAAGCATTTTGAAACAACTTTTTTTTTCTTTTTTGTAAAATTCAGAATTAACTGAAGTCATGGAGTGAAGAACCTGGATCTCGCGTTTTCGGAAAGCTGCAGAGGTTACGTGTACGCTGAAAATTATCATTATTAGCCCTGCTGTCAATATGTGAGAGAATGTTGCGATACAGCGGTAGACATCCCTGTTTCGTATTTCAGAGTTTCTTTCTTCAGCTCCTCCCGAAATATTCGATTAGAACGGACCGCAGGACCTTCCTGACGCAGCCTGCTCAAGAACAGTTGTCATTCTATCTAACTTACACACCTAAACAGGCGTTCTTAAATTGAGACTTGATAAATCTACTGTCATATCCACATGTGCTGTAACACAGCCAGTTCTTGTGTTCCATCCCGGACATAAACCCCTTCCCCCCACCACCACCGCCACCACCACCGGCCGTTCAGTAATGAGCGAGAACCGGACTTGCTTTTCTTTAATTAAACTTATTACCTCTTAAAAGTTGCACGTATGACTTTCGAATAGAGAAAATTCTGATCTCCAGGGCCGCAAGGCTGTCTAATTAGTTCTTTGCTATCATACTAAAGCTACGGAAAGATGTCCAATGGATCAACCCCTCCACATCTGCTAACCTTCCACTGTAAATTTTCATAATCTCGTCGAGACATGTCTAACGATTCTGATAAACCTCTGGCAAATACAGGAACAGACGACAAGTGGGAAGTGTGTCGCAGTGGTGCCCCACATCGATTCTGAACGAAAGGTAATAAGCCTATGAATTAAGTTGGGCAAGCTTCTGCGGAAGTAATGTAGTGAGGCAGAGACAGTACTAAATGGCGGTTCAGGGATTTCAGCTTACGAAGTTCCGAGGATACTAGCCCATTGCTGTTCTATTAAAAAAAAAAAAAACCCGTTGAAAGCAGTAAGGAGAAAACAGAATAGTGACTACGTTTAAAAGATAAACCCCAAGGCGAAAGAAAATAAGACAATAGAGAAAATGGGAAAGTATGCAAATTGACCGGAAGTAACAACAGAAGGGGAAGAAAGGCGAGGTTTCATGAAACTCGTCCTAGGAAAGCCATAATAAATTTAGTGGCGAGGTTGATACTTCAGATCATTAGGTTCGTGGACTTTGCCCACAATCTGGAGATCTGAAAGTGATCAAAATAAAGAAATACTACTTCTCGGGGACAGATTCGGTCTATTTCGTCAGGCTAAAGACCTTCTCCATTGGTTCCGACAGGCGAAGCTACTTTTAAACGCCAGGCGACCGAAAAAGTCCTGAAGTTCTGATTTTAAATTTGATACAAAATTACAGATTTTTGTACTGCTTGTATTAATCATATAACTCTTTGGTCATTGATGTTAATGGGTGTTGTGTGGCAGCTGCACGAAGACTGTAGCACTTGCAGGTTCGAAAGTGCTAGATTTATTTACAAATTACTCGACAATCATGTCGCATAGACACATATTTATCCTAATGTTTGTAGACCTATTGAGGTAATCAGGCTTTTTAATATGGGCTAGTGTAAGGTAATATTTTACTATGTTAGTGTATATTTTCACGTATTGAATTTTTCTTTCAGGTTATAATGTTTATGTAAGGGATTTATAGAAATTTTCGGTAGGTTATCTGAAGCCTTTGATAGGGCCGTTTAAAGCCTTAAACACTGGAAAGTAGATGCTTGCTTTTCTGTTACATTGCGAGTCAGTATACAGTTACAAATAATGTACACGAATAAATGTGAGTAATGAATCCGTACTGCAGTGTCATTCTTTGTCGAGAAGCTTCATAGTGTAGATCGTAAGAGCGGGATAGCACGGTGTATTTTTTTTTTGTCCAGAAGCTTTTCAAGTTCGTAATGAAAATTCAGTAAACTCGTGGTTTCGGAATGCCCATAAAGAGCTTCTTGGTAGATAATTACAATAACTGCATGGGTGAAGATAAAGTGACAAAGAATTATACTTTGTTAATGGAAGTATATTGAAGACATCACAGAATGGACACATTTGGATTTAAAATGGATTACAGAGGGCTGTGTTGAATTTAGACCATTTGTAAGTTTTTTAAAGTGGCGAATTTAATACAGAAATTACTTTATCTACAAACTTTAAAAGCCAAATTCAGTATGCAAGAATCTTCTGTTAAAATCTAGGAAAGGACTTTGCGGTGGTGTTAATTAGGCATAACTAATCTCAGAACAGAGATGCTGAATTACGCTAATCCAAGTCTCCTACATTTATTTTCAATCGATAAGTAAATTAACAATTCTATCAAAGTTTTATTTATTCACCAACTGATGCACTATTGAGTTGTCTTAAAAAAACAATATTAAAATTTACATTAAAACAGCTCCGACATGCTGCGGTGTTACAGTTACACCATGATCATGGGAGCGCATTAATTCATACTTACTAAAGTTACAGTTGACAAAATAGTCCATTAAAGTATTTTACGTTTTTTAACAATGTTTATTAAGACAACTCACTGGTGCATCGGTTGATGAATAAATAAAGCTTTGGTAATATCAAGATGCACGGTACGAATGTAAAAATTAACAATTCTATTTTTATATTCTCTGAACCGTGCATCGTGATACATGTACGTGAGAGACCAACGAGATGCACAGTTTTTCTCCTTAATATATTCCAATTAAACTACCCTCTATATGTTTCGAACATATAATTGTTCATCATCAGGAGGTTATTTCTGTACACGCAGCATACAGTATTTTACCATGCAACTATGGGAAGTCTAGCTGCTAAAACCGTGTCAGCAGCTAAACATCCCATAAATGCTTGGTAAAATACTGTATGCTGCGTACAGAAATAACCTCCTGAAGATGAACAATTATTTGTTAGAAACATATAGAGGATAGTGTAATTGCAATACATTAATGAGAAAAAGTGTGCCTCTCGTTGGTCATTCTCACCTATAGCAATTCTATTTTAAATGATTTCGGAATTCTAACATAAATAAGAAACGTTTTCCAGGCTATCGAGTGTTTAGGTTTGCGCAGCGGTATTAATGAGATGTTAGACTGTCTGGCATTTGAGGCAGCATCGTACCCCACTAAAGTAAACAGTCCTTGTAGAGGCCTGGGCAGATCCTTAGGTCTGTAGGAAATAAAGGCTGTCAGAATTTGTAGACATTCGGCACATGAAGATGGTAAGGTTGTCAGCCTTACTCACCGTTCGCCTTTACCCTTCAGCAAACACCGTTGGTACTAATTTCTGTTAGAGACTGAGTCGACCGCACCATGTAGCAGTAATGATGCCTTACATCGTCTGGTTCACATAAATATTCCGTCAGCAGTGTGTACTAACAGACAGCAAAATAGTTTCTGGTTTCAGTCAAACACAACAATACAAGTACATTTTATTTTTATCTTGACGAAATGTTTCAGTCAATTGACCATCATTAGGCCATCTTTACAAAACTTAGAATAAGGTGCATGCAGTTCAAATATCATTCTAATAATATGAGATCCCATAAGACTTACAAATGTATTAAAATAAATATATTAAAAATAATGTAAAATGAATGGCTTTATAGTCTGTGATATACAAAGTTTTTTTTTTAATACTAAGAAATTGCTGGAAGCTGAAACCAAATTAATATATATTGTACATTTAAAAGCTTTTCTATTTCAGTTGCATAATGTTTTGTTAATAAAATATGTGTATATATACAGGGTTATTCATAAGTCAGTGAAACATGTTAGAAAACTGATTGATGCCACAGCTGAATGAAGACAGTAATGATTACATCTTTCAACAAGACGGCTCTCCGGCTCACTACAAAGACGTGCGAGGGTATCTCAATCGAAACTTGCCACAAAGGTGGATAACACGCACAGGAAAAGAAGGTGACGCGTTAATGCGGTGGCCACCCCGGTCCCCGGATTTAACCCCAGCGACTTTTTCTTCTAGGGGTTTCTGAAGGACACTGTCTTTGTGCCTCCACTCCCCGTTAATCTCCAGGATCTTCGCAACCGTATCACCGCCGCTGTGGCTCTGGTCGACCGTGATATGCTGACACGCGTGTGGAACGAGATGGACTATCGCATAGATGTCTGCCGTATTACCAAAGGTGGACACATTGAGCATCTG
>Ga0123357_10011167_pt1 | contig 11490 bp, 7 predicted proteins | sample TergutEmb28metaG_FD_89873 | JGI IMG/M metagenome (GOLD analysis project Ga0123357, IMG submission 89873) | Embiratermes neotenicus P4 segment gut microbial communities from Petit-Saut dam, French Guiana - Emb289 P4 | ecosystem: Host-associated > Arthropoda: Insects > Digestive system > Gut ...
CGTTCACACAACGCAATAGATTTACGAAGAGGACAACAAGACCGTTTTAGACCGTTTAGGCCGGCAGGGGACGTTTAAATTCCGACCGTTTCAGAACGTTAGGGCCGGCAAAGGGTTAAACAACACATCACACTCAATATATTTTGGGCAGCATAGAAAAATAAGACCACTTCGTACAATTAAATACCAAAAATAACGTACTCAGCCACTTCTCCCCAAGAAACACCACATGGAAGGTACCTGGCAGCAGTCTTTTATGAGGCATTCAGTATTAAGAACAAAATATGCTGTCTCAAGAGTTAAAACTTCTAATGGTGCCCAGTGTATTAACCTTTAAACAACCGAATTAAATGCTGAAATCTGGGTTCAGTATTATTGAGATTTTACAGGACATGTTTAATTTTTAGTACAAGCATCATAAAAAAAAGTCAATACTTGTTGAACAAAAAGTGAAAATTTCAACATTAAACAGCAATTTGTGGAAAATGAAACAGAGCTTGCAAAGCATGTCTTTAAAAATGCTGTATGTATCCTTATTGCCCAATACACCAAAAAAAAAATGCTATAAACGTGTAAAAATCCACTTGCTTTTACTTACACTTTGATTCCAGGCTTAAAATTTGTCTACTGAGGTTGCACATAAAGAAGTGTTACAGTGGCTTCTTTATGTGATAATCTGCAAAGCATGTTTCATCAACATGTACGACCACATCACACTTGAGACATTTCATGTGTACTTTCCATGTCATACCTCACGCAGAGCACACACAACAGCAACCTGGCTTGGATGGACCAGGCCAGTGCGTAATGAAGCTGGTATTGAGTCTTGCAGTGTTCACAGAAGCAGTGGATGGTCTCCCTACAAGCCTCTCCAGCTGCCGTTCTTGTCCAGTCACTGCCAGCATGTTCCGCAGAAGGGTGATTCTAACATCTGTGTGAAATTTTCTTCCCACCACATGAAGAAAGAAGGATGCAACTGTTCAGAATGGCCAGATTGAACAGACAGGAAAACAGCCCTTTCATCCACTTCCATGTCCGACAGCTGACAGAGTAACTATCAGCCACTCTGTTACCCTTATCCACATATTCCATGTGACAGTTACAATCTGCCATATCTGGCTTTATTGTGTTGCCCTGTTCACAGAGAAAATTTCCTTCTTGGGGTGGATCATGAATGTTAGTCAGCACGCAGATGTCACTCTTGTCCAGCTACTGTACTGAATGTCACCCCATCTCAGTTTGACTGTCTTGCATCTCAGGTCCTCTGGCATGCCCTTCCTGATTAGCCTGACCATTCCACAACAATTAATTTTTTTGTCACTTCATCAAACAGTTCAGACAAGGCAAGAAATTGTCCATGTACAATTTTTGGCCACATCCTTCTATTTTCCTAGCCAGTTCTATTATTGTGGCAGAGGTTGCTGTCAAGTGCTGTGACATGTGTTGTCTGTCTCTTTCCTTCCCCACGTAGACTTTCACGTCATACGTGTAACCAGTCGAGTCACAAAGTTTGTACATTTTGATACCAAAACATTTATGTTTCTTGGAAATATATTGTCTGAAAATCGCCCCTTCTTAAAACAACACGATCACTTCATCAATTGCCAGACTTTCTGAATGGTTGTAAAATGTGGAATACATCATGCTTAGAATTTCAAATATGTCCTGTATTTACCACAGCCTGTCGTAATTTTCTCCCGTCCTGTCAACTCCATTTCTGTTGTCCATAAAATGCAGAAAAGCATGTGTAAATATCTGTTTCATTTCATCACGTTGCTGTAGAATGGAGTGTAAAACTGGTCCACTTTTTCCCAGTAGTCTGTCATTTGGTCTCGTAAGCAATGTCCCATTTGCAATGTTATTGCCGGAAACACAAACATTTTGGCCTCGGACATCAGGTTGGGGATAGAGTCCAACATCAAGACTGTCCATGCACCAGTGATAATATCCGTCAGTCTCCACCACATGCAGTGTGACATTCTCTATGAAATAAAACATGAAAATGCCATCACTGATGTGTGGTGCTTCAATGTCATTCTTTCCTCTTGGGCCCCCTGTAAATGTGTGTGCAACACTCTTCTGAACGCCAAAGGGCAGTGTCTACTGTGAGTTTCGTGGCTGTTGTGTCTGTGGACCTGGCCTACATCATAATCTTCTTCAGAGGTACTGGCTGAATACAGCCTGAGAGGAGCCTGAGCACTGGAACATACTCTATACTCACCTGCAGTTTTAGATGCAGTTCCATTAGAACTTCTTCACAATATTTCTTGTCCTCTGTAGTAACCACAACGCATACGGACTTATCACTGTTGCTGTCCATAATCAGGTATGATATATGATTTGGGTTCTGGAGGCAAGCCCTCTTGCTCATGGGCTCCCTCTTCAGCATGGCTGCAGTGTGTATTGAGTATGTAAGATTTTCTTTTGTCTGTCCTTGCCCTAATGCCCACATAAACTGCACACGTGTTTGAGATGTGAAATCTAACATGTTTGTGAGCTGACAGACAGGCTCAGTCATGGAAATGCTAGCTACAACAGACGAAGTAGTTTCTCTTACAGTTTATTGCCACTACTTAACCCTACATACAACTGTCGAAAGGCAAAAGTCTAATAGTTCACTCTGTATGCGAACATATACAGACAAAGACAAAGAAATGGATTTTCCAGCAGTGCAATATGTGGGTTCGCATATGCAGACACTGGTATGCCTGCCTATACATTCTGCATTCACATTCACTGGTCATTTAAAGGTTACGAACAACTGTCACTTCTGTGTTCAGCTGAGACAGTTACGTATTGTACACAGTGTTATTTGACCTTAATGGTACATACAGAACACCAATGGGAACATGTAAACTGCACTCCAGGAAGATTGCTTCAAAACCACAAAGGATACAGTCTCACCGGAGGGCAAGGTAATAGCTTCACCCTTCTTGACACGGGCAAACAACGGACCTGGAGGCACGCCTAGCTCCTTGAGATGCTCAGCATCCAACTTCCCTGGTTCATCTCGCTCTGTGACCACAAAACCAAAGGATGGAATGGTATGCATTACAGGGCCTGCCTTCACACTAACACTTTCTCCATCATACCTGCAGTGCAACAACAGTTTCAAATTACTTCCCCACAAAGATCTGAATTCTCAATTCTGCACTTTTAATAAGACACACAAATGTATCTTTCTTATCTGTTTACTTGTACTTTCATTTGATTGTTTTTACTGTAATTCTAATGAAAATATGGTATGAAAAACTACAACAAATTTCAAGCCAGATAGGAGAATGCAAACATGGTCAGAATATACTTTAAGTAGCAATCTTGGTATCAGTAAGCTCAGACATCAATCCTCCAAGTGAACCAAATTCGGTAAAGATATGCTCTCATTCTATCTGAATCTGAAATTTTCTCAGCACTCAAGCACATACATACAAACAACTGTCATTACTGAAATAAACAATGTTGTACAAATTCACTAATAAAATCCTGACAGTACATGTTCTGCAAACAGCTGGCAGTTATACAACTACTTAAGAAATTCCTTGTTGTAAAGGAATCATAAGTTTTATTATTCCTAACAAAAAATATTCCACCACTGAACATTCTCCAGAATGAGCTCAGCACAGTTCATTCCCTAACAACTGATCTCCAATTCCAGCTTAATATTATCTGCAAGCCAATGCCTTGATCTCTGTAATGGCCTATTTCCAAGTGGCTTTCCAAGGAAATTTTTGTTTCTTCCAAGACTAAAACATGAAACCCAACTCATATTTCTTACTGTTGAAATAAGTTTATTAGTGAAAAGAAAGGATGCTGATACAACATTGTGTAAAATAAAGATAAAATAAAACCATTTATTTCAAGAAAGGGCACCACTTGTTTTTAATCTTTACATGTTAAGTAACTTCAATCTTTAACTTCTTTTATTCACATTCACAGCATGCCTACATATGAATAAACTAAACCAAACAGCTCGAACACTAGATTAGTGTACAATCACACATACTGTTACCATTCCACAGAAACTTCAGTCCCATCTGAACTCTAGTACTACTCCTCAATTAAAATAATGAATTTCCCATGTTAAAATTTTCTCTGTATCACATAAATGGTGGATGCAGATGAGAGATGAGGCAGGTTTCAACTGCAAACCCAGTAATAAAAGATATGCTGATTAAAACTAACAAATGTTTCATTTTCACAGACTACTAACACATTCCATGTGAGACCAAAAGATGCAGAAATATCCTTCCCCTGCTTTTCCTGTGGATGAAGGCCACCAGTAATCAGTTTATCTGCAGGCCATACATTCCAGTCTTCAGGATACTGCTCTGCTACGGGAATTAGTTCATGAACCTGTGTACCAAAGTATCACTAAACTGTAGTAATGATAATTTCATATGGAACACTGATCAGAGAGTAAGATACAGTCAAGTAAATTTAATTTTTACATAAATATATCAAAATGGTGAAGGTTTTCAACATTACATAATTTCAATGGCAGAACTGAGATCTGGGTATGACAACAATGCCTCATAAATCTTATAAATGCTTCAGAGACCTCGTAAATATGGAGGCAGTACATTCTTCCAAAACAGTGGTAACCACCTACCAGATTACATGGTTCCATAAACCAAAAGACATTTATTCCAAAGTCATAGGCATGAATATGACTTTAAAAAAAGCCATCTTATATGTATTCCAATGTACAAAAATGCTTATGAGGTATGTTCTAATATGGTGGCAGCAAACAATGAGCACTTCATAACGGCAATGGAAAAAATTAAGAATATGTTGTAGAAATAGTCTTAGAAAATATAAAATTGACATACAACAAATTCATATGAAAGGGCAGATCTTGAGAGGATCAGTGCATCTCTAACAAATTTACGAAGACCCTGTGGTCCATATATTTCCAAAGTAAAGTCACTCCTGTCAGGCACCAAGGTCCCCAGAGAGCACATCAGCCCTGGTAAGCCAAATACCTGCAAAATACCACAAAACAAAGTACTTTACAGAAGCACAAAGATACCAAGAGAGAAGACAAAGAAGAAATACAGAATACTAATTATGACAGGCACTACAATTTAGTACCACACAGTGCAGATGTTCATACAGTAGCTATGCTATGGGTTGGACAACCAAGGAATCACAATTTGATTCCCAGCAAGGGCAAGAGATTCATTTCTTCAACAAAGTATCCACACTGGCTCTGGAGCCCATCCAGCCTCCTACTGAGCAGGCACTTTTCCTGGGAGTAGAGTTACTGGAGCATAGTGCTACCTTTCTAGTGTGTAAAAGGACAACACCAAACTTAATATAATCTAGACACTGTAGTAGTTCTTCTACATGTAGAAGTAAGCCAAAATGGTGTTACTACAATCCAAACACGGAAGAATGTAATTCTATTGCAAAACTGTTTACAAGAAACTGGTACCCTTCAAAATATGACATGAGACTAAAGTACCCGCAGTAATGACTATGCAAATTACTGTGGTATGGGATGTGACATCATACAGGGTTGTAGATATGTACTGATAATGTTTCAGGGGAGCCTCCACCATCTGGATGATGTATTTTTATATATATATATATATATGCAGGTATGTACGAATGCATGTATGTATATTTATGTACGTATAAACATACTCCATCATCTTGATGATTTATGTATTCCATTTTCAGGATAATGGAGATAACAGATTCCTCTGAAATGTCAGTACATATGTACCCAAACTTAGAGCCTCACAACCCAGAAAACAGTGGTGACTTGCATACATGATGTGGCTACTCTCAAAAAGTGATATGTGGCCACTGTATGCTTAAATAGTACAGGACTTCAACAGACCACACTGGTGAGGGGATGGTTTCAGATGTCAAACTTTGAAGACATCTGGTTTAGGAGAATCAACAGAATATATATATAATTGCACAGTATAACACAACTTTTTATTAATTACAATTAAAGGATAATTAAATTATTTTTAACAGCAACATGTTTCGGCTCCTCATACACAGCCATCTTCAGGCTGAGCCCTAAAAATTAAAAATTAAATTATGAATTAAAAATAAATGCAATTTCAAATGTAAAATAACATAAGGTAAAAAGATAAAGTGTTCCCATTACAGGTCCAGTGTGGCCCAGAGGGTGGGTAGAGGTACAGCTCTACTCTTCCATGACCATGGCACTAGAAGGGGGCGAATAGTCAGCAGCACACCCCGGCCGCACTTTACCCCCGGGAAAGACCCGGTACCCATTGTACAGGAGGCTGGGTGGGCCCCAGGGCTGGTCTGGACGGGCGGAAAATCTCGTCTCCACTGGGATTCGATCCTGGACCATCCAGCCCGTAGTCAGTCGCTATACCGACTGAGCTACCCGGCCCACAAAATAACATAAGAATAACATAGGTAATAAGGTAAAAGGTAAAGGTAAAGTTTTCCTGTTACAGGCCCGGTGTAGACCAGAGGGTGGGTAGAGGTATAGCTCTACTGTTCCATGACCGCGGCACTAGAAGGGGGTGAGTGGTCGGCAGCACGCCCCAGCCACACTTTACCCCCAGGAAAGACCCGGTACCCATTTTACAGGAGTCTGGGTGGGCCCCAGTGCCGGTCTGGATGGGCGAAAAATCTCATCCCCAATGGGATTTGATCCCGGCCCATCCAGCCTGTAGTCAGTCACTATACCAACTGAGCCACCTGGCCCACAGGTAATAAGGTAATAATATATATCAATAACATGTAATATGAGATCTCGTACTCTATAAAGCATTGCTAATTGTATATAACACTTTTTAGGACTCAGCATGAAGATGGCCCTATAAGAGGAGCCGAAACATGTTGCTGTTAAAAAAAATTATTCATCTTTTAATTGTAATGACTTAATAAAAAGTTGTGTTAGATTGTGCAATTATATATATTCCATTGATTATTGAACACAACGGGGATGTCTCACCTGAAAATGGTTTAGGAGGAGTTAAAGTAAATAAGACAACCTTCATTCGATCGTATTAGTTTCATGTTTCAGTTGGGGTTTTAGTATGGCACAATAAAAGAAACCCTTCCATTTCTCTTCAAAGTTCAAAGAATTTAATACAATACAATAAAATTTACAACATTCGTTTCAGGTAATATGTTGTTATTTCAGTTTTCAAGAGGTTTGGTTTGATTTGTGATTGGGTTAGTGGTTTAGATTTTTGTTTGTTTAGGCTGATGCGTTTGTACAGCCCAACAAAACTCACCACACTGATTTGAATGACAGCTGTAGAGAAGGTTTAGTTTTCATTTGGTTAGCTAGGCTATTGCTTTTGTTAGGGTCTTAATTTTACATTACGTTACGTTAGTGTTCCTGTTATGGTTGTAGTACAGTATGTCATAATTACTTCTACCTCAAATTAACTCTCTCCCTGGCACAAGCACAATTTAATGCCAGGGCAAATCCACCCGTTCCTTATAATTGGTGTTATTTTTAACACTCTGGTGCATGGGCTTGCTCTGCCAGCTCCCACCCTACAATGACTGTACATACAATTATGAAATCCTTATAACGCACTGACGAGTACCTAACCTTCAATGTGAATGTCTGGTTTGGTCAGCTGTATAATACAATATTTTAGAACAAAAACCATATATTTTTAATAATTTTTAAATGACTTGCCATGGAAACTGGTGGCATTAAAAAGACCCCCCCCCCCACCAGGCAATGGGTTAATACAGCGTACACAAACTTTCCAAAATCTAGTTGCCACTTCAAAATTCTAGGTGCCAGAAGGGGGATAAGAAGCCAGTTCCATACTGAGAACCCACAAATATCAGTCATCACTGTACAAATTTTGGCTGCCTCAGCAACCTAGCACATTTGTGGGTTAATATGAAACATGGCACCTTATAAATATCTGCAGCTGCAGAACTCCAATGATGAAACATTGTTAGTGCCATCTACCTTCCCTTTTGTTTTGGTAATCCGTGCCCACTACATTTTGGAGCAACACCACTCTACATGCACATCACTGTATTCTATGCATTACACCTCTATTCTTACATGATCTCCATGCATATGCGTGATGAAAATTTTGGTAATATGACTTGGTCGAACTGAAGACTTCTGCAGTTGAACTTGTGATCCTTCACCGCAATCAAATATCCATATACTGCCATCTGTGTAATATAACAGATTCACTTTCATCTACAGTTTTACAAAATGAACTGTTTCATATGCTATTCAAAAAACTACCACTACCAAAAATTAAATTACAGAATATGGAAAAGTAACTTCAACCAAACCTCATAAGGAAGAAAGATTACTTACACTGGGTAAATCACTGCCTACCTACTTTCATTATGTATATATACACTGACTTTTCACACACATGTCCACATCCCAGTCTCCACAATAAAATAATATATGTGTGTGTATGCACGAGTCTGTGCATGTGTGTGATCACAAAAACATTTATTATATACATTTCTTACTCATACAGCTGAGCATGGCGGCATGACATTCCATTTGATTGCCCTTGCACAATGACTCGCTTGTAGCTGCACAAACTATGAACCTATACCAGACTACACCCTCTGAGTGACTGTGATTACATTGGGATTAGAGGATTTTAAATAAAGTTAGAAGACGACTGTGCATCAACTTAGCATGACAATTTTTGGACTCGCATGCCTATTTTAATGAAACTGGATGTCAACTCGTATTCTCTATTAGCAACACAACCGTGGCTGTGCTAACTTAATATGGTGCAAAAACATGAATACAATTAAATATCTTGTCCTGTAGCTGTATGGCGATAGAACTTTAAAAATATGGCATTCTTATCGGCGCAAATTCTGAGTTTGTTATGCAACAACCTGACGACAGGCGTAACCCCATACGTCCATTTTCAAGTGATAACTAATGAAGTGTCACTAGGTTTATTGGCTTCTGTTTAGTGTTATATTATAACTGCCAATTGATATGAATGAAATATTCTGAGTAATAATTTGGTAAATAAAAAATAACGCGATAATTGAAAATGACGATCATGAAAAGAGAGGCGAACATTTGAGGTTATGTCTGACAGCTACAGGGTACACTCAGCCAACACCAAATGGAATTTACCATTAATCACTAACTTGTTAAGTTCTTCATTTTCACGTACTACCGCTTATTGTACGAAAAATTCATTTTTAAAGGAAATCTTGTAGTAGCTTTTTCCTAAAATTTATTTTTAAAAATGCGATACCTTCGAATCTAATGGCTGTACAAGACACACTTCTGCTAGCAGTTGGGTAACACGACGCAGTGCCCAAGCAAATGATCTGCATCCTTTCACTTAAAAGTTAATGACATTAATTATTTCATCATACGAAACTTGTCACAAGAGCACTCGTTTTAAATGCGACGACATACACGTTACACTTAAAACACGGTCAACACCAACTGTTATAAATTTCCTCTGGGTAGTGTCACATACGTAAACTTTCGTAACTATTCGTTGCCTTTCCTCAGTTCTGTTTTATTCAATGCACAATAACTACAAAATCGTTTTCATGCATGATGTGCGCTGCCCTCTTCTGTAACATTAATCAGCGTAGAGTGGTAATTCCGTACCGACGTTTCAGGACAAACCATTTGGACACGAATGGCGTGCGGATAGGTCGTCCCGAAACGTCCGTACGGAATTACCACTCTATGCTGCGTAATATCCCAGATGGCCCATATCTCTACATGTCTACTACCAATTCCTTCGTCATGCTGCCGACCACAGATAAATACAGGAAAACGTAACAGACATTAACACTGAAACCTGATAATCCGTGATGCGAAGTAATGTGAGGGTCTCTTCAATTACCTCTGTCCATTTGGTTCGGTCTTGTGGAATGTGATTTGGTATAGCCTGCCAAATATTTACTAACATTTCGGAGAAACCCGGCGCCTTCGTGGACGGTGCAGAAACTTTTGCACCTTATTACCAGACAACACATCACAGCCGAAATCTTGTCACCACCATGAGAACCAAAAATTGCGATTAATTCATTTGTTACGAAAGGCGTTTCTTTTACGTTGTAACATTCAGATTTATTGTATACTGATGCGCTAGCTTCTAATGGACTCTTTTTTATTATTTTCATTCATTATGAAGGCACCTTACAAATAATTTCGCATTAACCGTTAAAAAAAATAATGAAATATTTTATACTTTAAATGCAAATTGCTTTAACAGGGCTATGACCCAGAAATAAACCTGCACAACAACGTGCAATTTATAAAAGACTATAATGAAACAAACCAAAATTATCATTCAACCAAGCTGTAAAAGACGCTGTCAAAATAAACTGTTCACACTCGCAGCTCACAATTTTATAAAAATAGTTTGGACTTCGTATATTTTGAGAAATGTATAAAGTATTACTTAAAAAAAAAAAAAGTGTGTGTGTGTGTATGGGCGGGTGGTACGGCAGGGGGCTGCAGAGCCCAAACGGCGATGAAATGGGTCACAAAATTGAATATTTTAAATGAAACAATTTGAATTTATGCCAGATGGTTAAGCTAAATAAGAGGAAATTCAATAAATGACCCTGATTTTTCTTGAAATTCGTAATTCCTTTTAGTGGTGATCATTGTGATTATTCACCCCGGCATCAGCCACTATATACAGGCATATACCCCACATACATAAAATGTTTTGTAAATGCGCTGTGGGAACGGCCCTCTCGCGCGCCTCGACACAAGCGGTGCACCTCACGCCAGCCATAAAACCAAAACAGTAATCTTGTATAATAGTTATTACATCAAATCGTAGTGGAAATTGGCGAGAAGTACAATTCAAGAAAATAATACCAACCTGACCATAAACACCACAACGCTGTACAACTATACAATTGTTTAGGGACGGAAGCAACTATTACACCATAATGTGTATAACTAGATTCAGTGTCGTACGTTGTGTTCTGGGGTAGTTTCTTTAAACTCCATTGTGTTTATAGCTCTTTACTGAACGTGATACACTGTATTCTCATTCCACACATGCATATAGCATGTGTGGGATGCATCCGAGACCTTTCACATCTAAACTCGAGTTTTAAACCATCCCAGAATAAAAGTCTGTTGCTTTCTGCCTAGTTGATGCAGTTGTTCAAAAACTGCATTGTGATGCAACAGCAACACTGCTAAGTGTGCACAGGAACTAATGATGCGATCGAATTTCCTGGCTGTTGGTTTTGGTCGTATTCATTTGGCTTCTTCCAGAGCACATGTTCTTCCTTCACATCATAAAAATTTGACATAAAAATCTACACATGGTTGAACCGAGATCCTCTCACACTGTTCCAGTCCACTTTGTATCCCTTCAATACCTGCAGCAATGAAACTCAATGTATAGAAGATAACTAGAAAGCCCATTCACTATGGAGTTGGATAACTAACAAAATTGTGGTTCAATTTCCAACATTGGCATAAGATTTTTTCCACCAAAGCACCCACAACTATCTCCATGGCCCACCCATCCA
>Ga0123357_10011168_pt1 | contig 11490 bp, 8 predicted proteins | sample TergutEmb28metaG_FD_89873 | JGI IMG/M metagenome (GOLD analysis project Ga0123357, IMG submission 89873) | Embiratermes neotenicus P4 segment gut microbial communities from Petit-Saut dam, French Guiana - Emb289 P4 | ecosystem: Host-associated > Arthropoda: Insects > Digestive system > Gut ...
ACACCCCAACCAAGGGCGCCCAAGGCCGCAGCGAACTGAGCCTCGACCTCTTGTTGCTTAGACCACGTCTTCACATTCGCCGTCAGGCGCAAATCACCATTCGCGATCACATACACAGTCTTGAGCTCCACCTGCGGCCGAACGGCGACGTCAGGAAAAAGATAAGTAGTCACAGTAGGTGTCTCCTTTTACGAGTACCAATTTCACGAATACCGAACCAACGGTGGTCATAGACCTGTGTCCATCACCACCGTTGGCGAACGATATCAGACTGCCATGCAATCGATTTCAAAGTCAAGAGGTGCCACGCACACACACGCGGATGTCCGCCGTCAGCGTCCCAGCACGTAGGTCTGGATCGCCACCACGGCGGCGCCGCGCGCCCATTCGGTGAACGGGGCGCGTTTGATCAGCAGGCGCACCGGGCTTGCCATCGGATGCCGGGCCGCCGCGAATTCTTCGCGGACGAGCTGTTCCCATCCCAACGCGAGGTCGACGCCCTCCCCCGAGGCGATGATGAGCGGCACGAACGTGAGGTTCGCGATCAACGCCAGCAACCGCCCGTAGGCGCGCGCGGACGCCTCGACGCACGCTGCCGCCACGGGGTTCCCGGCGCGGGCCAGGTCGAGGACTTCCTCGTACCCCACCGGCCGGCCCAGCCCGATGCCGACGCTGGCGCAGATCGCCCCGGACGTCAGCATGGCCTCCGCGCAGCCGCGATGCCCCTCGTGGCAGCGCGGGCCGAGCGCGTCGAGCAGGATATGCCCCGCGACGCCGACGCCGACGTCGGGGCTCGGCGTGTGCTGCCCGCGCGCGATGACGCTGTAGCCGACGCCGACGCCCGTGGTGACCAGCGCGAACGCCTCGTCCTCGCGCCCGTCCCCGAACCACCGTTCGGCCTGCGTCCACGCCTCCACATCATTCGCGACGACGGTGGGAAGCCCGGTGGCGTCGGCGAGCATCGCCGCCAGCGGCACGCTGCCGTCCCAGCCCAGATAGGCCGCCGCCTTCAGCACCGCGTTGTTGTCCACCAGGCCGCCCGCCGACACCCCCAGCGCGGTGATCCCTGGCACGCGCGGCGCCAGCTCGCTGACGACCGACGCGATGACGCCCACGACATCGTCGGGAGCATGGCTGTCCAACCGCTTGATCACGCTTCCCCTGACCTGGGCCCGCAAGTCGGTCAGCACGCCATGCACCTCGTCGGCGGTCAGTTTCACTCCGATGAAATGCCGCGAGCCGGCGTCGACGTCGAGCGGCAGCGTCGGGCGGCCAGCCCCCTCGTGAGGGCTGGGGCCGGTTTCCACCAGCAGGCCCGCGTCGAGCAGCGGCTTGGTCAGGCGCGTCAACGTCGTCGGGGACAAATCGAGCCGACGGGCGATCTCGCTGCGCGACAAGGGGCCATGCACAAGCACCTCGACGGCGATCGCATGCGTGGTCCCGTCGAGCGGTCGCCACGACGTTGGAGCTTGCGTGTTCACGGGCTCACGCTAGCAGCCTCTATTTTCTAACGCTACACAACTAATCGGCGGAGTTATCACAGTTTGGTAACGTTTCCGAGCGCATGTTATCGACCTCTTGACAAGATTAACTTCCGTAGCGAAAATAAAAACCAGTGAGTGCCCCATGAGGAGACAGCGATGAAGCCCTCGGAGTCGTCAGATATCCGGTACTTTCGCGCCGACGGCGTGTGCGTGGTCCTTGATGTCACGCCGCCCGACCTCCCCCGGATCCTGCATTGGGGCGCCGACCTGGGGGAGTTGACGCAGGCCGAACTGCGCGAACTCGCCCGGATATCGCGCCGTCAGCCGGTCGCCAACGAACCCGACGACGCCCCCATCCTGACCGTCCTGCCGGAAAATTCGCTCGGCTGGACGGGCACCCCCGGCCTGGAAGGGCACCGGGACGGGACGTGTTTCGCCACCCGGTTCCGCGTCGCCCACACCAACGACACGGCGTCGGGCGTCGTCGTCCACGCCGAAGACGCCGACGCCGGGCTCGCGCTCGACCTCACCGTCGAACTCCTGGACTGCGGCCTGGGCCGCATGCGCGCGACCCTGCACAACACCGCCCCGGGCGTCTATACCGTCGACGGACTCAGGCTTGCCTGGCCCGTCCCGCTGACCGCCACCGACATCCTCGACTTCACCGGGCACCACGCGCGCGAACGTTCGCCGCAGCGCCACGAATTCACCCAGGGCACCTATGAGCGTTCGGGCCGCCACGGCCGCACCGGCGCCGACGCGACGCTGCTGCTGCTCGCTGGGGAGTCCGGCTTCCGGTTCCGCCAGGGCGAGGTCTGGGGCGTCCACACGGCGTGGTCGGGAAACCACACGACCCTCGCCGAACGCACGGCTGCGGCGGAATCTGTCCTCGCGGGCGGCGAACTGCTCTTGCCGGGCGAAATCCGCCTGGACACCGCACAGAGCTACACCAGCCCCTGGGTCTATGCGTCCTACGGGAGGGGTATCGACGCCGTCTCGTCGCGGTTCCACCGCTTCCTGCGGGCACAGCCCCACGCGCCGCGCCAACCGCGCCCGGTCACGGGGAACTGCTGGGAGGCCGTGTATTTCAACCACGACCTGACCCGGTTGACCACCCTCGCCGACGCGTTCGCGGGCATCGGCGTCGAGCGGTTCGTCCTCGACGACGGCTGGTTCAGGGGCCGCCGCCACGACAAGGCCGGGCTCGGCGACTGGTACGTGGACGAGGCGGTGTGGCCGCACGGGCTGCACCCTCTGGTGGACCACGTGCGCGCGCTCGGCATGGAATTCGGGCTGTGGGTGGAACCTGAGATGGTCAACATGGATTCAGATCTGGCGCGCGCCCATCCCGAGTGGATACTGGCGCCTGCCGGCCGGATGCCGCCCGAACAACGCCACCAACAAGTTCTCAACCTCGGCAACCGCGACGCCTGGGCGTACGTGCGCGACCGCCTCGACGCGCTCATCGGCGAATACCGCATCGATTACCTCAAGTGGGACCACAACCGCGACCTGATCGACCCCGGCGACCAGGCGGGCGGCGTTGCCGGCGTCCACGCCCAGACGGTGGCCGCATACGCACTCATGGACCACCTCAAGGCCACCCACCCCGGCCTGGAAATCGAATCCTGCTCGTCGGGCGGGGCGCGTTGCGACCTGGAAGTGCTGCAACACACCGACCGCATCTGGGCGTCGGACTGCACCGACGCACACGAGCGCCAGATGATCCAGCGATACACCGGCCTTCTCGTACCGCCCGAGCTGATGGGCGCCCACATTTCAGCCGATCCGAACCACCAGAGCGGGCGACGGCTGTCGCTGGCGATGCGCGCCGCGACGGCGATGTTCGGCGACCTGGGCATCGAGTGGGACATCACCGGCATCCCCGCCCAGGACCGCGCCGACCTGGCCGACTGGGTCGCCGCCTACAAACAGTGGCGCGGGTTGCTGCACAGCGGCGACGTCGTCCGCCTCGACCATCCCCATCAGGCGCTGTGGGCGCACGGCGTGGTCGCCGCCGACCGCGAAACGGCGCTGTTCTGCGCGGTCATGATGGAGTCGTCGGCGTACGCCCCGCCCGGATTGCTGCGCCTCGACGGGCTCGACGCCGCCAGGGTCTACCGCGTCGAGCCGCTGGAGTCGAGCCGCCGCGCCATCGACCCGCACTGCCCCACGGCCCCGCCGTGGTGGCCGGACGGCCTCGTCGCGCCTGGGAACGTCTTGTGCGCGCACGGGTTCCAGGTCCCCGATCTTCCCCCCGACACGCCGTTGGTACTGGCGGTCACCGCACTCGATCAACAAGGCAGCCTATGAGGCATGTCCCCCACCATCCGGCCACAACAACTCCCGGCGGCAAGTCCGATCCGCAGTACCCGCCGGGCCGTCCATTCACCAACAAAGGAGTCCACCAATGAAAATGAAGAAGTCAGCATTCGCGGGAGTCGCAGTGGCTCTCGCCCTCGCCCTGAGCGCCTGCTCCGGGGGAGGATCGCCGCAAGCCTCTGGCGGGGGAACCGCCGCGCCCGCGTCCAACGTCACGATCACGTTCATGAGCAACGTCGTCGGCGCCCAGGCGGACGCGCTGGGGACCATCGCCAAGGCGTTCACCGCCCAGACCGGCATCAAGGTCGACTACTCCTCCCCCGGCGCCGACTATGAGACGCTGATGACCACGAAGATGGCCTCCGGCGACATGCCCGACGTGTTCACCACCCACGGGTGGAGCGTGCAGCGCTACGCCAGCTTCCTCCAGCCCGTGAACGACCAACCCTTCTTCTCCAAGATCACGCCGCAGATCAAGCCGGTCATCACCGACGCGAACGGCAACGTGTACGTCCTGCCGGTCGACGCCGATATCGCCGGGCTCGTCTACAACGTCGACGTGCTCCAGAAGGCCGGGGTCGATCCGTCCACGTTGACCACCTGGGCCAAGTTCACCGCCGCGCTCGGGACGATCAAGAAGTCTGGCGTCACGCCGTTGCACGTCGGGGGCAAGGACTCGTGGACCATCGGGCAGTACGGCGACTACATCGCGCCGTCGTTCTTCATCACGAATGACACGAGCAACCAGCGCGACGCGCTGACGGGCGGCACGTTCGACGCCCAGACATGGGACCAAGTCGCCGGTTTGATGGATAGCTGGGTGAAAGCGGGCTATTTCAACACCGATTCGATGACCGCCGATTACAACGCGGACGCCAGCGCCATCGCGCAGGGCAAATCCGCTTTCGGCTTCTACGGCAACTCGTTCATCGTGGACGCGCAGAAAGTGAACCCGAAGGCAAACCTCGGCATGATGCCGATTCCGGCAGCCACCGACGCCGACCAGCCCAGCCTGATCGCGGGCGAGAAATTGGCAGTCGGCGTGTGGAAAGATTCACCGCACAAAGACGCGGCGATGCAGTTCCTGAACTTCCTCGCGCAAGACGACAATGTCGCCACGTTGGCGAAGGCGTCGGGCAATCCCGCCGGTCTGACCGGTGTCAACCCCGACCTCGGCACCATCCAGACGTACCTCGACAAATATTCGAACGTACGCACCTTCCCGTACTTTGACCGCGTGTACCTGCCCAACGGCATGTGGGACATCATGTGCTCCACGGGCGCCGCTATCCTGCAGCAAAGCCCGAATGCCGTCACCAACGCCGGCCAGACAATGCAAAAGAATTTCAAGACGATGTTCCAGGGATAGGTTGATGGCTCCCGTTTCACAGACACTGCGTGGGGAGGCGGCTTCGGTCGTCTCCCCCGCAGCGCCTGTCGGGCTCCAGCGGCCTGGGCGGCGAATCCAGCGCCATCACAGGCGGGTGGGCAGCACGCGGGCCCGGATGAACCTGTTCTATGTCCCAGCCGTCGTGGTTTTCGTGGCCCTGGTCGTCTACCCGTTCGTGCGGGGTCTGTGGTATTCCTTCACCAACTGGAACGGCTACCTGCCGAAATACCGGATAGTCGGACTCGACAATTACGTCCAATTGCTGTCCGACCCGAACGTCTACACGGCATTCTTCAACACCATCGTCTACGGATGCGGCAGCACGCTGCTGCAAAACGTCCTGGGCCTGATGTTCGCCCTGCTCCTCAACACCCGGTTCCCCGGGCGCACCGCCGGTCGGACCCTCATCTACCTTCCCGTGATGATCGCGCCGCTCATCATGGGCTATTTGATGTATTTCTTCTTCCGCTACCAAAACGGCGCGCTCAACGATGTCGTCGGGTTGTTCGGCGCGGCGCCGGTCGATTGGCTGAGCAACGGCCCACGGGCGGTCGTCATCATCACGCTCGTCAACACCCTGCAATTCGTCGGCGTCTCGATGGTGATCTACCTGGCCGGCCTGCAAGCGATCCCGAAAATGTTCTACGAGGCCGCAGCCCTGGATGGCGCCAACGCGTGGCACCAATTCCGAAGCATCACCTTGCCCATGCTCATCCCGGCGATCACCTCGTCGGTGATGATCAACCTGATCGGCGGGCTGAAACTATTCGACGTGATCATGGCCCTGGTCGGCGGGAATTACCCGACGAATTCGCTGTCCACCCTCATCAACCGCACCTATTTCGGCACCCAGCAGGCCGGGTACGCGTCCGCGATCGGCGTGGCGATGTTTATCTTCATCATGGTCATCTCCGTCATCGCGCAGCGGTATCTGACAGGCAAGGAAGTCGAACAATGACCGGGCATCGCGCACACGCCGGATGGTGGAAAACGGTGGTGGCAGTCGTTATTGCGATTTTCTACCTGCTGCCTTTGTATATCGCGTTCAGCGTCGCGCTGCGGCCACCGACCGACACCCAGTCGTTGTGGGCGTTCCCGTCGACGCTTTACCTGCAGAATTTCGTCGACGCGTTCACCCAGGGCGGGGTGGGCCGCGCGCTGCTCAATTCGCTCGTCATCACGGCCTGCTGCATTGTCCTGATCGCATTCGTGGGGGCTTTCGCGGCCTATCCGCTGGCGAGGCGCCGGACCCGCGTCAATTCTGGGATCAAGGGGTTCGTCCTCGGCGTCATGATGGTGCCGCCGCTGTCGATCTTGGTGTCGCTGTACACCGCGATGGCCACGGTACACGGGGTGTCGACCTATTGGGGAATCATCCTGACGGTCACCACGTTCGAATTGCCGCTGTCGATTTTCCTCTACACCAATTTCATCGCGGCTATCCCCTCCGCATTAGACGAGGCCGCCGCCATCGACGGCGCCGGGCCGGCCCGCACGTTCTTTTCGATCATCCTGCCGCAGTTGAAACCGGTGACGGCGTCGGTGGCCATCCTGACCGGGATGCAGACGTGGAACGACTACCAGTTCTCGCTGTATATGTTGCAGGCGCCGCAAATGCGCACGGTCACGCTGGCCATCGCGTCCTTCTTTTCGCAGACCACGAACAACGTCTACGCGGCCACCGCCGCGGCATTGGTCGCGATCGCCCCCGCCGTCATCTTGTTCCTTTTCCTCCAACGGTTCTTCATTCAGGGCATGGTGGACAGCGCCTTGAAATGACAATGGCACACGGGGGTATGGGGGTCGTCCCCCATCAGTGTCACAGCATTCAAGGCATGGTTGACAGCGCCTTGAAGTGACAATGGCATACGGGGGTATGGGGGTCGTCCCCCATCGGTGTGGCAGCATCCAGGGCATGGTTGACAGCGCCTTGAAGTGACAATGGCATACGGGGGTATGGGGGTCGTCCCCCATCAGTGTCACAGCATTCAAGGCATGGTTGACAGCGCCTTGAAATGACACTGGCATACGGGGGTATGGGGGTCGTCCCCCATCGGTGTGGCAGCATTCAGGGAATGGTGGACAGCGCGCTGAAGTGACCGCGAACCCGCTTGCGTCGCCTGGGACAATGGCCACGTGCCCCGCTACCTCTCGTCCCGCCCCGACTCTCGGCTCATCCCGCTGCCCTGGGACCTGCCGTTGGAGCAGTGGCCGCACGAGAACCTGGTGGCGCTGCCGCGCGGCATCTCGCGCCACGTCGTCCGGTTCATCAAGGTGGGCGGCTCCGTCTACGCCGCCAAAGAGGTCGTCGAACACCTGGCGATGCACGAATACCGGCTGCTGACCGAGCTGCACCGCGCCGCCGCGCCCGCCGTCGAACCCGTCGCGGTGGTCACCGGCCGCACCACCGCCGACGGGCAGCCGCTCGACCCCGTGCTGGTCACCAAACACCTGGAGTATTCGCTGCCCTACCGGTCGCTGTTCGTCCACGGCGTGCGCCCCAAGAACGTCCAACGGCTGCTGAACGCGATGGTGGTGCTGATCGCCCGGCTGCACCTGATCGGCTTCATGTGGGGCGACTTGTCGCTGTCGAACGTCCTGTTCCGCCGCGACGCCCAAGAGTTCGCCGCTTACCTGGTGGACGCCGAAACCGGCGAGAAACACGACCGCCTCACCGACGGGCAGCGCGCCAACGACCTTCAGATCGCCTCCACCAACCTCTACGGCGAATTCCTCGACCTGAAGGCGGGGAAGCTGCTGGAGGCGTCGTTGAACCCCACCATCCTCGTCGACACCATCATGGTGCGCTACCGGGAACTGTGGTCCCAGTTGACCGGCGTCGAGGAGTTCTCCAGCGACGAGAGCTACCGCATCGAAAGCCGCGTCAAACGCCTCAACGACCTCGGCTTCGACGTCGCCGAAATCGACCTGCGCACGTCGCCGGACGGTTCGACCATCCAGATCCAGCCCAAGGTGGTCGACGCGGGCCACCACTCCCGGCGGCTGCTGCGCCTCACGGGCCTAGATGTCGGCGAGAACCAGGCGCGGCGGCTTCTCAACGACCTCGACACGTTCCGGTTCCGCACCGGCCAGCGTCACGCCGACGAGGCGGTGGTCGCCCACCAGTGGCTCACCCAGTGCTACCAGGCGGTGGTCGACGCGGTGCCGGAGGATCTTCGCGGCAAGCGCGACGCCGCCCAGGTGTTCCACGAGGTGCTCGACTACCGCTGGTACCAGTCCGAACGCGAGCAGCGCGAGGTGCCACTGCTGGAGGCCACGCACGGCTATATCCGCGACGTGCTCAGCCGCCTGCCCGACGAACAGCTCACCGCGCTGGCCCCCGTCGAACAACGCCAGATGGTCGACCCGTACGACCCCTCCCTGGGCCTGGTGGACGACGAGGGCCCCATGCCCCCGGACCCGTGGGAGGACAGTGACGACGGCGACGCGCCCGACCCGGGGTTCCTCGACATCGCCGCGCTGCGGGCCAAGAACGCGTCCCGGTAGACTGTGCCCGTGACTTTCCGGCTTTTCGATTCGGCTTCGCGCGCCGTCGTGGACTTCGTTCCCTTGCATCCTGGCAAGGTGTCGATCTACCACTGCGGGCTGACCGTCCAGTCGGCCCCGCACGTGGGCCATATCCGCAAAGAGGTCGTCTTCGACGTGCTGCGGCGTTGGCTGTCCCATTCGGGCTACGACGTGACGATCGTCGCCAACGTGACGGATATCGACGACAAGATCTTGTCCAAATCCGCGCAGTCGGGCATCGAGTGGTTCGCGCACGCCTACAAATACGAGACGGAGTTGCACAAGGCGTACGCGTCGCTGGGCTGCCTGCCGCCGACGTACGAGCCCCGCGCCACCGGGCACATCCCCGAAATGCTCGAATTGATCACGGCGCTGATCGAGGGCGGCCATGCCTATGTGGCCCCCGACGGTTCCGGCGACGTGTACTTCGACGTGCGCTCCTGGCCCGCCTACGGGCAGTTGTCCGGGCAGGCCGTCGACGCGATGGAGCCCGCCGAGGACGCCGACCCGCGCGGCAAACGCGACCCGCGCGATTTCGCGTTGTGGAAGGGGCATAAACCCGGTGAGCCGCTGACCGCCTCGTGGGCGGCGCCGTGGGGGCGGGGCCGTCCCGGCTGGCATATCGAATGCTCCGCGATGGCCACCAAATACTTGGGCGACACGTTCGACATCCACGGCGGCGGGCTCGACCTGCGCTTCCCGCACCACGAGAACGAGCGGGCGCAGGCGCAGGCCGCCGGGCGCGGCTTCGCCCGCTACTGGATGCACAACGCGTGGGTGACTGCCGCCGGGGAGAAGATGTCCAAGTCGTTGGGCAACGGCGCACTGGTCTCGCAGGTCACCGCGCAGTACCCGGCGCGGGCCGTCCGGCTGTACCTGGCGGCACCGCACTACCGGTCGGCCATTGAGTTCTCGGATTCGTCGCTGGACGAGGCGAGCGCGCAGTTGGCGCGCATCGACAGTTTCGTCCAACGGGCGCAGGAGGCGTGCGGGGGCGGCGGGGAGCCGTCGGCGCGGGTGCCCCAGGCTTTCGCGGACGCGATGGACGACGACCTGGGCACCCCTGCGGCGATGGCCATCGTCTTCGACACCCTCAAGGCGGGCAACAAGGCGCTGGAGGCGGGCGACCTTCCGGGTGCTGGCGAGGCGCTGGCGTCGGTGCTGGCCATGCTGGACATTTTCGGGCTCAACCCGTTCGATCCGGTCTGGACCGCGCAAACGTCGGCGGGCAGCGACCTGCGCCCGGTCGTCGACGGCCTCGTGGACGCCCTGCTGGCCCAACGCCAGGACGCGCGGGCCCGCAAGGATTACGCGGCAGCCGACGCCATCCGCGACCGCCTGGCCGCGCTCGGGCTGACAATCGAAGACACGCCGCACGGCGCGCGCTGGTCGTTGGAGGGATGATGCCGGGAAACAGCCAGCGCAAAGGCGCGGTCCGCAAGAAGGGCAAGTCGACGGCTGCCGGGTCGGGCGGACGCGTCCGGCGCGGGCTGGAGGGCAAGGGCCCCACGCCCAAGGCCGAGGACCGTCCCTACCACAAGGCGTACCGCGCGCGCGGCCCCGAGGAGCCTGGACGCACCCCCGGCGGAAAGCCGCGCGCGGGCCAGGGACAGGGGTACGGGCAGGGCCAGCGCCCCCAGCACCGGGGCACGGCCTCGGGCGCCGGGCCGGAATGGGTCATCGGGCGCAACGCGGTCCTGGAGGCCCTGCAAGCCGGGCTGCCCGTCAGGCGCGCCTACATCGCCGAGGGCGTCGACCGCGACGAGCGCCTGCGCGAAATCCTGGCGTTCAGCGCCGACCACGGCATTCCGCTGCTGACGGCCACCCGCGCCGAACTGGACCGGCTGACCCGTGGCGGCGTCCACCAGGGCGTCGCGCTGCAAGTCCCCGAATTCGAGTACGCCGACCCGCGCGACGTGCTGGCCGCCGCCCTGGATGCGGGCGAACACGGGCTGGTCGTTGCGTTGGACCAGGTGACCGACCCGCGCAACCTGGGTGCCATCGTCCGCAGCGCGGCGGCGTTCGGCGCGCAGGGCGTGCTCATCCCCCAGCGCCGCTCGGCCCAGATGACCGCCGCCGCCTGGAAGACGTCGGCGGGCGCGGCGGCGCACATCGCGGTGGCGAAGGTGGTCAACCTCAACCGGGCGCTGGGCGACTTCGCGCAGGCCGGGTTCACCGTCGTCGGGCTGGCCGGGGGCGGGGAGCCCGTCGACGCGTTCACGGGCGCCGATGGCCCCGTGTTGCTGGTGGTCGGCTCCGAGGGCGACGGGCTGTCCCGCCTGGTGCGGGAGAACTGCGACGTGCTGGCCGGGATTCCGATCAGCCCCGCGATCGAATCGCTCAACGCGTCGGTGGCCGCCGCCGTCGCCCTGTACGAGATCGGGCGTCGCAGGGCTGTTCAATGACAAATGGGGGGACGACCCCCATCATGGCGGGCGTCGCGGCGCCTTCCCGAACTGCGGCGCCGTCCCCACCGCAGCCGACCGCGCGCGTCACGGACTTTGCCGCTCACGGCCACGCTTCAGCCGTTCGCCTTGGACGTGCCGATAGAATCGGCCCTACCACTTCCCCATACTGGAGCCTTCGGTGACAACGGTTGACGATGCCGATCCCCTCGTGGGTCGCATGCTGGACGGTCGGTATCTGATCGTCCGCCGCATCGCGCGCGGCGGCATGGCCGTCGTGTACCTGGCGACCGACCGTCGGCTGGCGCGCACCGTCGCCGTCAAAATCATGCACGAGAGCCTGTCGGGCGACCCAGGCTTC
>Ga0123357_10011170_pt1 | contig 11489 bp, 10 predicted proteins | sample TergutEmb28metaG_FD_89873 | JGI IMG/M metagenome (GOLD analysis project Ga0123357, IMG submission 89873) | Embiratermes neotenicus P4 segment gut microbial communities from Petit-Saut dam, French Guiana - Emb289 P4 | ecosystem: Host-associated > Arthropoda: Insects > Digestive system > Gut ...
ACAATCGTTATTTATCATCTATAAAAGATAGAATTGCCAATTTTTGGAAACTATTTTCACTCTCTTTAAAACCAAATAATTTACTGAAAAATATTTGTGTAATTAATTATTAGAAATTATATATTGAGAAATTATGCAAAAGATGTGAGTGGATTTTTTACACGCGTTTTGTCAAAAATCACTGCGGTTACGGCTTTACAATACTTAAACAAAATTAACAACAGACCTATTGGTAAAATTAAATATGCACTTATGTAATTCCGCCAACGGGTATAACACGAAAAATGGTCAACGTATTTTGGGACAAAACAGCATAAAAATTCGGTGCAAAACAATATAAAATGCTGTCAATAAATGTAAGTAAAAATATTTAAAAATTAAGTAATTTACTGATTTTTAAATATTTATTTGCGGAAAAAGAGGGATTCGAACCCCCGGAACAGTTACCCGTTCACCGCATTTCGAGTGCGGCCCATTCGACCACTCTGGCATTTTTCCTTTCGTTTTTATCAAAAAATTTTCGGGGACAAAAGTATATTAATTTTTTAAAAATGAAAAAAAATTTGTCAATTAAAAAAAAATATTTTACCTTTGCAGCCGTTATTTTTCAAATCGAAAATCTCTTTTTCGGTTTTTTTCATACAAACCAAAATATCATTTCAAATTTGTGTTAATTTTTTTTTAATTTAAAATTTAATGCAAACAATTTTCGAAAATTTTTATTTCCTTATATGAGTAATTACAATATCTTGCAACTTAATGCAAAAGAAGTTTCAGAATTGCGCACCATTGCTGCCGATTTTGGTATTCGTACCTATAATTTTGTAAACAAAGAAAAATTGATTTACGATATTTTAGATCGTCAGGCTGTTAGCAATTCGCAAAATCGCCTTTCTGGCAATAAAACGCCGCAAGAAAGCCCGCAAAAAGGGCAACGTAAAGGAAAAAAACACAACCAGCAAAAAAACAATAAAACAGAAAATACTGATAATAAGCAAGTTAAGGTAAAGTCAAACATGCTTGAAAGTCAAATGGCGGTAGAAATTGCAACGATTATTCCAACTGTACCAAATAACACTGAGACACTTACCGTCGCACAACCAACTGAATATACGAAAAAGAAGGGAAAGCACTTACAGCAAAAAAAAGGCGGACAGATAGAGGTAGTTGCCTCCGAAGTGCCTGTTACCACACATCAAGTGCAGCAATCGTCAGAAACGGAGCAAAAAACAGAAACTTTGCCTGTAGCGGAGATTCAAGCTGCAAGCAATAAGAAAGGTAAGCGTAAAATAATGTTAATTAAGCAAAAAGAGCGTATTGTTCCCGAAAGTGTTGCCGAAGAAGTTCAAAAAGCAGAAAAGGTAGAATTACCGAAGAATAATATAACGCCAGAACCTCAACAACAGTCTCAACCGCAAAATAAGCAAAATCAACATCATCAGAATCCGCCACAAAAACAGAATTTCAACCAAAATAAGCAGCAAAACGCTAATAATCAGAACAATAATAATAAGAATAATCAACGGCGCGAAAATCAATATGATTTTGAGGGAATTTTGGAAGGCACCGGTACACTGGAAATGATGCAGGACGGGTATGGTTTTTTGCGCTCAGCCGACTATAACTATCTTGCGTCACCAGACGATATTTACGTTTCGCAGTCACAAATAAAACTTTTTGGGCTTAAAACCGGCGATACGGTAACAGGTCCGATACGTCCGCCAAAAGAGGGCGAAAAATATTTTCCGCTCATTCGTGTTTCATCAATAAACGGTCGCTCACCCGAATATGTACGCGATCGCGTACCTTTTGAGCATTTGACGCCACTTTTCCCTGAAGAAAAGTTTCGATTATGTACAGGAAATGATGATACGCTTTCGGTGCGGGTTGTTGATTTGTTTTCGCCTATTGGTAAAGGACAGCGCGGACTGATTGTTGCGCAACCAAAAACAGGTAAAACGGTATTACTTAAAGATATAGCAAATGCAATCTCTTTAAATCACCCGGAAGTTTATATGATAATTCTGCTAATTGACGAGCGTCCTGAAGAAGTTACAGATATGGCTCGCAGCGTTAATGCAGAGGTGGTTTCTTCAACTTTTGATGAACCGGCAGAGCGACATGTCAAGGTTGCAAGTATGGTTCACGAAAAAGCCAAACGAATGGTAGAATGCGGGCATGATGTAGTGATTTTGCTTGATTCTATTACACGCCTTGCGCGTGCATATAACACTGTTGCACCTGCGTCTGGGAAAGTGCTTTCGGGTGGTGTTGATGCGCAGGCATTGCATAAACCGAAACGCTTTTTTGGTGCAGCTAGAAATATTGAAAACGGAGGTTCTTTGACAATTATTGCGACCGCATTAACAGAAACCGGCTCAAAAATGGACGATGTAATTTTTGAAGAATTTAAAGGAACGGGTAATATGGAACTCCAACTTGACCGCCGCCTGTCAAACAAACGTATTTTCCCTGCGGTTGATATTTTAGCATCAAGTACCCGTCGAGACGACCTTTTACTCGACAACGAAATACTTAACCGTATGTGGATTCTTAGACGTTATCTTGCCGATATGAATCCTGTTGAGGCAATGGAATTTCTTAAAGAACGAATGGAACGTACAAAAGATAACGAAGAATTCCTTTATACAATGAATTCATAATTTTTTCAATTTAATCGAAATACAGGTGGTAGTTGTGGAGTTTGTTATATTATTCTATAAAAAAATCAATATAACTTATTGATTTTTAATTCTTCGAGCCATTTCGGGGACTCGAACCCCGGACCTGTTCATTACGAATGAAATGCTCTACCAACTGAGCTAAAATGGCTAACATTAAACTAAAATTATATGAAAACGGCAGCAAAAGTAGTATATTTTTTTATAACACGAAAATTTTTTTTAAATTATTAAAAAAAATATTACCTTTGCATTCGAAAAAAAGCGACCTTTTAAATTTATGATTAACAGAATTTTAATTCGTATAAAAATTCTTCAAATTATTTATGCCTATTTTAAATGTGAAGATAAAACGTTAGAGGCAATAAAAAAAGAGATGTTTCATTGTTTTGACAAGGCGTATGAACTTTATTTTCACTTGCTTGCTTTGTCTTTGAATATCACAAAATTTTGCGCTGATAGAATTGAGTTACGCAAGAATAAATTTCGTCCGTCAGAGTCTGACTTGTATCCGAATTTGCGTTTCGTAGAAAATCGTTTTATAAAGCAACTTACTGTAAATATGGAGTTTAATGATTTTATTAGGAAAAATAAACTATCTTGGGCTAATCATGCAGACGTAATCAAAGAATTATCCGAACAAATTATAAATAGCGATTTTTACAAGGAATATATTGCGAATCGGACAACTGATTATGAGGGAGATAAAGGAATTTGGCGTAAAATTTTCAGACGAATTATTGCTCCGAGCAAATCGCTGGAAGAGGCACTCGAAGAGCAAAGTATTTATTGGACGAATGATGCGGAAGTTATTATTAGTTTTATTTTAAAAACGATTAATAAATTTGAAGAGGGAAATGGAAGATTTCAGCAATTTTTCCCTAAATATTACGATAGTATAGAGGATAAAAATTTTGCGGAAAAATTGCTTACAGCGGTTATTAATCGCAATAGTGAAATTACACAACTAATTGATAATCAAGCAAAAAACTGGGAAATTGAGCGAATTGCTTTTATAGATATTTTGATTTTAAAAATGGCAGTAGCAGAAGTATTAACGTTTCCTGTGATTCCAATTAACGTTACAATGAATGAGTACATTGAACTTGCAAAAGAATACAGTACCGAAAAAAGTTCTATTTTTGTAAATGGAGTTCTCGATGGTATTGTCAATCAAATAGATAAAGAGAAGAAATTGATTAAAGTAAAAAGTTTTTAGATATTTTAAAATTGATAATTTAGCGAATTTATTTTTAATTTATAATAATTAATTAATTTAATATGAGTATATTAAGTATTTTATTACAGGGGGGGCAAATACCTGCGACTAAATCCACTGGATTTGGAATGCAGGGTGTTCTTATGATGGTTGCCATCATTGCAATTTTTTATTTTCTGATAATTCGTCCACAGTCGAAGCGGCAAAAAGAACTTCAGAAACAGCGCAGCGCTCTCAAAGTAGGCGACAAAGTTGTAACTTCCGGCGGTATTCACGGGCGCATCAAAGAGATGCAGGACAGTGCTGTAATACTCGAAATTGCTGATAACGTAAAAATTAAAGTTGAGAAAAATTCTGTTTATCCATCTGCCGAAGATGCTGCTGCAAATGCAGGAACGAGATGATACGGCTATTGAAAAATATTTTCCGGAAAATTAAGGCATTTCTCTTTTCGATAAATGCTTTAACCTTTTGTGTGTTTTTATTAATCTCAGCATTAGCATGGTTTTTAAATGCACTTGACAAAGAACAGGACGCAACTTTTCGCTTGCCTGTAAGTTATATTGGAATCCCCAAAAATATTCTTATAACGGATTCGCTGCCGGAGTTTCTAATACTTAATATTCGTGATAATGGTCGTCAAATCTTTAAATATCAACGCAATGTGAATCAGCCGATGACTATTGACCTTTCTCGCACTTTTTACGAAAAAGGAGAATTTTCAATTACAGCCGATCAGTTGCGAGGGCAAATTATGCGTTATATGCAGCCTTCAACTGCAATTGAACGCATTCGCCCCGATACAATAACGGTGAATTACGAAAAACTCTCTACTGCGAAAGTACGTGTTATACCGGACTTTGATATCGAAACTGCAAGTCAGCATATGCTTTCTGCCGAGCCAACGGTGGAACCGTCTGAAATTACGGTTTTTGCACCGAAAAACATTTTGGATACATTGCAATTTATTAAAACTCAAAAAATTACATTAAACGATATGAAATTGTCAATCGATGTTAAAGCAATGTTAAAACCCGAACCATCAGTAAGATTTTCAACAGATAATGTTACTTTGCAGGTGAAAGTAGAAATGTTTACCGAAAAAACGCTGCAAATTCCGATTACGATAATAAATTGCCCTGAAAATATTTTAATTAAAACTTTTCCCAGTATTGTTGATGTGACTTTTAATGTTGGCGCTGATTCGTATAACAAAGTAAAAATCAGCGATATACAAGTGATTTTTGATTATCGAGACATACGCTCAAATGATAGAGGGAAAATATCTTTGCACGCTCAGGCACTTGCACCATACATTTCAAATATTCAAATCAAACCATCAAATGTTGAGTTTGTCATCGAAAAAAGATAAAAACATATTAAATACTTATAAAAATAATTAAAATTATGTGGCAACGAATTCAAACGCTTTTTTTGCTATTTACTGTAATTTCGACTTCGATAGCAGCCATTGTGCTTATGAAAATGGATAATATTTTCTTAGTAAATGCTTTACATAATATTTCTATTGTGCTCACAATTTGTCTTTATGCCAATATTGTAGCTGCTTTCATTGCAATTTTTACTATTTTTGTTTATAAAAAACGAAAACTTCAGATAGTATTTTGCAACATAAATATAATTTTAATGGTACTGATTTTTGCAATTTTTGCTTTCATACATATTAGTGAGATGAATTTTAATTTTTCTATTAACGAAATTTTTATTGCGGTCCTTACGTTTTTTTCATTGATTTTTGTTATTTTTGCAAAAAAATTTATTAAGAAAGATGAAAAAAAAGTTCGCGCATGGGAGAGAGTTAGATAAAAATTTTTGTTTAATTTATATATATAATTTTTTATGGAAAATAATGAAATAACACCTAACAATCAGATAAACATTGAATTGTCTGCAGAAGTTGCCGAAGGTATATACTCAAATTTGGCTATTATTTCGCACTCATCTTCCGAATTTGTGGTTGATTTTATTCGTATGATGCCAGGTACCCCCAAAGCAAATGTCAAGTCGCGTATTATTCTTACCCCCGAACACGCAAAACGACTGATGATAGCGCTCAGTGATAATATTTCAAAATTTGAAAAACAATTTGGGACTATTAACTTGCAGTCGCAAAACGGTAATATTCCACAAATGCCGCTAATGGGCTTTGGTGGCGGATTGGCATAATATTTGTAAAAGAAATCCCACTTAAAAAAAGAGTTTATACAATTCAAATAATTATTAATTATAATAATAAAATGGCAAAAATTACGGACCTTCTCAATTCCGATTTAGGAAAACAAATTATCAGCGGAATAGGCAAACAAACAGGCGCTACACAAAAAGAAACTGCATCTGTACTTGCCAATGCAATGCCTACAATGCTCGAAGGATTGCAAAAAAACGCATCGAAAGGAGGCTCAGATGGCATTTTGAGCGCTTTCACAAAACACGATGGTAGCATTTTCGACAATATTACCGACTTTTTGGGAAATAGCAAGCAAGTTTCTGATGATGGAAATGGAATACTCGGACATATTTTCGGAAATCAACTTGGATCCATTACAACCGGAATAAGCAAACAATCCGGTGTTTCTTCTTCTAAAACTTCCTCTATTATTGCAATGGCTGCTCCTATTTTGATGGGTTATTTGGGCAAACAGTCTCAAAGCAGCGGCGTAAATAGTGGAAGTGGATTAACAGGAATGCTTGGGTCACTACTCGGCGGCGGCGGCAGCGGTATCCTCAGTAGTTTGCTTGACCAAAACGGTGACGGCAAACTTGACATTTCCGATGTGGCGAGCGTTATTTCTGGCAATAACAAAAAGAATAGTGGTTCTGGAGGCATCTTAGATGGCTTGCTCGGCGGACTTCTGGGGAAAAAATAATGATGAAGGGAAAAACGGTTACAAACAAAAGATTCAACTTTTGTTTGTAACCGTTTTCACATCCTTAACTGCAATCCTGCAAAAATGGTATCGGGTTTGAGCGACATTACAGCGTTCATTTCGCCTGACATTGAAAAGCCGCATTTTTCGCAAATGGACTCAGACACGCCGCAATCGGCTGTTTTGCTACCATCAATATGAATAAAATTTGAAATCCAGCAATATTTTTTAAAATTCAAATCCTTCATATTTTTCAGCCCCGAAACAGAATTCATTATCGGGTAACCTTTTCTTTTGTATGCAATTACTTTGTCAATAATTTCAATTCGTTTGTCCCAGTCGAGCATCAAATATTCAGTACCTTCGTATGGAGTATGAAAATTTATAGATATTTTTTCAATATTCGGATGTTTTTTTGCAAACTCGATAGTTTCTTCTACGCTTGTGTAATTGAATGAATTGACCACCATATTGACACTCAGGTGGGGGTGGGCGGCTTTTTCGATGTTTGCAACAACTTTTTCAAAAGTGCCTTCACCGCGGATTTCATCGTGAAATTTACCGTATCCGTCCAAACTGACCCAAATACTGTCGGCTTTGCTGTCGGAAAAATCACGCTGTGCATTAGTTGTTATTGTTGTGGAAAAGAAACCAATTTTTTTTGCCAAAACAATCAAATCATTAAGATTTTTATTGTCGTTATGCCACAAAGTCGGCTCGCCTCCTTCAAAATCTATAAAACGGGCGCCTTGTTTATAACAATACTTTAATTCGTTTTCAATTTGCTCGTAACTCTTTGTGATTGAATTATCTTTTGCATAAATACAACAATGTTTACATTTCAAATTACACTTGTCGCTAATAAAAATCACTGATACTAACGGGCATTTTTTACCCAAAATTCGTGTCTTAAAAAACCAGAAAGGAAGATAAATAAATTTCATTTTTTTTAAAAAAATTAATAAATAAATACTCTGCAAAAATACAATATCTTTTGTTGATTGCAAAAAAGTTTAACTTCCTTGAATATATCTGTTTTGTTTTTTATGAAAAAAATCTTAATTTTGCATTTTTAAATTTTTTAGGTAAATTAATTTTTAAATGGATAAAAAGACAATTTTGGCTTTTGCGCTAATTGCGCTGGTTTTTTTTGTTTATACATGGGTGAATAAACCCTCACAGGAGGAAATTGCACTCCAACAGTATAATGATTCTATTGCAGCGGTTGAGCGTCAGCAACTTGCTAACCAGTTTTCCGACAGCATAAAATTGACTGATAATGCAAACAGCAGCAGTTTGATAAGTTCTGCAAATACCGACAGTGTTAATCATATTTCAAAATTCGGCGCCTTTGGAGTTGCTGCTGTTGGAACAGAAAATTTTTATACTCTTGAAAATGAATTAGTTAAAATAACTATTTCAAATAAGGGCGGGCGCATTTACAATGCCGAACTTAAAAATTACAAAACACACGACCAACTTCCGTTAGTGCTTTTCGACAATGACGAAAGCAACTTAAATTTTACTTTTCCGACAAGTGATAATCGCATAATTAATACTTCCGAACTGTATTTTGAACCGGTTGGCGAGATAAATACAGATGCAAATGGAAATCAAAGTCTCATTTTACGTCTTAAAACAAATACTGATGCTTTTTTGGATATTACCTATACCTTGCCAGCAAACGATTATATGCTCGCTTTTGGGCTAAAAGCAACAAATTTAAACAAAGTTTTGCCTCAAAATATTAATGCTTTAGATTTGCATTGGTACTCAAAAATTCGACAGCAGGAAGGCGGACGCACTTTTGAGAATCGTTATGCAAAACTCGAATACAAATTTAGCGGAACAGATGTTCAAACTATTAACGACAATAAAAGTGCAAACGAGGTTATTAAAATTAAGTGGATTGCTTTCAAAGATCAATATTTTAGCAGTGTTTTAATTGCTGACGATTGGTTTTCGGACTCAAAATTTACAAGCACTCAGGAAGACGAATTTTCTCCGTATTTGAAAAATTTTGATGCAACAACGACTGTTGCTTTTGACCCCACAGGTGCAAAAACAACGAATTTTCACCTCTTTTTAGGTCCAAATCAATATAAAATTCTAAGCAAATACGACAAAGGCTTGCCAAAAGAGCAACAACTTTATATGAATCGTTTAATTCCTCTTGGTTGGGGAATTTTCCTGATGCAATGGGTAAATCGCTTTTTTGTTATTCCACTCTTTAATTTTTTAAGCACATTTATCGGTAGTTTTGGAATAATTATACTTATTTTAACTTTAATAGTAAAAGTATTGCTCTTCCCTCTCACTTTCAAATCATATATGTCTGGGGCAAAAATGCGCGTTTTGAAGCCGGAAATTGATGAAATTAATGCTAAAATTCCTGCCGACAAACCACAGGAAAGACAAAAAGCAATGATGAGTTTGTATTCAAAAGTTGGAGTAAGCCCGATGGGAGGATGTTTGCCAATGTTGATACAAATGCCGGTTCTTATTGCGCTTTTCTATTTTTTCCCTGCTGCAATAGAACTTCGTCAGCAAAGTTTTCTTTGGGCAAAAGACCTGTCATCTTATGATTCTATTCTAAATTTACCATTCAATATTCCATTTGGATACGGAAGTCATGTCAGTTTGTTTTGCTTGTTGATGGCTATTACAACCATTATTTCTACAAAACTTAATCAGGCGGCACAACCGATGAACACCGACCAGCCGGGCATGGGAATGATGAAATGGATGATGTATCTGATGCCGATTTTCTTTTTATTTATTTTTAATGGATATGCATCAGGGCTGACATTCTATTATTTTGTTTCAAATTTTATTACAATTATCACAATGTATGTTTGTCGTGCTATGGTTGACGAAAAGAAAGTTTTGGCGCAACTGCACGCAAAACGAGACAGCAAAGCAAAAAACTCTACAGGGGCAAAAAAACTTTCTTTTATGGAACGATTAGAAAAAATGCAATATGAACAGCAAAAATCGATAAATCAGAAAGGTAAAAAAAAATGAATCTGTAATTGTATTATGATATGAGCGACAAATTTCAAAATACTCTTTACACAAACGATAATCTGTTCATACTCAACGGAATGAACAGCGGTTTTGTTGATTTGATATATTTAGACCCGCCGTTCAATTCAAAAAGGTTTTATTCTGCACCGATAGGCAGCCGTGCAGCGGGTTCGAGTTTCAAAGATATGTGGACTTGGGACGATGTTAACGAGGCGTATCTTGAAACTTTGGCAGGAAAATATCCTGCATTGACAACGTTTATTGCCTCAATAGGCGTGATACACAGCGATGCAATGAAGGCATATTTAACCTATATGGCACAGCGGATTATAGAGATGCACCGAATTTTAAAAGATACAGGCAGTTTATATTTACATTGTGACCCGACAGCAAGTCATTATTTGAAAATAGTATTGGACGAAATTTTTGGTAGGAGTAATTTTAGAAATGAAATAACTTGGAAACGCAGCACAATGAAAGGTGGTAAATCCAAAAGTAATCAATACGCAAGAAATCACGACGTAATTTTTTATTATACCAAAAGTAATGAATATAAATATATCAAACCATTTATCGATTTTTCGGATGAATACAAAAAAAGATTCAAGTATAATGATAATGATGGGAAAGGATTTTACCGAAAAGACCAACCGATAGGACCAAGAACTGAATCAAGAATAGAAGAATTGAAAAAAGATGGTAGAATTTTTACTGATACTGACGGGAAATTAAAAATTAAGCACTATCTAATTGATTACGAAGGTGTTGCTGTTGATGATAATTGGATTGATATTAAAGAAATAAACGTTATGTCCAAAGAACGCATCGGCTACCCAACTCAAAAGCCGCTTGCACTATTGCACCGAATAATTAAGGCATCGTCAAACGAGGGTGATATTGTGATTGACCCATTTTGCGGTTGTGCAACTACCTGCGTGGCAGCACAACAACTCAACAGAAAATGGATTGGCATTGATATTGAAAAGCAGGCAGTAAATATTTTGATTGAAAGATTAAGCGATGATGCAGGAATTTTCAAAGATTTTATAAATACAACCGATATTCCACAAAGAACTGATATACAGATAGTTGAGCCGACAAAGTCTATTAAGGAACGTTTATACAAAGAGCAAAATGGCGTGTGCAACGGCTGCAAAACAAATTTTGAAATTAGAAATTTGGAAATTGACCATATCATTCCAAAGGCAAAAGGCGGCGGTGATTATTACGAAAATTATCAACTGTTATGCGGCTCTTGCAACAGAAAGAAAGGCGACAGACCAATGGAATATCTGCGTATGAGAAGGGATAAAGAGGAAGAATTATTGAAAAACAAAATAATTTTTGGAAGATAATTATGTTGGAAAATTTTACAAATACCCTTTACACAAACGATAACCTGTTTATACTAACAGGAATGAACAGTAATTATGTGGATTTGATATATTTAGACCCGCCGTTCAATTCCAAAAGGTTTTATTCTGCACCGATAGGCAGCCGTGCAGCGGGTTCGAGTTTCAAAGATATGTGGACTTGGGACGATGTAAACGAAATGTACCTTGAAACTTTGGCAGATAAATATCCAAATCTTCCCGATTATATTGCATCAATCGGCGGCATACATAGCGATGCAATGAAGGCATATTTGACCTATATGGCTCAGCGAATTATTGA
>Ga0123357_10011171_pt1 | contig 11489 bp, 7 predicted proteins | sample TergutEmb28metaG_FD_89873 | JGI IMG/M metagenome (GOLD analysis project Ga0123357, IMG submission 89873) | Embiratermes neotenicus P4 segment gut microbial communities from Petit-Saut dam, French Guiana - Emb289 P4 | ecosystem: Host-associated > Arthropoda: Insects > Digestive system > Gut ...
GTTTTTATTATTTTATGTGGATTTGTTTTATGATTGACACAGTTGTGGAGACTTTGTACATGTATTATGGTTGTGGTATAAGATTTGGACTGGTCCGGTGTTGAATATGTAACAATATGGATGTAAATTAAAAAAAAAAAAAAAAAATTCGTCAGAATTATGGCTGGTACACAACAAAAAATCTTTTGTAGAAGTCTGTTTAAACAACTAGAGATTCCACCTGTTTCATGCCAGTATATACTTTCATTAATGAACTTCATTATCAATAATCAGGAAATTTGTCAAAGAAATTAATCTATCATCAATATTAATACAAAGAATAAGCATCATCTTCATAAACCAAATGCCAACCTGTCTTGTTTTCAAGGAAGTACATTCTATGCTGACATAACAATTTTCAGCAGTTTGCCAACCAGTGTGACAATCCCCAAGAATGACAATACAAAGTTTAAAGCAGCCTTAAGAAAATACCCACACACACTGCCTCTACTCTGTAGATGAACTTTTTATATGTAAAGATAATCTGTAATACTGTTTTGTAAAATGTTCAAAGTATTTTACACTGTAAATTTGAATATGTGTGTATTTACGACTTGTTCTACATCCTACTATCTTCATGACACACTTATGGATCCATGGAATGTATGTACAAATGTGGATATACTATACACATACAACATACAAACATATCTATACTGGAGTGTCAGTACACACTGCGCACTGTCACTGTAAGAACCTCACATGCATACAACAGCTTGTAATTATTTCTTCTCCCAGCATTCAAATTGTGTCAAACATGTTTCTCAAGCCATGACAAGAAACCACATGATGTTCCTTCAAGTATACATACCAACACAACTTTCCCACCATGTAACTAAAACAGATATCATGAAATCTGTTGTGTTCTACTACAATATGTATGGTAGATATAGCTATAAAAGCCAAGTGCACATATTTTATTCGTGTTTGGATGTGATCCAAATCCTCTTTCCCAATATTTTATTTTAATTACATGACTAAACTTTAATTTCTTAATTTAATTGTTATTACTTCTTTAGAGTTGCAGCTACTGTAAACTGTGACATTAAAAGAAACAGAACAAAACGCTCTACACCCAGACATGTATACATACATTCTGTAGATCCAAAAGTGTGTCACACAGACAAATATACAAAATATACAGCTTTTACAGTGTAAAATACTACAAATATTTCATACAACAAAATTACTGGTCATCTTTACACACTGAAAATTTATCTCCAGAGTAAACACAGTGTGTATTAAACTCTTTTCTTCATGCTACTTTAAATTTTGCCTTTTCATTCTTAAGGATTGTCATTCTACATGGTAAACAGTAAAGAATTCAGTTGCCAGCATAGAATGTCCATTTTTGTAAACAAGATATGTTGGCATTTCATCTATGAAGACTGTGCTTATTCCTTATACTAATATTAGGTATAGATGAATATGTTCAAAAATTTTCTTGTTTATTGACAATAAAATATATTAATGAGAATATGAATTGGCATGGAACAGGTAAAATTTCTAGTTTTTAAACAGGCTTCTACATGAAATTCTAGGTCATGCATCAACCAAAATTCTGACAATTCTCTTTGGTAAAGTGATTATCTTTCCACTGCTGAAAGATTACCCCAAAAAAGTATTCCATATCTTATAACAGAATACAAATATGCAAAATAAACTGACTTGATAGTGGAAATGTTGATAAGGAACATTGACCAAACTGCATAACAACCTCCACTGAGCTTAGGAATCATTTATTTGATCTGGTTCTTTCAGTTTAGGTGTTTATCAATTTGTAAACCAAGAAGTTATGATACTAGTATTCATCCACCTGCAAATCGGTACATGAACATGTAAGTTGTGATGTAATCTTTTGGTAATTTATTAAACAATGTAGTCAGGATCTCAGAGCATACAGTCCATCCAAGGATGGCTGGAGAATGAGGAACTGGAAACAATTTAGAAGACAGCTGTAAGGTCATAATCCCAGTACTGGAATTCACAGAGATTGCAGAAATGTACAAAGTAAAGATAGCCATTGTGTAAGCTGAGAGTTCAAAAAGGCACCTACAGTTCTACCTCCACACCAAACTGATATAAAAGCGGGGTTATTCACTGAGTAAGGCCATTTCTGACTACTCTTTCCTGGTTATTACAAGCAAGTCACAGTTACGATTTTCTACTGCCAGTTTCTACCTTCTACACGTTACAATACTATTTTAACAACACAGTAATAGTACTACAGACAAGACAATCTCGTTCTGTTTTAATGCTACACACATACTTTAACCTCCTCCATAAATTTGATAACAGCTTCAAAACATAAAAGACTATCACTGACAAACTCAAAAGTTGCTCTTTTGATACATACATAGTAACGGATATTTGGAAAAGCATCACTTTCTTACAATCCAATCAGAAGGTGGCTACTGTGTAATAATTTTGTACAACCCATAAATTGGTTGGCACATTTCCAGCAGTTAATATGAGAGGAACATTGTACACAAGAAAATTAGTATTTTGGAAAAGCTAACGCGAGTGAGTGCCCCCATACATGTAGATTCTTGAATTAGATGACGTTCAAAATTTAATACTCACTTGTCGTTCATCACACTGTTGTGTATAAGTGTATAATGTGTAATCCACGTGCTCCAGATAACGGCTGCATTGTCCCAACAAGTCGATGTACATTCTTTCTGAAAATCCATCACAAACACTCTTGTAAACGATACTGTACACCTGCTCAAATGATACTCGCGATACTAGTGTGCAATGGAGAATTTGTTCCACAGCTTTAGACACCGCGCTCCAGTATTCCTTGTATCTGCTGTCATTATATCTCACAGCTGAAAACATAAAACAGTATTCACATCCTCGCATCAAAACATAACCTATGAACGTCTTCAAATGTTACACGAATGGTACTTCATAACCACCCTTCGTAAATTACTTACAAACGTCCATGATTCTGTGATTATTTCACATATTAAAAACTCTCACTGTAAACACTAATTTTGTATTCATTTACAGGGCGTGCCGCGCCCTTCCATGTAGATTTGTATCCATTACTCCCCGTAAATCGACAAGATTAACCTTAGTCGTTCAATGTGTTGTTCACGTAGTTCGTCTATTTGACGACGGACATCGCTATTGCTCCCGAAATTAATTGCTCAGCGCTGGTAATAGGTATTATCTCTGATCCATGGGCATTATTCATGACCATAATTTCCCTAGGTGTCACTCGTGGCTGTTCCATGGAATTTGTCAAGTGTCGGTGCATCACGAACTTATATTCATGGGTGAAGCACCTATACTTCATGACACCGGTAATCGAAGAGCCGTATAAGCGACAGTGCTCTGCAGACCTTTCCTCGCGTACTGCCACATACCGAAATATCAATAACAATGTGTACTTTGAGGATCCAAACTTCCGGTATGTTTTACTTGTTAGCGGGATCTGCAAACCAACGAAACAACACTGCGGAAACTTCAACTTTCGTGATTTATAGTTTTGAACTTTTTTTTTTTTCGAACAGTTATTATTCACTGCACAGAACCGCTGGCGCACAAACAACTTTGGGTTGGAGGGGAGCGGGCCTGAGACAGATACTACATGCAGGTTTCATTTCATTTTAAAAACGGTGTTATGGAAATGTTAAAACTTCCGAACCTATATCTAGTTGGGTTACAGGGAAAATTAACCCTTACGTAAAAAATTTACATACTGCCCAATATTCCAGTGTACTAGTAATCAGCCGATTTCCCTGGCTTATTTAGGTACAAGCGTAACACACGAAATACATATGATACCATTGTCTAACAATTTTAGTTTAATTTCCTCCCCCCCAACCCCCTTCGGTGCGAAAATACGCAGAACTTTAATCTACTACTAAAACCAATAAAACCTAAAATAGACCTAAACTCTTTCATGCCTGTTCCATGTTACAGATGTGAGCTTGTTTCAATTAATCGGCTTCTTGATTCTTGGTGAAAGAGTACTGACATTAAGTATCAAGTCCGATTTCAGCCATAGGCAATCTCTGGTCTTGATTAATGCAATGGCAGAAAAACTTTGCCACACAGTGTTGGGCCAAATGGTAGCACAGCCATCACTGCATGTCATCTGGGGGAAGAATAGTCCTTGCCGACTTAATTCCAGAATTTCCAAAGCAACTTTTTCTTGAAAATGGCCTGTCTTCACATTGCTCAAATTTTCTTGAAAGACATCCATGATTTGTTTTAAACTATACATCTGACATTTCAAAATTGCATGCTGCCTCCAGCTTCAGGGGTGAAGAATTATATCAAAGACATGGACTGAACTGATTAGGATACAAACAAGCAACCAGCAAGCTTGCCCCTCACCAGATTATACCATTCCCACATATGAAATACATAGAATGTGTTCACATGAGCTCACCTTGATTCCACTCAGGTCCAGCTGAACACTCTTGGCAACCTCACACACTTTACTGTTGTTTATAATTAATTATTTATCCAACTCCATCTCTGGGCGTTAAAGGTCTGTTGCAATGCTCAAAATTTTAAAATTGGTCTTTCCATTTATTTGTGGTTTATTTTACATACCTTTTCCTGGAGATTATGTACATACTAGCCTCATGCCTGTCATGTGACAGGCCACCACATTATTCATGTCAACCAGGGAGGTAACCAAGGAAACTGGCAACCATAGCAACTGTGGTGAGACTCAATCACTTACACAAGGTAAAAAATATATATATATATTCTGATTTCATTAGTCCCATATCTTGGAACTTATTTACATATGTCATATAATATCATACAATTTCATTTATTTTCATTCTGTGGATTCTTACAGCATTACAAAATCCATATGGAAACTGAAATAGTCATATTTGCTTAAAAAGTCACGAAGTGAAGTCAGTATGAAAGTGTAAAACAATTTTAGTTACTAGGCCTATTGCCATACTTTCTTACTATAGTCTTAGTTGATGGTAAGGAGTTCTCATTTCTCCTTTGGTATTTCATTAACAAATCTATATTGAAAAGGGCTTCTGCTCAGGAATAATTATACAATTTTACTTTCTTACATACAAAGCTTCAGATTTACCCAAAGATACTACAAGTGCTGTGAATCCAAATTTCTTTTAGCATTCCAAAGGCAAGTAGACTGTTCAGTGGCCACTAAACTGGGCATGCAAAGTTGGAACGTAATCATCATACTGGGCCTGAAAGAAGTTGCCAGCTAATGGACTCCCAAGACTGTACTTCTGCGCAAAAGCCTTTATGGAGAAATTGGGCCGGGTGTCTCTCGTCCTACAATAAGGGAGGCAAAGAATGAAATTCACCACCAGCAGGCAGCTTTAACCCAACTCCACAGCACAAAATAGTCCTTGAAATGCTGACAATTTCTCGTCTACTCAAGAAGTCCCAGCATGTCATGGAAACCATGGTGCAAATCAGAAATCACCTGATACATCAAACAACTTCCAAACAGCAGAAACAATGGTAGACATGGAACACACATGCACTATAAAACAGGCTATTGCTGTGTAGCAACAAGAGACAGCAAAGAATAGGGAGAGAAAAACAGATAACTATGTGGAAGTATTTTATATAGTTTTCTTACATGTGCATTCAAGCACCACTGAAGTGACTTTTGATTGCTGAAGCAAGCTAATAATTGTTTAGCTTTGTTCATCTACATCTACTAATAGCCATAATAAGGAACTACCAGATTTACCCAAATATAAGACTAGGGATGTTTCTCAATTCATCATATAAAAAGTGGATGGTCATCTACACTCACACACAAAGTTAAACACATTCTGTACATGTATTTTGTTGAAACTCAAGACTGTGAGAGGGCATTTACATGCAGGGTCTTCTCATATTTTGGTTAACACCATACTAGTATATAGCATAATACTGTACCGGAATGTAGCAAAATCAGTGGTGCATACCTGTTGCTTATAAAAGGCTCCTCAAAATGTATTTTGTCAGGCTGTTTATAGAGCAGGAACACATAGCGATGGAGTCCTGGAAAGACTTATGATTCAGTATCAAAATATATACACATTGAAAAAGATCTCAAGCTTGACATCACTCTCCAAAAATGAACACCTGTCACAGCAGAGATGAATAGGATACAAACAATTTGCACTGAAAGACATATCATTCCTTACACAATAAAATACAAGGTCCTTATTTCACCTGAAAACTATCATTTGTTACGTCCTGCAAGTACTCCACTGTGCATATGGGAAGGCTGGGCGAGTAGTACATTAATAAGAAAAACAGGCCAGCATGAAATGGCAAGTGACAGTTGTCAGATAAAAAAAACGATCCTCTATTTTGTACAGAGTCATTTTTCTTTTGCAACCACACACTAAAGTGCAAGTGTTTGAAACTCCTCACATCAAGTCAGGCCAAACACCTAGATCATAACTAAAGCCAATAATTACAGAATAAGTCTACTGGTTTTGTCATACACAACACTGAAATTTTATGAAGATTTTTGAAAACTGCATTTCTCTTTGGCCAATATGTGCCAAAGCTCCCTCTTCTTCAACGCCCTCAGCCTATGCTTCTTTCTCAATGTGAGTGACCAAGTTTCACACCCACATAAAAGAACAGGAAAAAAATCATAGTTCTGTAATCGGTACAGAGGCTCATTATGGGCTGGACAATCCGGGATCAAATCCCGTTTCGGTCAAGATTTTCTGCACCCAACCCAACCAGCCGAGGCCCACCCAACCTGCTACACAATGGGTACCAGGTTATTCCCTGGGATAGCACAGCTGAGGCATGGCATTAACCACCCACCCCAATCTACTGCTGAGGTTAAAAAAAGAGTAGAGCTATACCCCTACTCCACCTCTGGACCTTCATGGCAGGTTATAGGGTGAACTATACCTTTTTACATTCCCCAAAAGTATATGCAACATTTATGTACCTCTCTGTTACACCTAACCAAATACAGTTTTCAGTACAGCATATCAGAGATGTAAATTTATACATTATTGGTTGATGGACCCTCCCACCCGAGTGTACGCCAACAAAATAAACTAAGAGTATAATATTCTACTTTACCCGTATCTTTAGGGGGACCAGATCCCACATATTCGGTAAGTGTCTCTCCTTGGTCCAGTTTGTCACCTGGAATGTTACCAACCAGCCAGTGACGAAATTCTCTTCTTACAGGGTTGGCCCGACTTGGAGCATCAGGATCTGTTCAAATTAGATAGGAGTAACAAATATCAGAGGACTGGTTGTGACTTCACAGATATTTGTTTGATAAAATGTCACAACACCACAGAACAGCTGTAGGACAAACCTTTCTTATAGGAATGTTTGTATGTGTGTGTGTAAGAACTTATATACAGAGCAATGAATGATAAAATGACTAATGAATAGTGAATTGGAAAAGCTGTGGAAGGAAGTAGCCATGGCCTAATTGGACACGCCACTGTACTACTTTTCTGTAGAGACTGAGGAATACCACAGCAACGCCCAGTCGGGATAGCTGATCTGTGGACCTTCCTGCCATGACACAGTCTCTGTTCATCTTGTAATGCTGTTTCAGTGCATACTTTTACCTGAAACTCTCATATACAATCTCTATTGCGACATAAATTACAGAACACACATATTCAACACAAGAAGAATTCCCCTTTCTTTGCCCACAATATAGTTACTTTCCTAGTCTATGTCACAGCACAGAATAGGAACCAGTACAAAGAACAGATACTCACACATTAAGAAAATGAAGTTTGTGAATGCAATTAAGAGAATCTGAATGGCATCCAAAAACTGTACCACAATACTTGCATGTCATTGTAACAGCTCTGGCTGCCATACACTCTGCCAAGAGTACTAAGTGTATGATATACACTGGTATGAACATGGAGCAAATGTCTTACTATCTTCCAGTGTTCTGTCAGGTCTGTGGCATGAGACAGAAAAAGCATGTACTTTTTAACTATCTCCATGTAGCAGATTCCTTCCTGAGAAGCTAACAGTACAGGTAGACAAAGGCCTCAAGCTTTATGAAACCAAGAGGTTCACAACAGCCCACAACTTGTCACCAACCTCAGCCACATAATCCAGTCCATTCCCTCTCATCCTATTTCTTTATGAACCATTTCAATATTATCCCCCATCTATACCTAGGTCTTCCAAGGTTGCTCCTTCCTTCATGATTCTCTATTGAAACCTCGTATGCATTTCTCCTCTCCACCCATGGATGCCACATGCCCTGCCCATCTTATCCACCTTGATTTGATCACCCTAATAATATCGGGCAAAAAGTACAAATCATAAGCTCTTCACTGTACAACAGTCTCCTGTCACTTGCTTAGGCCCAAATACCTGCCTCAGTACACCACTCTCTAACACCAACAGCCTGTATTAATTTTATATAACTTAAGAAACTTTTTTCAAAGAGTCTGTTAGCCCACACAAGCCCCAGACTCCAAAATTTTGCACTCTATTTGACATCACATAAAGCTTCAACCAGACAGTGGAGTGTTCTCAGTCTGGATGGCGATCAACACACCGGTCATGCACAGCAAATAGTACGACCCATCATCTGCATTCCAGTGTACAGCAGGAATATTCTTCACTTGTGTTGGAGTCAGTTCATTGCCAAGACTGATGTTAAAATTGCCATAGCACACCTGTAACACCACAAGTTGAAAGTAATTTCAGAAACAAACTGAGATTTGAGGTCTTCGTGGAAGTTTCACATTTTGGTGTTCTTGGTTGACACCAGGCAGTCTGATGGATGGGCACCAATATGTCAGGTGAACCTGCTGCAGCCATCTTCAAGGTCCAAGAGTACAGAGTGTTCACATTTCTACCCTGAAGAAGGAGGCAATATAGACATATTCTCACAAAACACTGGAAGTCTTTCAAACTCCACATCATCACGCCACACAAGACAGTGGTATTATTACTCCTGAGGGTGGTCAGCAATGTTTCAGAATACCATAAAGCTTCCATCTTCAGAGTAAAAACTTACAACAGTACAGAGTGCCATTAAGAGGGCAGTGTATACTCATCACACTCACCTCAAGTTCATCAGTTGGTGCAGTGTCAATGACATCAGGAACAACACCGTGTTCTTCCATTGCAACCTTAACTGCAACACATAAACAGTGAAGGCTTATCAGGCCACAAGTGAACCAGAATTATGTAACTAACTGAGACGTGTGATAAACCAACAGCGATACTGCAGTGATCAAACCAAGCAGGATGAGATGGGTGGGGCATTTAGTACACACAAGACAGAGGAGAAAAATAAAAATGGAAAAACACAATGTTTAGACCAAGAATATGCAGATGGATGTTAAAGAAATAGGACAGAACAGTATGTGGTGGGGGTGACACATTATGATATATAGTCAAGTGACACATAATATTGTGGATTGGGCATGACACATAACAGTACATAGTGGGGTGACACACAATAGTATATAGTGGGGTGACACATAGTAGTATGGTCTTGGGATGACACATAATAGTGTGTAGTGGGATGGCACATAATAGTACTTACTTGGGTGGCATATAATAGTATGTGGTGAGGTGACACATAATGGTACATAGTTAGGTGACACATGGCAATGTGGAGTGGAATGACATGTGGTATGTAGTAGGGTGACACATGCTAGTGTGGTCAAGGAATGACAATTTGAAACACTTTGGACGCTAGTTGCCTGACATCAGACTATATCGTATATAACACCTCTTCTCCACTGCATTGAGCCAATTCTGTTATTTAATCTGACTTTGGATGTGGACCAATGGTTGGATGTGGAGAAAACTACAACTAATTGCCCCTCGAATAAAAGAGCCAGTAGTGCAGGGAATTGTGTTAACGCGAGAACGGAATCCGTCATCGGTCACTATGGAGAAATGATGTCGTCCGCTCTACGGCGCGCATCGGCCGTTAAGACGAGGCCGAGTTCTGCAGAGATGACGGCATTATCGGTCGCTATGTTCCGTCTTAAGCTGGACACACTATATAACTGCTGCGTCATCATCCTATTTACTGCCACAGCCTCGCTCTCAGAATATGACGTCAACAAGAATGTAGTCACAGAACAAATGCGCGCAATGTTTTGAGGTAAGTGACACGTCGTCAGCTGGCAGTCCCCACTGCCGTTTGTATGTCCTTCATTACAACAAGCAAAGTAATGACTCTTTTACAAGCAGAGTTCCCGTTCTTCGCCAGATACACGGTTGTGTTCTCTAAATGCCGGTGCCACAAAATACAGCTCGCACAGTTGTAAACAACGAATAATACTAAGAAAATGAGTGTTCACTGATGTAATTAAACCAGATTTGGAATGAGGTGGGGCAAGATAGCACAGTTAGTATACTAAGCTACATGCTGTATGAACGTAGAATTGTGGTTCGATCCCGACGGGAACAAGAGATTTCTCTGTTCTCCACAAAGTCCACACTAGGACAGACACCAACCGAAGCTCGTATTCGATGCGTACCGGAGTTTATCTCCCCAGGGATAAAGCAGGAGGAGCGTCAGGGTGACCACTCACCTCCATCTAGTGCCGAGGTTCATATGAGTGGAACTACTGCCCAGTTCCTCCATATTCTTTCAAGACATGCACACGGATAACTTGGGAATGAGGAGAATTCTATTCAAAGTTTTTACCGAGAGATAACTTAATTTCCAAATTACAAGGGGCGTTCAAGTAAAACAAGGACTTTTAATTTTACAGGTATAAATAGGGATGCTAGCGTGGTGGTACTACACGCAGTATTAAGTGGCAAGTGCGTCCTATTACTGATAGGCGGCGCACATGTCGCGGGCCAGAGACTGTTAATCAAGATGGCAGACAACAGTATTAGTGCGTGCATGGAACAGCGTGTGGTGATGAAGTTTCTTGTGAACGAAGGCGTAAAACCCGCGGATATCTACAGAAGACTTCAAGCACAGTACGGTGATGAGATGCTCAGCCGCAGTAAGACATTTGAATGGTGTAAACGTTTCAAAGATGGTCGTACGTCCGTCAGTGACGATCCCGGCCGTGGTGGCTCCAAGCCCACAGCAGTCATTCCTGTGAACATTCAGCGCGTGGAACGCCTGATCCTGGATAATCGACGCATAACCTGTCGTGAAATTGCACAAGAGACGAATCTTTCTGTGGGAACGGTGAACACAATCATTCACAAACATTTGCAAAAGTTAGCGCACACTGGGTACCAAGACAGCTTTCCGCTTTTGGCCGGCACAGAAGAGTTGAAGGAGCGTTTTGACACGGAAGGCCAGGATTTTCTGGATCGCTTCATTACATGTGACGAAACCTGGGAACATCATTTCACTCCGGAATCAAAACGAGCAACAAAGCAGTGGAAGCATGCGGATTCACCACCACCAAAAAAAAATTTCGAGCAATTGCGTCTGCAGGTAAAGTGATGGCAAGTGTTTTCTGGGACAAACGTGGCGTTATTCATGTGGA
>Ga0123357_10011172_pt1 | contig 11489 bp, 18 predicted proteins | sample TergutEmb28metaG_FD_89873 | JGI IMG/M metagenome (GOLD analysis project Ga0123357, IMG submission 89873) | Embiratermes neotenicus P4 segment gut microbial communities from Petit-Saut dam, French Guiana - Emb289 P4 | ecosystem: Host-associated > Arthropoda: Insects > Digestive system > Gut ...
AAAAATATAAAAATATGAAAAAAAAACAGCCCACCGTGGGTTTTAAATAAAAATTAAAGAAACAAAATTAGGGGAAAAAAAATTTAAAAAACAAAAAAATTTTTTAAAAAAAAAAAAAAAAAAAACTGCCCATGAAATTACTTAGATAAAATCTTAAGTATTGGTTGGTAATTTTTTCTACAGTGCATTGAAAGGTACAGAGGTATCTTGCATTTCTCACCACTTAGGGCCTCACAAAAATTACAACTAGTGTCCTGTTTATGCCCATCTCATTATAAATTTCATCACCCTCCTGACACTTTCTCTCTCTTATGCCCAGGCATCATCTGGTGTAGCAGTTCCTCATTTGACTTGTAAGATACAAATAATGTATCCAAATTTTACTTAAGTGTTGTAGGTGGACAGATATTTCATAACTGTTTAATGTATAGTTTATTTTATTTTATATTTTGCTTTCATTATGAATTATCATGACATACATTTCTCCATACAACTTATGCAATCAGGGGGTTATAAAAATAATAGTTACTGTCTGCACTCAACATATAGAGACACAAAATCAAATAGTGATTTTTCGGTTGGAGAGATAGGGCATCAACACAGTCTAGCTGAAGAGGTCATTCATATTATCACTCTTATGACCTTAATGATAGTATATGTTGAGTTATGTACATCATTACTCTAAGTTCAGAATCTCTATAAACATGTGCATTGCATGTAACACAAAAATACTAAAGTAACAAACAAAACAGCTCTCTCATGAAGCCAGTTCTAAAACAATATTTCGTACATCCTTAGCAATTTAGCATAGCACTCCTTGAGATTACTTTGTCTAAATTCCTTTACAGCTGCTTGTGAGAGGCCAGGATATATAATCGGCTTGTGTACTACTTATTGATGTTTGAGCACAATCAGTATAGCTTATAGCTTGCAAACTGTATGCAATGCAGTGTATGTTGTGGTCTTCTGGGTTTTAACAAGTCTTGTAAACGACTCTAAGGTTTCAGATCTTCCTGACAATCAAGGCAACAGGTTCACCTAACATGGTGGTAACGACCTACAAGATGACAGGGCATCGTAACTGAGAATACAACCATCTAAATTTTAACCCCATTGGAAACCTTGAATGTGGAACATAATTCAAATTGATTGTGTCTGAATGTATATCTTAGTTGTGCTGGTTAATTTATTTCTTAAATCACTGAAGCTTTCTGCTGTAGTAGGAGTCTCAGCAATCAGATGAGCACTTTATTCCTACTAGTTGACTTTTCTTGCAACAAAATAATAATTAGTTGCTGGCCTCTCACTGCAGGGGTCTGGGCATAACTCCAGGCCAGTCCATATGGAATCTGAGATAAATAAAATCCACTGACACAGCTTTCAGCTGACTACTTCTGTGGTCCCCCACCAGTATCATTCCACCCATGCTACATACTCATATTTTATTCACCTACCATCATTACACAGTCGTAGTATTTGACAACACAGTTAAATAAAACACACACACACGCACACACATGAGTGAACGTTGTCAGTCTGTTCATATATTTTGTACTAGTATATATGAAGAAATGAACATAAATTGAACAATGAAATTCAGTTACCAATACTGTAAGGGATCCAATGTTCAACAGCTTGCTAGTAAGTTGATTTTATTTTGTGATACAAAAAAGAATGTGTCTCTTATCACAACCACCAGCATATTTGAGTGTTATAATCAGAGTTGAGTGAATTTTGAATGAACGAATTCTAGATTGTTGTAATCATATAAAGCTCTATTCCAAAATTACAATAGCTTCCTCGCAAGCCCTGCAGCTGAATACGAAAATTACTACAAGAGTCACTGTGTCAATTTATTATTGTGAATTACTGCTGTGCGCAGACAAACTTTCTCTTAGAATCACCACTTTCATTCTTTAGAGTGTAACTACTGTACACCAGAAAAAGAAGTAAAACTTTCCCATAACAAGTCATGAAGACTCAGATGAGGGATGGTGTGTTGGGCTTCCATCCTTTCTTTGGCATTTGGCACAACTAGGGTGGCAGAGTTTTCAGCTCTAATAAAGCTGTAATGTACCCCTGTGGAAATTCGTTTTTACTGAGTGGACCCCAGGGTTATTGAATATGGAGAGAAGAAAAAAGGTCAGTTGAAAATTTTCAAGAGCCATACCGGGAATCGAACCTGGAACCTCCCATCTTGTGGTGCAGTGTGTCAACCAACTATACCACCCCCACTGTCCATCAGAACACCATGACAACTATCAATGACAGCCGTGTGGACTTTAGCCCTAATCTTTGATATTACAGACATGGCATGAACAATACAACACTGGCTAAGCTTTTACCTTGTAAAGGAAGAGAAAGTTAAAGTGGTGGGCCTGTGAAACTTCCTTTCCATGTATAAGTATTAATTAAACACGTATTCTCAGTGTCCAGCTTAATTTGCTGCACTACACAATTACTCACTTGTTCATAGTTACAATGTGGTTATTAATTTGATGTTTGTTGGACCTTGCATCATTGTGATAACTGAAGAATAAAAACCAACTAGATGCTTTAGCCTGCAGCCCAGACACTACTCCAGTCTAACCGCACCTAACCTCCAACCTACAGCAAACCAAGAACGAAGTGACCAATGTGGTAATCAACATTATAGTTGAGAGCTCCTGATGATGGGCATAGTAGTGTCTGAAACATGTTGAGCCTATAAGACATAAAATAATAAGTGGCATCTGGTTGGTTTTTATTCTTTGGTTATGTGGTTATTATTTTGTAAACAAATCTCATTACACAAGTCACTGTCTTGACAGACTGTATTCCATATTCTGAAATATTTTTATGCCAGAGTTTGATGATTTACAATATGTTATATTATATAATTATAGCACATAAAGAACGATATAAAAGTCAAAATGGCTATTTATGCTGTTTAACTAAATCATTACGGTCCCACATATCAGGCAAACACAGGCATAATAATGGACTGGTCCAGATTTACACAGTGGGAAACCTAATCCAGTATATGTAAGTAAAATAATACTGTAGATCCATTTCAAATATTTGAAACCTTGGTATTACAACAGTGATTCTTATGTCTATATATTGTACATTATTAGTAGAAACTGAAAGTGTATGAAGGTCTCCGATCTTGTTCCTTTCCAGTTTCATTTTTACCATTTCATTTCAGTTACATTTTTTTTATGACTATGAAAAAATTGTATTTTAGAAAAACAAGTACTTCAGCTTCAAAAAACCAAAATGAGAAAAAGCAAAAGTACTGTATAACCATCAAATGTGCCCTGGTTACCTTAGAATAGGAGACTGGGTGGGCCCCAGAGCCAATCCGGACTTTTCTGAAAAGCGAAAAATCTGTTGTTTCTACAAGGAAATATATAAATATATATAATTGTGTAAGTTTTTGTATGTGTGTTATAAGACTTCTACAATATAGGTAATTTTCATCAGAATATATGTGTTGACTGGGGTGTGGTGTGGTAGGACATTGTGGTGAGATGATGGAGTAGATTGTGTGGAATGATCATTAACCGCTTCAGTGACTACCGATTTACACTGTAGGGACAGTCACTTTCCAGTTAAGGGCCAGTCAAATATTCATCAGTGTGTCTGAATAGAATTGTCAACAACGTTGATCATATGCGAAACATGTTTTTGTCACAAACAGATAATGCTAGCAACATAAACCCAAATTATATAAAAATAAATAATAAAATTCATTGAACTATAAAAACATCCCATGCATCCAAGATTTAGGCAAGCTGGCAATAGGATGTGAAATATATCATAAAAATAAAAAATATAAAGAAATAGTTCAACATAAAACTATTATGTGTTCGCAACTGGTCTATGAAAATAACATATATTTCCTGTATTCCTGCTGAGTGGGAACTTCCCATTGTAGTCACAAGAGGTCCTCCTGCACCCATACACAAGCAGGGCACTTCACACCAGCTCTTGCAACTAGGACAGCACTGCAACTCACAAACGGCCCTTTAAATGACTATGCTGTGAACCTACCTGCATTACACAGGTAATCACTCGCGCCACTGCTGTGACATGCTTTGCCCACCTGCCAACAGAGTGGCCAGTCAGGTGGCTGCATCACATAAAAGGCGAGGCATTCCCAGCACTCATGCATTGTGCTGCTTGTCAAATACCTGGCAGCATATCTCAGTGACCTAAAGCAGTGGTTGAGAGAATGGAGGATTGCCATCAATGTCTCGAAGAATACGGCTATGTTCTTCGCTGAGGCTGATAGGTGTATCCCAAAACCCCAACCAGTTCAGATTTTGGGGAGCCAGTCCACTGGATTGATACCATCCGTTATCTGGAGATGAACCTTGATACACGGCTTCTTACCTGGTCGACTCATATTGTTTAGTTGAGAAAGAAAGCTGCACAGAGACGGGGGGTGTTGAGACTTCTCCTAAACAGGAGAAGTGGTCTCTCCATCAGGAATGGAGTTCTGCTGTACGAGCAGCTCATTCGTCCTACAATGGACTACTGGTGCCCTGTTTGGAGGTCTGCTGCTCACTGCCATATCAGGAAATTGCAGGTGCTTCAGTCCAAGTGTCTTTGCATTGCTATCAATGTAACTTGGTACATAGGTAACAAGGAAATTCATGAGGATTTGGGAGTTCCTTCCTTTACCAACCACATCAGGTCTCTAACTGAGAAATTTGACACCTCAAAGTTAGCTGATGTGGGAAACCACTTAGTTATGCAGCTCAGCAGCTGACCGAGCATTGACCTGGGTTCCTTAAAGCAGGGAGATCGGGATCGACAACTTGTCCTGGCTACCCACAAAGACGACCATGTCGATACATTGCATTGTGCTCAAATGGCACTTTTCAACTAGCCTGACTGAGGTGTTTTCCGTGCTTTTTTCCTCAGTTGTAAAGCAAATGCCAGGGCATAACATGCAAAGACGGGTCACGGCCAGCACTCTTCCCATGTAAGGCGGCTAAATTTTACCGTGACTTACTCTAACTTTAAACATGACCATTCTGGGTACAAAACCCAAAAAGCCTTCCAGTCAAAATTATGCCCCTACATGAGGCCTCTTGAACAAAGGCCCTCAGTTGCCTACGTTTCAGTCTTCAACCGCGACGGGAAATCGTTAGTGTAAGGGCATTTTCAGTTATAGTTTAAGGTGTCTGTTACTGATCCCAGCGACACAGTTAACACAGGAATGACTACACAGACTGAGGGATGTCGACTTGTGCTTTCACGCAAGTCTCTGCCCTCAGTTTGCTCTTTGGTTAGTTGGTATTGAAATTTCACCAGTCTTCTTCGGGAGCTGGGGAAAGCAGTGGCAGCTGGCAAGAAGAAGAAGGCCCTTGCGGCCTCCAAGGCTAATGCGATTGCTTCTGTCCTCGAGGGTCAGAGCAGATTCGGGAGTGAGGCTCTAACCTCCCGCGAGTCTCCGCAGCTCCCCGTGAGCAAAAGGAAAGCTGAAGAGTTTTCCAGCTCAGACGGCATATCTGAGCCCGCCAACCGTCGCCCTGCACCCAGGCCCGCGAGCCAGGGCTTCACGGGTGAACTAGCTGCTGAGGGCAGCTGTCAACTCGGACCCGCCGAGGGTGGGCTGGCATACGCTGCGGTGGTAGCCGGGCGCGCCGGTTCGTCAAGTGGATCGCACAAACCCCTAGCCAAGGGTTCGGTCCACTCTGAACCCGCTGCCTTGTCTGAGGCAGCCACTAGGCATATGTCTCTCGGATACATGTCCGGACCACTGTGTGGCAAGCCTGATGGCACCAGTTCAAAAGCCCAAATGGTCCTTAATAGTGTCTTTCCCACTGGTGAGCGGCAATATAAGATCCCCATCTACATCTCAGGGGTCACGGACACGCGTGGCGCTCTGACGAGTATTCGGGTCTCGTGCCACAGTTGGCTCTCAGCCCACACGTACAACTTATCTGTCGCCCTCTTTCTCGGCGTCTCCACCCACAGGTAAACGCGCATGCGCGCAGCGGCAATCTGTGATGTCGCAGGTCATTTCCGTGTGTTTACCGCGACCACTAAACACCACGGATTTCCCATGGGCGCGGATGACTTGCTGCGTCGGCCGCCAGTGGCCGCCAAATTTGCATTCCGTTCGATAGTAGTTCCAAATACTTTCCCTGACTGTGATTGTACCCATGGTGTGCATCGGTAGCAAATTCGAAATTTTAACATGGGAGGTGCCATACGCGTGATCGATTCTGTGGCAGTGAATTTACACGCTGTGGTAGATACTCGCAAGCACAGATTACTCCCGCTACCAACGTGTAGACGTTACGAATTATAACTGTATACTCGGCGGCGAGCAGCATGAACCAGACAGTAATCTGTGAATCTTCGTCTGATCCATGGTGTGGTAGGTGCATTGATAACGTTGGGATTGTGGCAGTATATAGTCATACGTTTACAATAAGTAAATTTTTACTATTTATTGCCAGTTGAATGGAACGTAAATACCCAAAACTAAATTGTTGCCATTCAAAAATGTGACTTATATTTTCTCACTACAAGTTTTCTGTATTGTACCTTAACCTTACGAAAAGTGGTAAAATATGACCTCAATTGCATGTTAATTACAGGTAGTTATGAATCCCGATGGAGAATCGCTTGCACCTAAAGGACGAGGTCGTGGCTTTTCTCGGCATGAACAGGGTCTCGAAGAATTGCGACGTCCACAAGCAGAAAAGAGAACAGGTATGAACACCGATATGAAAATGGAATATTGTGTAAGGAATTCAATATATTGACTAGTATGGAATAAATCTACCCGTTATAATTATATATTACCTACCTTTGAATGTGATTAATAAGGGCAGTATGTGATCCGCAGGTTTCTGGTATGTTATTCGATACGTGTAGATGGCAGATGACAGCATGCTGTTCATTGCATATTGGGCCCCAAACTCTTTGATGCACGTGGCCTCCCAGAGCAACGTAATAAGATTGATAGTGAGATGTAGTAGTTTTACTTGATTGTAGGTAGATTTACAGTGTGATGCTATCGTTGAAAACATCATTAGGTCACAAATTTTCTAACAGCTGTGTGGAATTATGAAACTAAAATGAAAAGCACGAATCTTCACCACAAGCTATTTGTCCAGTGACAGAAACTGGTCTGTACACATAATAAGACGTTTCTTACAAGCATCTGTCTGTAAGTGATTTTCTGCATGCTGTTTACATTTTGTATTCCTTAAATGTCAATGGAAGTGGTAAGCATAAAATGCCACAAATTTGGTTTCTTAATATGGCCATCGTTCCTCGCTGGAAGTTTGTTGTCATTGTGGGCATTCTTATTTTGAGTGCTGGGTTAAAACTCCTCATTTCAGGTGTCATTTAGCATCTGTCTGAGAGTACCATTTTATACATAACTACCTGATACTCCAGTATATCAGAAGTATAAATAAAATAAAACAGACACAATGTGATGTGTTCTATCAAGTTAATATTGGAAGTATATTGTTGCAAGCTTCCTATGGCAAATAATAATAATAAAAGAATGAACTCTATTCCCACTCTTTCTGGATGTAGGAGTGAATGCCTTTTGAGGATTTGGTGTGGTTAGAAGATTATTATTTGCATTCACTTCTTTTAGTTGTTTATATTCAGGTTTCTGATGATTTTTTATTTGGCCTGTATGCCTCTTTGGGTATAATTTTATCCCTGCAGTATGCTTATTCATATTACTGTTTTTTTTTTGTTTTGTTTAACAATGCATTAACTTCTGCAGTATTTTCATGAAATGATAGGTTGGAGACATTTATGAGAAACTGGTGAGCTATTTCAATTTTGGTTAAATCTTGAAAAATAATGAATGCTTTACATGGAGACCTGTGTGTATTTCCATGTACATGGCAAGTGTTAACTCAGTTAGGGCTACCATATATCCTCTTGTTCCCCAGATATGCCCTCTTTTTCAGGCCAAACATTTGCTTCAGAGCTGCTTTTTTTTCCCCCTAGAAGTATCTGAATTTTTTAGTATTTGTTGTATCTTACAGCTTTTGCATATTTTAATGGTACGAAAATGCAATAAAATATCTGTACTGCTTTCTAAAGATGTACATAATTATATTGTCATTGCCCAAGTCAAACAAAAACATACAGTTTTAATATTAATTTGTGCATGTAAATTGATTTTATAAATTAAAGACATTTGATTCAAGCAGGTGACCTTTGCAATTTTGAGGCAAACTGTGGCACAGAAGTTCTGAAGAACTTGGTAAAAATGCATGCTTAAAGAATGTCTTACTCAAAATTTTATGCCCAAAAACTACTACTGAGGAACAGAAAGGGGTTTGGTGAAAAGCATGACAGATTCTATGCTGGAATAAATTGTGTGTGCAGTATGTGTATGAAATATTTGGTCAAGTGGATGAAACTTGTGAAAGATTTCTCTTGTTTCATATAGATGACATTTAGTGATCCCCTGAATCTGAGTGGTGTGGAACTTTATATTCAGTTCCTGATTAAAAATGGATTGCTAGTTGATGATGTAAAGTGTTTTGATCTACTTAGTCACCTGAGAATATACATGGGAAGTGGCCTCAATGATAAGAAAAGTTCACCAGTTTGCTAGAATTGTAGAAGATTTCAGAGGTCTGTAACAGTTACCCTCACAAGGCAAATATAGAGTGCTTTTTCTCGTTGGTGCAAGCGCAGTGGACAAAAGAAAGGAACATGCTGAATGTTGAGTCACTGAGAGGGGACTTATTCCTACAGTACAATTTCAGAGGAATTTTGTGTAGAGATTGTTTTCCTTCCTGAAGGGTAATGTATAAATACAGTTCTAAACAAAATGCTAGCTGTAGAGAAGTATAAAAGGGTGTATGAGAAGGAAGATGACTAGAGAACTAGTGGCAGACTGTGCATTATGTGTATATTGTATATAAATTTGAATAATTTAGTTTTAATGTTGTATATTTTCTTCAACCATGATAAGTGGGTCCCTGTCACCATGACATAGTGCATCCTCAGACTGTGGGTAGAGGAACAGCCTACAGTATTGAGGGTGGCTGCGAATATATTGAATAAGCAGTCACAGACAGCCGACAAGGGGTGGTCCACCAGACTGGGGGTTGGACAAGGTGCTAACAACTCCTCAATGTATAATCTGGCCTTGTTAGTAAATGGATACATGTGCCTGGGGCCTGGACTGATCTTTAGTACAACCTAAGCGATGGAAAAGGGGTATGAAATTTGGTGCATGGAATGTAAGGTGTCTGTATAGGTCAGAGTCACTTAAGACAGAAGCCAGGTTATGAGCAAGATATAAACTAGATTTTGTGGGTGTACTGGAAGTTAGGTGGGACAAAATAGGCAGTCTAAGAACAGGATTTTACTTTTTCTATGGAAAAGGAAACAAAAATCATCAGTTGGGAACAGGATTTCTTGTACATCACAGAACAGTATCAGCAGTTAAGGGAGTAGAGTTTGTTAGTGATAGGATATCCTATACAGTTCTGAGAGGTCGCTGGTGTATTACCCCTATTTTGAATGTGCATGCATCAAGTGAGGAGAAAAGTGATGATTCAAAGGACAGTGTTTATGAGGAATTAGAGCAGGTTTTCAATCATTTTCATATGTACCATATGAAAATTGTATTAGGAATTTTTAATGCAAAATTTGGAGAGGATATTTTCAAACGAACAGTTGGGAATGAGAGTCTACATTAGGATAGTAATGATAATGGTGTTAGAATAGTAAACATTGCCACATCAAAAAATGTAGTTGTTATGAGCATGATATTCCTGCACCGAAACATTCATAAATACACCTGGACCTCTCCTGATGGGCAGGCTTATGAGAGGGTGCTGATAAGTCCTTAGCCCGACATACTTCCCAATGTCGCAGAACGGAATTGATAGTGTCTTTGGAAAGAGGGGTCTGTTCATGTGCCAAATTGCAAGTCTTTGCTTGTTACAGAGGCCGAAAGGAAGCATGTAAGGCGACGCGCGCGATTTCAACAACATAGAGACATGAGCTGTCTATAAGTTTTTTTTCCTGCAAGGCAAGGTGCCGAAGGAAATTCACGCCATTCTGACAGAAACATTAGGGGAGCATGCACCATTGTATGCCACCATAAAAAACTGGGTGGCCCAGTTTAAACGTGGTGATTTTTCCACCTGTGACGCGCCTCATCCTGGACGACCCAAAACATTGACCATCCTGGAGATTATTGATCAAATTCATGAGGTAATCTTGGAAGACCACCAGATTATGGCTAAATCAATAGCTGAGCGACTGGGCATCTCATGTGAGTGGGTTGGGTCCATCATTCACGAAGATTTGGACATGCGGAAGCTCTCCATGAAGTGGGTCCCAAAATGCCTGAACGCAGATCAAAAACGTCAATGGTGCCAGTCGTCTGAGCAACTTTTGGAATTTTTTTGGCACTATCCAAATGATTTCCTGTCGCAATTGTTGACTGTGGACGAAACCTGGTTGTATCACTATAACCCGAAGACAAAACAACAATCAGTGGATTAACAGCATAGCGGCTCACCCCACCCCAAAAAATTCCGAGTGCAAAACTCTGCTGGAAGAGTTCTCACCTTGATTTTTTGTGATCAAGACGGCATCCTCCTCATTGATTATCTTACACAGGGCCAAACTATCAACGCAGAGTATTACTTATCTCTGCTGGTGCAATTGAAGGACATTTTGAAGGAAAAACACTGCGGGAAGGTCACCAAGGGGGTCTTGTTCTTGCACAACAATGCCCTGGCTCACTGGGCACTTGCAACCCAGAAGCAACTGGCCTACCTGGGCTTCCAGTATCTTGATCACCCACCATATTATCTGGATCTTGCCCCGTCGGACTACAGCCTGTTCCCTGGACAGAAAAAACAAGTGAAAGGTCGCCATTTTTCATCCGACATGGAGGTCATTGCTGCTGCAGAGACCTGGTTGGACGGACAGAATTCTGAATGTTTTTTTGAATGGGTTGCAGAAGTTAGAGCAATGGGCTAAGAAGTATATTGAGCTTTGTGGGGAGTATGTTGAATAAATCCTGAGTTTAGTCGCAGTAGCTTGTTTCATTCCTGGTCGGGCTAAGGACTTATCAGCACCCCTTGTACAACCAGATTGATCACATATTGAAAGATAGGAAATGGAATATGAGTATACTCGATGTATGATCTTTCGGGGGAGCTGACTGTGATATTGATCACTATCTGGTGGTTGCAAATGTTAGGGAAAGATTATCAGGAAGTAAACAAGCAGCACAGAAGTTTTGATGTGGAAAGATTTAATCTCAGGAAGCTAAGTGAGCTGGAGGTTAAGAAACAGTATCAGTTTAAGATCTCAAGTAGGTTTGCAGCTTTGGAGAACTTTAGTGATAGCGAGGACATAAATAGGGCTTGGGAAACCACTAAAGAGAATATCAGAACCTCAGTTAAAGAGAGTCTAGGTCTGCACAAATGAAGCAGCATAAATCATTGTTTAAAGAAAAATGTTTAGTTTTTTTAGAT
>Ga0123357_10011173_pt1 | contig 11488 bp, 9 predicted proteins | sample TergutEmb28metaG_FD_89873 | JGI IMG/M metagenome (GOLD analysis project Ga0123357, IMG submission 89873) | Embiratermes neotenicus P4 segment gut microbial communities from Petit-Saut dam, French Guiana - Emb289 P4 | ecosystem: Host-associated > Arthropoda: Insects > Digestive system > Gut ...
AACCGATTCGTTTGCCTCCTCGTCCCGTTCCTTGACGGCCCTGATGGCCCGGTCTTCAAGTCCGGTTTTTTCCATATCCCCGAAGAAGCTAAAGATACCGGCCATAATATTCCGGTTTCGTGTTTTCTGGGCAATATCGATTAGTTCCTTATCAAGGTTAGAGTCTCTCTCATTCTTGAGGGTCTGGATCAGATTGGCAATTTCCGTTTCCGTCCCAAAACGCAGGGTATCGAGGCGCTGCGCCTCTATGGTCGTCCTTGCGGATGTGGAGGAGGAAGATGCCGCGTCTGAAGAAGATTCTGCGGGAAGAGGGGCTTCGGGAGAAACCGTTTCGGAGAAATCTTCGCCGGAGGAAGTAGTATCGGGGGAAACAGCCGCGGATTGGGATGAATCAGGCGTTGTTGTACCGGTATCTTCATCAGCCCATACCGGCTGCAGGAAGAATAAAGCCAAAAATAAAGGGATTACCCGAAAAAACCTCATTCTTTACCCTCACTATACTTCGCGAGAAAATCCTTCCTGAATGCCGCAAAACGGTTTTCCTTTATTGCTTTTCTGGCGTTTACTACCAGTTCATTAAGGAAATACAGGTTATGATAGCTTGCCAGCATGGAACAAAGGATCTCCTTGTTTTTGTAAAGGTGCCGTAAATAGGCCCTTGAATATGAGCGGCAGACTTTACAGCCGCACTCTTCATCTATCGGCGAAAAATCGAGCCGGTTTTCGGCTTTTTTAAGGGCAAAAGAACCCTTGTGCGTAAGTACGGTACCGTTACGGGCGTTTCTGGTGGGGGCCACGCAATCGAACATATCTATCCCCAGCTCAATGGCGCCGAGTATATACTCAGGCGTACCTATGCCCATAACGTAACGGGGCAGCGCATCCGGCAGCAGCGCCGTGTTAAAGGCAAGCGTTTCAATGAAAACCTCTTCCGGCTCCCCTACGGAAAGCCCGCCTATGGCTATTCCGGGAGGCTCTGTTCCTATAACTTTTTCGGAGCTTTCCCTCCTGAGGTCTTCAAAAAAATTGCCCTGGACAATCGGGAAAAAAAGTCCCTGGTACCCTCCCCGCGCTATTTCTTCATCCCATCTTTTCTTTGCCCTTTCCATCCATTGGGTGGTGGTTTCCAGGGCTTCCACGGCTTCCTTGTGGGAAATTCCCCAGCCGGTACACACATCGAGCTGCATCTGTATATCACTTCCGAGCAATGCCTGTATCTCCACCACATTTTCGGGTGTGAGAAAATGATAGGCGCCGTCGATGTGGGAACGGAATTTAATTCCCTCGGGAGTAATTTTTCTGAACGGGGCCAGAGAGAAAATCTGGTAACCTCCGGAATCGGTGAGGATGTTCCTGTCCCAGCCCATGAAGCGGTGAAGCCCGCCAGCCGCGGCGATTACCTCTCTGCCGGGACGAAGATACAGGTGATAGGTATTGGAAAGTATGATTTCAAAACCTATCTCCTTCAGATCTTCCCGTGTAAGCGCCTTGACGGTCCCGTTGGTTCCCACCGGCATAAATACCGGCGTCTCTACTCTCCCATGCGGAAGCTCCAGTGTACCCGTCCTCGCGGCAGAGGACGTATCCCGTCCGGTTACGGTAAATTTATTTTCCATGATTTATACCTTTACCGGCTTACGTCTTCGCCGTGCGGAGGAGCAGAAGGCCGACGGTGATAAAAATCCCCACCGGAAACCACGCCCCGGTCGGGGCGGCGACATATCCCAACTGGGCCATCATCATGCTTATCATCTCCATAACATAAAAGATAACCGCAGCCACGAGGCTGGAGAGGAGGCTCATGAGGAGTATGTTTTTTCTGAACCGCCCTCCCATGGAAATTGACAGGATTATCACTACGAAGGGAACCGTTGCATAGGAAAAACGGTGATGGTAATCGGCAAGAGCGTTAATGAAGGGAAGCCCCGCGGTCTTTAGATCCTTCACCAGTAAACCGGCATCCCGGACAGGCAGTTCTTCCACGTTCACCATATTTCTCCTGAATGTATCCGGTTCTTCCCGGTATACATCGGTTTTTTCCAAAATATGATACCGCAAAAAATTGTTCTCCCATTCGTAAATAACAGGATTTACCAGTTCCCAATGGTCTTTGTTCCATGAAGCCCGGGGCGCCCGCACCAGGGAAACGAGATTGCCCTTGCCGTCCTGTTCGATAATGCTTAAGCCGTTCAATACCTGGGCGCTGTTATCGAAGTAATCCACCGCGTAGATAAGCTTACCGTTTTTGGCTTTAATTACAATGTCCGATCTGTTTTCCGGCCGCTGCTCGTGCAGCAAGGTTCTTGAAAGCTCGTTTTTCATTTTCAGTGTAGGAATAACCACAATGTCATCGAAGAAAAAGGAGAACATGGAAGCCGCCATTCCTATAAGCAGCAGGGAAACACTGAAACGCCAGAAGGGAATACCGGAAGCAAAAATTGATGTTAATTCGTTCCGGCTGTAGAGATCCCCCAGGGTATAGGCAGCGGCAAACAGCAGCGAAATGGGCAGGGCATAGGAAAAACTCTTGGGGAGATAATAGAGGCTCACCCTGAATATATCCCTGGGTAAAACTTCGTAATTAAGGTAGCGCGTCAGATTGGCAAAAAGATCTATCAGCGAGAGCAGCAGCATGAACATGGACACGGCAATAATAAAAACGGGGAAGAACTGCTTTACGAGGTATCGATCCAGTATCATCTTCGTATCCTTACGATGCCGAGAATGAGTCCGATGGAAGCCGCGAGAATATTGGGAAGCCACATGGACCAGAAGGGCGAATATCCAAAACGTATACCCAGGGTCTGTCCTCCAAGGAGCAGAGCCCAGTATATCACCGAGATAAGGAGGCCGAAAATGAAACCCACGGTCTGACCGCTCTTTTTCGCGAAGAGCCCCAGAGAAACAGCGAGAAATACGAAAGACAGGGCGCCGAAGGGTATGGAAAATTTCTTATAGTATTCAAGCCGGTAGACAAGAAGTGTACGATCGTTTTTCACCTCACGGGCCGCCAGGGATTCTCTCGTAAACACGTTGAGATTATTCTCTCTGCGGTTCCAGGCTTCACTACTGGGCCCTTTTCTGAGACTGTTTTCAAGGTTCACCGCCTGTGAAAGGCTCTTGCTGTAACTTTGGTCCAACCGGTCCATGAGATCTGTATTCTTGCCGGCTATTTCCCGTATCAGATCGACGGAACTCATTTCCCGGGGACCAATGGTGGGCGCCGCCTGTATAAGATCCTCCTGCGGAACCCAGTAGCGGAGAAAACCGCAAGAGGCATAATCGTAATCGTCCCGGACAATTTCCTTTGACGATTGAATGAAGGCATTGTTAAGATCCAGACTGAGCCCTTCCTTTCCCGCGTCCTTGAGTTCCGCATTTTGGGCCATAATAACGCGGCGTTCGCCGTCGCTGGTTCTGTCCAGAATAATGACATTGTCAATCGCCGTTCCTACTACGGGACCGGTTACAATTATTGTGTCCTTGAAGCGCTTAACCGAATTCGCCTCCAGTTCCAGCGCCGGCGTAGAGACAAGAATTTGCCGGTAAAGCCGGGAAAACTGAACTGTCCCGGCGGGAAGCAGTATATCATTGGCTACGAATGAAAAAAATGAAATAATAATTCCCACCGCCAGGGCGGGAATAAAGATCATGCGGTATGAAAGCCCCGACGCGAGGATAACCAACACTTCGTTATCCGAACTGAGCCTTCCCACCGTCATGAGGGTTCCCATGAGAGACGCAAAGGGCGCGGCCATGGCTATGACCGAAGGCAGACCGTAAACAATGAGCAGGATAACCTGGGGAAGGGGAACATGCTTGGTCAGGATTTCCTTGGCCATGAGAAGCAGATGATTGACGAAAAAAATGAAGAAGAAAAAAAGAAAGGCCACAACGAAGGAAAAGAGGGTATCGACTACCAGGTATTTGAAAAGGGTCGGAGAAATACTCCGGCCTGCTGTCAACGAAGGCAGCGTTCTTTCCGCTGAACGGGCCATCCGCGCTCCCTATGTTCCGGTAGAGCCGAACCCTCCGGTTCCCCGTTCGGTTTCCGAAAGAAACTCCACTTCAGACACCGCAGCGCGGGCAACAGGAGAGATTACCAGTTGCGCGATCCGGTCGCCGTTTTTTACGGTAAAGGACCCGGCGCCGAGATTGACCACTATCACTTCAACCTCTCCCCGGTAATCTGAATCGATGGTTCCCGGAGTATTCAAAAGGGTTATTCCCGAACGGGCCGCGAGACCCGAACGGGGCCTTACCTGGGCTTCGTAACCCGGGGGGATCTCCATAAAAAGCCCTGTGGGAATTTTTACCCGTCCAAGAGGCGGGATGCTTATTTCCCTGTCCAAAAAAGCCCGCAGGTCCATCCCCGCGGCGCCGGAACTCTCATATTGCGGAAGCGTTACCCGGGGATCTTTTTTTTTAAGTCGAAGAACCGGAGGAATTCCTCCGGTTCTTTCTTCACGGTTAAAAACCATGACCTAACGGCGGTGGAAATCCCGCCTGTCACGGCCGCCGTCCCGGTAACCTCCGTCTCTGGAACCGCCATCGCGGCGTCCGCCTTCCCTTGGGCCGTTGTCTCTGGAACCACTGTCCCGGTGATCCCCTCCTTCACTGCTTCCGTCGGGATCAATCGCGTCGATATATGAGAGGTTAAGTCTCCCCAATTTATCGATTTCCAGAAGTTTTACCGGAATTTTGTCCCCTTCCTTCACAACATCGGTAACCTGGGCGACACGCTGGCGGGAAAGTCTGCTGATATGCACCAGCCCTTCCTTACCCGGCAGTATTTCCACAAAGGCCCCAAAGTCCATGATACGTTTTACCGTTCCGTTGTAGATCTTTCCCGCCTCGGGGTCAAGAACTATGCCCAGCACCGCGGTTTTGGCGTCCTCGGCGTCTTTGGAAGTTTTGCCAAAGATGGTTACGGTTCCGTCATCGTCGGTATTGATCTTTACGCTGTACTGCTCGCAGAGGGCCTTGATGTTCTTTCCCCCCGGGCCGATGAGGGCGCCGATCTTGTCGATGTCTATACGGAGGGTTACTATTTTCGGCGCAAATTCACTGATAGTCTCTACCGGCTTGCTGATGCAGCTGTTCATGATGGAAAGGATATGGAGACGTCCGCGTTTTGCCTGATCCATGGCCTTGCGCATGATCTCGGGATTTACTCCGGCTATCTTGATGTCCATCTGAAAGCCCGTTATTCCGTCCGCTGTACCGGCTACTTTAAAGTCCATGTCCCCCAGGTGATCTTCCTCTCCCAGGATGTCGGAAAGAACCGCGTACCGCGCGCCGGGAGCGTTGCTCTCGGTTATGAGCCCCATGGCGATACCGGCTACGGGTTTCTTCATGGGTACACCCGCGTGCAGCATCGAGAGCGTTCCCCCGCAGACCGATGCCATGGAGGATGAACCGTTGGATTCCATAATTTCGGAAACAACCCGAATCGTATAGGGGAATACCTCTTTGGACGGTATCATTGCCTCGAGGGATCGGCGGGCAAGGTTTCCGTGGCCGATTTCCCGGCGGCCTGTACCCAGGCGTCCAACTTCCCCAACCGAGAAGGGCGGGAAATTATAGTGGAGGATGAAGTGTTCCCGCTTGTCTCCCTCTATATCATCGTAGATCTGTTCGTCAAAAACCGTCCCCAGGGTGGTTACCGCCAGGGCCTGGGTTTCGCCCCTGGTAAAGAGGGCCGAACCGTGAGTCCGGGGAAGTATACCAATTTCGCAGGTAAGATTCCGGATGTCCTCGGTCCCCCGGCCGTCCACCCTGAGCCCCTTGTTGAGTATCGATTTCCTGAGTATTTCGTACTGCATATCCTCAAAGAGCGCATCGAAGAGTTTCTTTTGGTTTTCATCTTCCAGCTGGGAGGCGTACCGGGCGGAAAGATCCGCCCTTACCCGGGCAATGGCTTCATGGCGCTCCTGTTTCCCTTTAAGAAAGCAGGCGGTTTCAAGTCCAGGGTACGCCGCCGCGCGGATTGCGTCCTTATTTTCAAGGGCAGTTGAAACTTCCGTCAGCGGAAGTTTTGGCCTGCCGGCCAGCTCCCGCAACTTTTCCTGCAGGCCGCAGAGTTCTATTATCATGGCGTGGGCTTTTTCCAGGGCGGCGATCATGGTATCTTCGTCCACCTCGGCAGCTCCTCCTTCCACCATGGTTATTCCCTCTTTTGTTCCCGCCACCACAATCTCGAGCGTAGATTTTTCTATCTGCTCATAGGTGGGGTTCACTATCAATTCACCCTCTACCTGACAGATGCGGACACCCGCTATTGGACCGCCAAAAGGTATATCGGAGATATGCACAGCCGCGGACGAAGCAATAATGGAAAGAATGTCCGGGGGATTTACCTGATCCGCGGAAACCGTGGTGGGAACCACCTGTATCTCCCTTCCAAACGCTTTATCAAAAAGGGGCCGCATTGGCCGGTCGATAAGCCGCGAAACGAGTATCTCCTTGTCCTTTGGGCGGCTCTCACGTTTGATAAAACCTCCGGGGATCTTCCCGGCGGCATAGTATTTTTCGTTATAATCAACGGTGAGAGGGACATAATCCAGGCCTTCCACCGCTTCCGATGATGCGCAGACCGTAGCTATTACCGCGGAACCCGCATATTGCGCGAAGACAGCGCCGTTGGCCTGTTTCGCGATCCTGCCGGTTTCAAGGATCAACTCCTTGCCGGCGATTTCATACGTTACTTTCTGAAGCATAAATTCCTTATTTGCGCAAACCTAATTCTTTAATTATTGAACGATACTTTTCAAGATTTGAACGCTGAATATACTTTAACATTCTGCGGCGTTTGCCAACCAGAATCAACAAACCCCGTTGGCCGGATTTGTCTTTCTTGAATTGTTTGCAATGCTCGGTGAGCTGATTTATCCGCTCTGTCAGCAGGGCAATCTGTACTTCGGAAGCTCCGGTATCCTTTTCGTTCTTGCCGAATTTGTTGATGATGGAGCTCACTTCTTCTTTGTTTAATGCCATATATACACTCCTAAATTGGGTACTCATTCAATTGCAGGAACTCAAGGCTCTCTGCCCTATCCACAGCCGGCTTCCCGGACAAAAAAATCTTCCCGTTATCCACATCCGCCCAACTGTCTATACAACCGGGTTGTATACGAACCGCATAACGCCCTGACGCCGGGACAATACGATGAATCTGACGAAGATCGTATACCGCACCGTCCGGAATGATGCCGGAAACATCCAGCTCCATATTCCGGCCCGTAAGGGCCTTCACAAGAGCCATGTTTCCCTCTGTAATCGCAGACCTGATCCTGCTCGAGCTGACCGTGCATCTTCGATCCGGTCTGGATCCAAATCCCGGGGGCAAAGCCACCTGGCCTACAACATCGGTGGGAATTCCCTTCCGCGCATTTATCTCCCTGATTAATTCCGCTCCGGTATCCTGCCGGTACCCGCACCGGAAGTTGCTGCCGACAACCAAAAAAACCATCCTTCCAATGTTTGCAAGGAGATCCAGAAATTCCCTTCCTCGAAGTTTACTGAAATTTTCAGAAAAGTCAATCAGTATAACCTGATTTACTCCAAGCTGTTCAAAGGCAGCCAGTTTCTGTTTAAGACTGAATATATCCCCTTCGTAGGTATCCGCGGAAATTACTTTTTTGGGATTCTCCCTAAAGGTAACCACCGTTGGATTGGGCCCCCGGCGGACTATCCTTTCGATGAGTTCCCGGTGCCCCAGGTGAAGGCCGTCAAAAACACCGACAGTCATGGCGGACTCAAGTTCTGGATGGATGGAACCATCCAACAAGGCGGACCAATCAACTATCCGCAAAGACATGACCGTAACTCCATCCGTCGTTTTGGCGTTTCAGAACACCCAACAGCACATCGCTTTCACCGGCTGGGTTTTTTTTGAAAACCCCGGCTGCGGGCATATCATCGCCCCGCGTCCCTTCCGCTTCTGACAGCGCCAGTATGCCTTTCAGGGGCTTGCCGTGGAGAAACCCCTCAGCGGCTTCGCCTTCCACAAGAAAATACGGAAGGGAAAGGGCTTCAAAAAGCTTTCTGTCAAGAGGCCGCAGAGCCTTTACGAGGCGTTCTCCATCCCCTTCGTTGGACTGAACGTCGTTGGACAAGTCCACTGCGTCCTCCAGACGGAACTCTCCCACCCTGGTACGGGTAAGGGCCGTAAGACTGGCCCTGGTTCCGGCGGCAATAGCCAGGTCGCGAGCCAGGGAACGTATGTAGGTCCCTGCGGAACAGCGTATCGACAATACCAGGTCCGGGGCTTCCCAGGAGAGAATTTCCAGGCTAAAAACAGTAACCGGCCGCCGCTTCATTTCCGGCTCCCGCCCTTCGCGGACAAGCTCATAGGCCCTGCGACCGTTAATGTGCAGTGCCGAAAAGGCCGGCGGCGCCTGAAGTATGTTTCCCCGGAACGCAGGAAGGACTACCTCAAGGTCTTCCCGGGACGGGATGGAACCCCGCGCTATTACCGTACCTTCGGGATCAAGGGTGTCGGTTTCGCCGCCGAATCTGACTGTTCCCACATACTCCTTGGTACAGCGGTCAAACAAGGGCGCCAATTTTACCCCCCGGCCTACAAGTACCAAAAGAAGGCCCGAAGCGAATTTGTCCAGCGTACCCGTATGGCCTACCTTTCCGGTGGCAAAGGCCCGCTTTACATCTCTCAGGGAATCAAAGGAAGTGACACCGCTTTTTTTATTCAGAAGCAGAAGGCCATGCCGGGAGACTGTCATGTAGTTCCGGATTTTTTTCCGCCGTCTTCCGATCCGCCGTTTTCCGGTTCTGATAAAACGGAACCAAGATCCGGCAGAGCTTCAATCTTTTTAACCATCTCAAATCCTTCGCGTATACTCATGTCCTCGTGAAAGCGGAGGCGCGGGGTTTGGCGTATGCGTATTTCCCTGGCCAACCGGGACTGAATGAAACCGGCGGCATTTTGCAGACCCAAAACTCCCCGGGCAAGGTTTGTCCCGGGTTTGAATGTGGAAATATAGACATCAGCCCAGGAAAAATCACGGGAAACCTGAACCCTCGTTACGGACAGAAATGGGTTAACCCTGGGGTCCTTTATCTTCCCCTCAACAATGAAGGCGCCGATTTTTTCCTGAATCAGACGTCCTACTCTCTCTGTTCTGAAATCACCCATATTCTTTGCGGCCGCCCGTATCTGCTAATTTGCAGCGGCGTTCAGATGCCGGGCCACTTCAACTATTTCGAAAACTTCCAGTTGATCTCCCACCATGATATCATCAAAGCCTTCAATTCCGATGCCGCATTCAAACCCGGCCGCCACTTCCCGTACGTCATCCTTGAAACGCCGTAATGAACCAATCTTGCCGGTAAATATCACAATGTGGTCGCGGATGACGTGAATACCGGCGGAACGCTTAATCGTTCCGGTCAGCACATAACAACCCGCAATGGTACCGAATTTGGGAGTCTTGAAAGTGTCACGGACTTCCACAGTTGCGGTAACCTCTTCCCTGGTATCGGGTTTTAACATTCCCTCCATGGCCTGCTGTATCTCTTCCACGGCCTTGTAGATGATATTGTAGCGGCGTATATCGACCTTTTCCTGATCCGCGAGGATCTTGGCCTTTGGTACGGGCCGTACGTTAAAGCCGATAATAATGGCGTTGGACGCAATGGCAAGATCCACATCCCCTTCGTTGATGGCGCCGGGCAGAGCCTGAATAACATGGAGCCGTATCTCTTTGGTTGAAAGCTTCTCAAGACTTGAACGGAGCGCCTCCGCGGCGCCCTGAACGTCGGCTTTGATGATGACCTTGAGTTCCTGTATCGCCCCTTCGGTGATGGTATCGTGCAGATTGTCCAGGGTGATCTTTCTGATATTCTTGGCATCTTCAAAGCGTTTGAGTTCCTGCCGCTTTATGGAAACACTCCGGGCGGTTTTTTCATCATCCACGACCTGCAGGGGATCTCCGGCGTTGGGAATACCCTCGAAGCCCAGAACCTCAATGGGCATTGACGGCGTCGCTTCTTCGACCCTCTCGCCCTTGTCATTGAAAAGGGCCCGCACCTTGCCGGGCCAGATACCGGCCACAAACGAATCGCTTACCTTTAAGGTTCCCCTTTCTACCATCACCGTGGCTACAATACCCCTACCGTGATCGATACGGGATTCCAGGACCTTGCCTTCGGCGGTATGATTGTAATTTGCCTTGAGGTCGAGCATCTCGGCCTGAAGCAGAATAGCGTCGATAAGCTTGTCGATGCCTTCTTTCTTCAGGGCCGACACGTCAACAAACATGGTCTGGCCGCCCCAGCCCTCGGGCATGAGTCCCAGGTCGGAAAGCTGACTCCTGACTTTGTCGGGATTGGCTTCGGGTTTATCGATCTTGTTCACCGCGACTATGATGGGGACATCCGCTTCCCTGGCGTGGTTAATGGCTTCCACGGTCTGGGGCATAACGCCGTCATCGGCTGCTACAACAAGGACGACAATATCGGTAACCTGGGCGCCCCTGGCCCGCATCCGGGTAAAAGCTTCGTGACCCGGCGTATCCAGAAATGCGATTTTTCCATTGGGTGTATCAACGGTATAGGCGCCTATGTGCTGGGTAATACCCCCGAATTCGCCGGATGCCACATCGGCGCTCCTGATGGCATCAAGGAGCTTGGTTTTGCCGTGGTCAACATGGCCCATCACGGTTACAACTGGCGGCCTGGCCCGCATTACCGCTCCATCGTCGCTTGTGGTCTCAATAACCGTTTCGTCGTAGAGGCTTACAACTTTGACATCCGCCCCGAATTCCGCCGCAAGAATAGTGGCGGTATCCGAATCAATCTGCTGGTTAATGGTTACCATCTGTCCCATGGACATGAGCTTCTGGATAAGATCGGAAGCCCGGAGGTTCATTTTCCTGGCCAATTCCGACACGGAGATCACTTCCATAATCTCAATTAACTTGGGAACGGGATTTGTCGTCTGAGTAATTTTCTTTTTGGTCTGAAGGAGTTTCTCCTCCATTTCGAGTTCTTTTTCTTTCCGGGTATAGGCCGGTTTTTTCGCCCTGAAGGATTTCTTGGCGGGTCCTTTCCCTTCCATAAGGGGCGGAGGCGTCTGGGAGCCGCCGAAACCGCCGGGCCTGTTGGGTCCAGGTCCCCTGCCCTGACTGCCGAACGGTCTGGGTCCGCCGCCGGGACCGCCGGGCCTGTTGGGTCCACCCGGTCCCCTGCCCTGACCGCCGAACGGCCTGGGTCCGCCGCCGAAACCGCCGGGTCTGAAGCCACCCTGTTCACTCCTTGCTCCCATGGGACGGCCCCCTACCCTGCCGGCGGGTCCCGCCGGACGCTGACCAGCCGGGACATTCGGCCTGACGGGCTCTTCATGGTGAGGACGGGGACCTACATACTTGCCGCCAACCTTGCCCGCGGCGGCAACAGGACGTTGACTGATTGCGAAAGGAACATGTTCTTCGGGAGTTCCCGCCGTGTTTCCTGCTTTTGATTCGGGAAT
>Ga0123357_10011174_pt1 | contig 11488 bp, 9 predicted proteins | sample TergutEmb28metaG_FD_89873 | JGI IMG/M metagenome (GOLD analysis project Ga0123357, IMG submission 89873) | Embiratermes neotenicus P4 segment gut microbial communities from Petit-Saut dam, French Guiana - Emb289 P4 | ecosystem: Host-associated > Arthropoda: Insects > Digestive system > Gut ...
GTACGCCCATTGCCACGAATACTCAAAATGCGCCTTATCCTTCGGCTCGTAATTTGCCGTATCCAAATAATTTACCCCATATTCAAGGCAAGCATCCATAATCGTCAAATCCTGATACGGCAACGCAACATTTATCACCAAAAGCGGCTGAAATTTTTTGAATAACTTTACCAATTCAGGCACATTATCGGCATCAACCTGTGCTGTTTCTATATCAACATCATAGCGTTTTTTGACATCTTTTGCAATGGCGTTGCATTTGTTTATTGTGCGGCTTGCAAGCATTATCTGGTCGAATACGGAGGTATTTTGTGCAAGTTTATGCACAACCACCGTTCCAACGCCACCTGCACCAATTACTAAAACTCTTCTCATCTGTGTATTTTTTTCTGACTGCAAAGTTACATTTTTTTTTTGACAAGGCAAAATTTACTTTTTTCGTAAAAAAATGTAAAATATTTTTCTTATTACAAAAAAAGTTGTATTTTTGTCCATTATTTAAAAAGATAATTTTTATGGAAACCTTATCACAAAAACACGAACTTGATAGAGATATACAAAACAAAGTAGGTTTTATGTCGTTCATAATAACTAAATTTGCTCGTGCTTATAAAATGAATAGTCAGCAAGCGTATTTGTATCTGAAAAAATATGGCGGAATTGATTATTTGAACGATTGTTGGTGGGCGTTGCATATTGATAATCCTTATTGGGCAATTAGAGATATGTACAAAGTTTGTTTAAGTAATGGAGGGCAACGGTAATGAAAGTATATCACGGTAGCGATACGCAAATTGAGCAAATAGACCTCAATAAATGTAAATTTGGAAAAGATTTCGGACGAGGTTTTTATGTAACAAAGTTACAAGACCAAGCCAAAACAATGGCAGAACGAGTTTCAAAATGGAGTAAGAAAACGCCAATTGTTAGCGAATTTGAATTTGACGAGTTTGCCTTGATTGATGATGATTTAAAGAAACTTCATTTTGAGGACTATAACGAGAAATGGTTAGAATTTGTGGTGCTTAACAGAAAAAACAAATTAAGACAACAAGTACACGATTATGATATTGTAGAGGGACCTATTGCCGATGATAGAATAGCCGAAGATGTGGATAAATATGTAGAAGGTCTTATTTCCAAAGAACAGTTTTTGAATGATTTAATACGCAATCCTTCTCATCAAATATGTTTTTGCACAATGCAATCATTGCAAACATTGTCGCAACCAAAAGGGAAAATAGATATTGCGATTTATGATATTGGTAATAATGTGGTACTGTCGCTTATGACCGATTATAATATGAATGAATTAGAAGCAACCGACAGGTACTACACTTCAAACATCTACACCAAACTTGCTGACGAAACTACTAAATTTTACAAAAAAGATTGGACTGAAATATACGAACTTTTAAAACAGGAATTAAATTAGAGAAGCGCAAACAAACACCTGCGCTAAACGGGCGGTTTTGCGCGGACAGTATGAGCGGACACGATGAAAAATGGGGTTGAAAGTTATGTAGAATTTGATAAATTAAGTGTTAAAATCGGCATTTTTTCAAAAAAATGTAAAATATTGACTATCAACAAATTTAAAAAGCAAAAAAAAAGCAAAAATATTTTTTTATTACAAAAAAAGTTTATACCTTTGCACATATTTATGAGATAGGCGGAAATTTTGCTCCGCTCATTTCCGCTACTGCGTCAAGCGGGCGGGACGTTAAGCGACACTATACGGAAGCGACACCGAAAGTTTGGACAGGACAAAAGAAAAACGAAAATAAATTGACAAATAAATCGTTGAACATTGAGAGTAGAAATAGTCAAAAAAAAATAAAGGTCTGAAAAAAGGCAGACGTAAAATAGAAATATGTATTTAAACAATAATTCAGAAATTTTTTTTGATTTTTACGGTGTAGATAATCGTGAAATTAAAATGGCAGCAATGTGCGATGGTTGTTCTTGCTATCGCAAAAAAAAAGAAAGAGAAGTTGTAATGTCTCTTGGGGTATATATTAACGTCTGAGTTGCAGGGCAATAAAATTTGAACGCTTATGTATTTAAACAATGTTTCAGAAAAATTTTCTACTTTTTATTTTGGGAAAGGTTACGAAAATATGAGTATGGTTACGCAATGCTCTTGTAGTGGTTGCATTCGATGCTAGCAGTTAAAAATATGAAGAAGTTGTAATATTTTCATATTAAATATTAACGTCTGAGTTGCAGGACATTACTTTGTAATATTATGTATATTAACAACATTTTTGAAAATTTCTCTGCATTTTATTGTGGAGACAAAAACGCCAATATTCAAATGAGTGCTGCTTGTGGAAATGGTGGCGGAGGTGGGTGTTACAATTGCAAATGTGCGCCCAAAAGGAAGTAATATTTACTACCAAATAACAATAGGGCAAACAAAATGCTTGTCCTATTGTTAATTTTATATTTAACGGAAAAATCAAAAAATAATATGTATAGATTAAATCCTTTTGTTCGTATTTACGAACGTGAAAACGTAAAAGCATTATTTAATATGCTTAATTTAAACACATTATATCTTACAGAAGAAATGTACAACAATATATTAAGTGAGCCGAATAAACAACTACTCGAAGAAAAATTTGTAGTTACGCCCGATTTTAACGCATTAGAGTATTTTCAACAACAATCTCCGAAACAAGAAAATAATAACATATCTGTTGTGTATTTTCTACTAACTTCTGTTTGTAATTTCAAATGCAAATATTGTTTTGTGGAATCAAGAATAGAAAAACACGATAATGCTTTTATGACAAAAGAAATTGCCGAAAAGGGGTTGCAACTTTTGACAAAGAATCTGGAAAATCCCGATGACGAGGTTTCCGTAGTTTTTTATGGTGGTGAACCATTTCTGAATTTTGAGGTAATGAAGTATGTTGTAAAACGAGCAAAAGAATTGAATATCAATGCAAAATATGTGATAGTTTCCAATGGTAGCGTAATCAACGAAGATGTTATTAATTTTCTCAAAAAGAATAAAGTAGAAATAGGAATTAGTTTAGACGGATTAGAAAGCACCAACGACACTATGCGCATTGACCACAATAACAAAGGAACTTATCAAAAAATAATGTCAACTATTTCGGAATTGAAAAAAAACGAAATACAGGTCAGCGTAAGTTGTACACTTTCAACACACAATATCGGAAAACCCGAAGAAATTCTTGCAGTACTTAATGAATATAATATTCGAGGTTTTGGTTATAACCTGCCTGCGGAAAATGGCAATGTAGTAATTTCTTCTGCCGAGAAACAAGTAATGGTGAGGAATTTAATAAAAGCAGAAGATTTAATTTTCGACAAACGTATTTTTGAAGATAGAGTAATAAATCGCCGTTTGAAATCTTTTGTAGAAAAAACGCAATGGATTAAAGATTGTGCAGGTTACGGACAACAAATTGTCATAGCACCAGCAGGCGAAGTTGGCGTTTGCCACGGAATGTGGCCAGATGCAATCAATAAAAAAGCAAAAACTTATTATGATGTTGATGTAAACTACGAAGGGAAAATATCAGACCACCCAAGTTGGCAAGAGTGGTTTAATCGCACTCCCTATAATATGCCACAATGTTGGAATTGCGAGGCAATAAGTTTGTGTGGTGGTGGTTGCGCTAAAAACGCTTTTTTACGAGCAGGCAGTATTTGGGATATTGATGAAGATATTTGTATTCTAATGAAAGAATTTGTGCCTTGGATAATTTGGAAATATTTTGAAGTGAAAGTAAAACCTGAATTTGATAAAAAGGATTAGTTATGAAGAAAATCACTTTCCATAAGACTTTCTTGTATTTTTTTGTTTTATTTTTACCTTTTACCGCAATATCTCAAAACAAACAAGATACAATATCAACTGTAAGAATTGTTGCATTAGAAAAACAGATTAAAGAATTGCAAACTATTAATAATCATTATGAAGTAGAAATCGAAAAACAATTCAAAGATTTAGAAAGCAAATATTCATATCTAAATCTCTATCTATTGATTGCTACCATATTTGTAACTTCATTAGGATTTGTTCTTTCTCTAATTTTGTATTCCAGACAAAAATCTTTGGATAAAGACCAAACAAAATGGGAGAATAATGCAAAGGATATAGAACAACAAGCAAAAAATATTATTAACAAAATCAAAACAGAACAAGAACAGCGTGGTATCTTATTTGAATTTCAAGATATTCCAGATCCTGAAGATGGGTTAAAAAAGATAGAAGAAATAAAACAGCAGTATAAAGATAAAATTCCTAATTATATCAATACTTGGGGAAAAGCATTGATTAAATTCAGCAATGAAGATTATGCGGGGGCTGAACAAACATTTTTACAATTATTGAATAATGATATAAAAAGAATTGACTTCAAAAATTTATCCAATATTTATCGATGTTTATCTGTCTGTTATTCTGAATTAAATCGTCCTAATATGGCATTGGTTTATGCTGAAAGTGCTGTAACTTTAAGACCCGATAACAGTAGGGCTTGGAATAACAAAGGAATAGCCTTAGATAGGTTAGGACAGAAAAAAGAAGCCCTGAAATGTTTTGATATGTCCATTGAGATTTTTCCCAACTATGCCAATGTGTGGTATAATAGAGGTTCCGTTTTAGTTGAATTAGGAAAAAAAGAAAAGGAAATATTGGAAAGTTTAAATAAATCAATAGAATTAAATTCTACTTATGCTTTACCTTTGGTTTTGAAAGGCTGTATTTTACATTCGCAAGAAGCAAAGATTTCCAAACAGTGTTTTATGAAAATCAAATCTGAAAATGTAACAAAAACAGATTTGAAAGAAATAAAGAGGGTTTTTTATAAATACCAACTGCAAGATAAGTATATCGAAATTTTCGGTTAACTGTGTGGTGGTTGTGCTAAAAACGCATTTTTATGAATAGGCAGTAATTTGATAAAATATAATTTGTAAAATTACAATTGATATGAAATATTTATTTTCTTTTTTAATTATTCTGTTGCCAATAGTAGCAATAGCACAACAGCAACAAGTACAACAGTTGCAAATGCAACAAGCTGATACACTTAATTTTCAAAACACGAATTTCAATAAAGCAGAAATATTGCTTGAATTGAAAAAAGAGAATTTAGATAATAGACAGGGGTATCTTAATATTTATTTGGTTATTTCCACAGTTTTTGTAACACTCGTAGGAGTAGGCTTAACTTTTATGCTTAACAGAGAGCGTAGAAATATAGGAGTAGAAAGTAAAAAACAATTTGACAAAATTGAAGACACAAGAAAAATTTTTGAAAAAGAATGGAATACGCAATTAGAGAATATTGAAACCGAAAAGAGAAAAATTCAAAACTTTGAAGAAGAGCAACAGAAACGACAAGAACTAAATGACAAGTATATTGAGGCACAGAAATTACAATTATCATCACAAAACAATGATGTACAAAATTATAAAAATAACCTGAATCAAATAATGGACGACTTGGAAGACACAAAAGGTATTGATTTGAGCGACTGTAAATATAAACTTATTAACGATTGGAGGAAGGCGGTTAACTATTTTAGTGTTAAAATATACAAAGAAGCAGAAACCGAATTTCAACAATTATTAAAAAATTATCCTAATGAACTGAATATGATAGATATTTCAAGTATTTATAGATTGCTGTCTGTCTGTTATCTATTTCAGAATGACAAAGAACGTGCTTTGTCTTTCGCCGAAAGTGCAGTATTGCTAAATCCTAATAATTATCTTGCGTGGAATAATAAGGGGGTTGCATTGGAAGAGTTTCCAAACAAACAAAAAGAAGCATTGCAATGTTATGATACTTCAATAAAATTATCTCCGCTTGTTGATAATGTTTGGTATAATAAAGGTTCTGTATTAGATGATTTAAACCGAAAAGAAGATGCTTTATATGCGTTAAATAGATGCCTTGAAATAACCCCTGATTATGATTTGGCTTTAGTATTAAAGGGTTGTATTTTGTTTGCAAAAGAGGACATAAAAGGAAGTGCAGAATGTTTTAATAAAATTGACCCCACCCGTGTACAAAAACAGCAATTAGAAGAAATACAAAGAGTTTTTAAAAAATACGAACAAGATAAGGAATATAGAAAGTTTTTAAAAGGTCGAGACAAAGGACAAAATTTAGGATAATAAAAAAGAGCGAACGCCTAACGAGCAGTTTGCCACAAACATGGCGTTGTTTTGTTAGACACTTCGCAGGATTTGGTAAGAAGGTAACAAGTTTGTAAAATGATAAAAAACGTAAAAAAACTTGCCTGCAAAAAAACAGCAGGCATTTTTTATTGAAATTTTTAGTAATTTTGCAAAAAAAATTCAATATATACATTTGTAAAAAAAATCAAGATGAAGAAACTCCTTTTTGTTGTCTTCGGAGTTGTGTTTACTGCGTCAATTTTTGGACAAAGTACGCAGAATATTAGGGGAAAAATTATAGAAAAAAACACGCAAGCGCCTATTGGTTATGCACAGGTTTGGGTTTTGGTTAAAGATAATGCCATAAGCGCTGCAACCGACAGTATGGGCAATTTTGTGATAGAAAAAGTGCCTGTCGGTCGTTATGATGTGCTGGCAAAAGCATACGGATACGAGGATATGGTGGTAAATAATGTTCTTGTCTATTCCGGGCGCGAAACGGTTTTGGAAATTGCAATGACGGAGCAGATTACGGTTTTGAATGAGGTAACCGTCAGTGCATCGGTAAACAAAGATGAGCCGTTGAATAAAATGGGCGCTGTCAGCGTGCGTATGTTCAGCACCGAAGAGGCAAACCGTTATGCCGGCGCGTGGGGCGACCCCGCCCGTATGGCAGCCAATTTTGCGGGCGTGTCGGCAGCAAACGACTCCCGAAATGAGATAATCATCCGAGGCAACTCGCCTTTGGGCTTGCTTTGGCGGTTAGACGGATTTGACATTCAAAATCCCAACCATTTTAGCGTGTCAGGCAGCACAGGAGGCGCTATCAGTATGATTAACAACAATCAACTCGCCAATTCCGATTTCTTTACAGGCGCTTTTCCTGCTGAATTCGGCAACGCTATTTCGGGCGTTTTTGACCTGAAATTGCGTAACGGAAACAACAAAAAACAGGAATTTTTGGCATCAATAGGAATGAACGGCGTTGAAGTTGGGGCAGAGGGTTATTTTTCCAAAAAATCAGACGCTTCATACCTTATTAACGCCAGATATTCATTTTTGGAAGTGCTCTATAAACTCGGAATGGACTTTGGAACAGACGGCGGAGTGCCGAAATACAGAGATTTATCGGCAAAAATAAATGTACCGCTCAAAAATGGAAATTTCTCTTTTGTTACTCTTATGGGATTAAATAAAGTAAAAATAGAGGATGATATGACCGATGAAACAAAGTGGCAGGCAGGAGATATTGGCGAAAATGTGAATGAAATGGGCTACCTGCTCTTTTTCGGAGCAAATTATACTCATCGTTTTAATACCAACACGCGGCTCGAAAATCGTTTATCATACCAATATTATGAGGATGACGAAAATGTGGAGGCGGTGGAATTTCAGAATGTTAATCGCTGGAAACGCCACACAAGCACAATGGGCGAAGGGCGGCTTGACTGGACTTCGGCAGTTGCTCACCGCTTTAATGCACGCAATTTTTTGGAAGCAGGAATCGGTGCAAATTTTTTTATGACAAATTTTCATAATCAAATTTATGATTCTTTGCAAAACTCAATACCGCTGCACGATATAGATAAAAATTCTTGTTTGATAAAATTTTATGCACAGTGGCAGCACAGATTCAACGACAAAGTAACGATAACGCCGGGCTTTTACGGACAGTATTATTTTCTCACCAACAGTTTTTCAATAGAGCCGCGAATAGGGCTGCAATGGAAAACATCATCAAATACATCGCTGAATTTTGGAGCGGGAATGTATTCACAAATTCAACCGCGTCTGGTCTATTTTTATGAGGATGAGAACGGAAAACTTCCCAACGAATCACTCGGATTTACAAAAAGCGGACAGGCGGTGGCGGGTTTTAACTGGAAATTTGCCAAAAATTTCCGCTTAAAAACAGAAATTTATTATCAATATCTGTATGATGTTCCTGTAAATGTGGCTATTCCGCAGGAATCGCTGCTTAATTTTGATGAAAATTTTGATTGCCTTGTGGATTTTGTGAGCAAAGGAACAGGGGAAAATTACGGAATAGAATTGACTATTGAAAAATTTTTGACAAACGGCTTCTATTTTTTGGTTACGTCTTCTTTTTATCAATCAAAATACAGAGGGCTTGACAAAGTTCTACGCAACTCCAAATTTAACGGAAATTATACGCTCAATGCGCTCGGCGGATATGAGTGGAAAATAGGCAAAAGCAACCTGCTGTCGGCAAATACAAAAGTGAGTTATATGGGCGGGAAACGGCGTATTGACGGCAAATTTGTAACCGACGAATACGGCACAAGAGTTGAATATGACTATTTGAACGCCTATAAAAATCAATATTCTCCCTATTTTAGGTGGGATATAAATTTGAATTTGAAAATGAATTTCAAAAAATGGGCGCTTGAATTTTTTGTGGAACTTGCCAACATTACCAACCACAAAAATGTGTGGATGCAATATTTTAATTTGGACACGCAAAAAGAGGTTTATGTATATCACTACGGCTTCACCCCCATTGCAGGATTAAAGGTATATTTTTAGAGTGTAGATATTAGAGTGTAGAGTTTAGAAAATTATTTTATTCTGAATTTTGCGGTTTCAGAAAAAAAAATGTATTTTTGCATAAATTCTTAATGTAAAAAGATTATGCCTACTATTTATGAATATTTTGGTTTTGTCTTTAAGTTTTATTCGGATGAACACTATCCAATTCACGTTCACGTGGTAAAAGGCGAATATGAGAGTATTTTTGATTTGATTGTTGTAAACGCAATGCTTGTAGAACTAAAAGTTAGGAAAAAACGCGGCATTCCTCTTTTACCTCCAAAAGATGCAGAAAAAGCAGCCGAATTTATTCGTGCCTACTATACTAATATATTAGAAAAATGGGCGGATTACTTTGTAAAAAATATTCCGATTAAACCTGTAAAAATCACAAAAAAAATGTAATGATATGGAAAAAGATATTTACATAGAAAAAGCGAAATACATTGATGACTACAATGTGCTGTTGTGCTTCAGAGATGGTATTGAGCGGATTATCAATTTCGGCACCTTTTTAAAAACGCGCCCACATCCGCAACGTAACAAATATATCAAATATTCCAATTTTAGAAAATTTCATCTTGAAAACGGCAATATTGTGTGGGGCAAAAATAGCGATTTGATTTTTGACAATTTGTATTTGTACAAAGGGAAAAATCCTGTATAATACAAAAATATCATAAATTTTTCGGTAAAATTCACTATATCAGAGTTTTACCGTTTTTTTATCTGTATTAAAAACTAAATTTGCCTTGTTATCTAAATATTTTTCAATTTTTATTTTTTCAAAGAATTTTTATAATATGTTCAATGATTAATGTTTAAAATTTAATCACTAATCATTATTTTCAATTTTTTTTGTACCTTTGCACTGTAATTGATTTTCAAAAGGAATTTTTATATGGATAATATATTGATAATCAATAAGTTGGGGTTTATTCCTAAAGAAAATACATCGAATATTTTTGAAAAAAAGTATGCTGATGGTTATGTTATTGACATTAATTTTGAAAAAAAATTAATTAATTACGGCGAAAAAATCAAATTTGATAACAAAACAACTCAGAATTTTTCCCAACCCGAAAACTTTGTAGTATTAGAATGTATCAACCGGTTGCTTGAAAAAGGATATAAACCCGAAAATATCGTTTTAGAAAAAACATATCCAACAGGACATGGTACTTCGGGACGATTAGATATTTTAGTTTTTAAGGAAGAACAGCCGTATTTGATGATTGAGTGTAAAACTTACGGCGAAGAGTTTGATAAAGAACTGAAAAACACTCAAAAGAACGGCGGACAACTTTTCACTTATTTTCAACAAGATACAAAAGCAGAATTGTTGATACTTTATGCTTCTAAATTGGAGAGTGATAAATTTGTTTCTGAAACAAAAATTATAAAAATTGAAGAAGAATTTCGCAATGCAGGCAATGTAAAAAATGCTTTCGGCTTATGGAATAAACATTTTTATGAAATAGATTTTTGGAATTTACCGCTTTATAACGTAAAAACAGAAAAATTCACAAAACTACAATTAAGGAAACTCACCGAAGAAGAGGGGCAAAAACTTTTTAATGGTTTTGCGAGAATCTTGCGAAAACATTCTGTATCGGACAAACCCAATGCCTTCAATGTGATTTTTAATCTTTTCCTTGCAAAACTTTATGACGAGCAAAAAGGCGATAATCTTGAGTTGGAATTTCGGTGGAAAAAAGATGAAAATCCTGTGGATTTTCAAGTGAAATTATACGAATTGCATAAAAATGGATTATTTGAATTTCTAAAAAAAGAAATTGAGGGAATTGAAGATAACTTTAATGCAAAAACAAGCATAGAAGAACAGCGTAAAGCAAAAAAGAAATTTCTGAAAATCAACAAACTTTTTGATATTAAGTGCGTGTTGGACGATAATGACTTTGAACAGAATCACAGAGTATTGGTCGAAGTAGTAAGAATGTTGCAAGAATATCAAATTCGTTATCCACGAAAGCAAAAATATCTTAGCGAGTTTTTTGAACTTCTCTTGACAACAGGATTGAAGCAGGAAGTTGGTCAGTATTTTACTCCGCCCACAATAGCAAAATTTATTGTAAGGTCGCTTCCTTTGCCTGAAATGATAGAAAGAGAGATAAATCAGCCAATACCATCACTTCCCGCTGTAATTGACTATGCGGCAGGCAGTGGGCATTTCATTACCGAAATAATGGAAGAGTACCAAGACATTATAGACAATCTTGATACCTCAAAATACGATTATCCAAATGCAAAAACGAAAGCAAAAATATGGTCACAAGAAGGAGAACCCTATTCATGGGCTGGTACATATATTTATGGCATTGAAAAAGATTATCGCCTTGTGAAAGTGGCAAAAGTTGGTTGTTATTTTTATGGCGATGGCTTGGCTCAAATTATTCACGGCGATGGTTTAGATAGTTTTGATAAATCAAAATCTTATATTGGCTTGCTGAAAGATAATGCTAAAAAACCACAATTTTCCGTTGTAGTTTCCAACCCGCCCTATTCTGTGAACGATTGTAAAGACGATTTGGAATACATTGGTTCACAAAATGAATTTGAACTTTATAAATCACTGACAGGTAAAAGTAAAGAGATAGAATGTTTGTTTGTAGAACGCACTAAACACTTGCTCAAAGACGGCGGTATTGCTGGAATTGTCTTGCCAAATTCGATACTTAGCAATGAAGGTATTCACACCAAAGCACGTGAAATTATTTTGCAATATTTTGAAATCGTCGCCATCACCGA
>Ga0123357_10011175_pt1 | contig 11487 bp, 9 predicted proteins | sample TergutEmb28metaG_FD_89873 | JGI IMG/M metagenome (GOLD analysis project Ga0123357, IMG submission 89873) | Embiratermes neotenicus P4 segment gut microbial communities from Petit-Saut dam, French Guiana - Emb289 P4 | ecosystem: Host-associated > Arthropoda: Insects > Digestive system > Gut ...
ACGTAGGGGCGCGATTTATCGCGCCCAATACCATGAAGGATTCCAATGAAGGCGTGATAAATCACGCCCCTACAACAAAAATCTACATATTGCTTTTTCTATTGATATTCAACGACTACGGCGTATATCAGGACGCCCAGTGCGTCCCCCACATTACCAGATTTTCGCAATTATCTGTGACAGCAGGCAAAGTGTCAAGAAATGACTGTTCTGTCATTATTATTTTTGCAGGTTTCCGCTTTGCTTCTCTATACATGAAGGCATTTTGTGATATAAGAAAGTTCTGTTTATGCTAATGTACCAAATATTATTGTAGCTGATAGGAGATAAAGGAGGGAGGAGCTTTATGAATGAAAGCAGCGGTAAAAATTCTAAAGTAAAAGTGATAGCGATTAATGGGAGCCCAAGGAAGGAGTGGAACACTGCCACTCTTTTAAAAAAAGCTCTGGAAGGGGCCGCTTCTACCGGAGCTGAGACAGAACTTGTTAATCTCTATGATCTGAATTACAAAGGGTGTACAAGTTGCTTTGCCTGTAAAATCCGGGGCGGGGAGAGTTATGGGAAATGCGGTTATAAGGACGAGCTTATCCCTATTTTAGAAAGAATTGCAAAATCAGATGCTCTGATCGTGGGGTCGCCTATATATTTAGGAGCTGTTACAGGAGAAACAAGATCGTTTTCTGAGCGTCTTTTGTTTCAGTATCTCACATATACGGTTCCATATCACTCTTTAGCTCCCAAAAAACTTAAAACGGCATTGATTTATACTATGGGTCAGCCTGAAGAGCAGAGCAGAGAGCGTGGATATTCCTATATATTCGATTCGGATAAGCGTTATTTTTCCCTTATTTTTGGAGGGGCTGAAACATTCTGCTGTTATGATACTTACCAATTTAAGGACTATAGCAAGTTTGTTGCGGAATGTTTTGATGTTGAGCATAAAAAAGAGCGTCATGATAATATTTTTCCAAAAGAGTGTCAGCAAGCTTATGAACTTGGCGTAAAAATGATTCAATAGAACAATGTTTTTTTGTTTATTGTTGATTCTTTTTTAATGGTTAATAGCTTGTGTATACATTATTTAGTTGATTTTATTTATAAGGCCGTTTAGTATGCTCCAAAAATATATTAAGCCATAAAGTATTGAAGCTGTAAGTCTTGTTATCACATTTCATGAAAGGAAGGGATAATGCAAGAATTCAGCAGATGGAGAGGGCCTCCGGCAATTTAGGCTAGGTTTTACTAATTTAGTATGGCTATAGATTGTATTTAAAATCTTGTGTGAAAAGGGAAAGGAACATGCAAATACTCAAGAGCGTAATAGGTAGAAAGATTCTTATGGCAATAACAGGCCAGTGTATGGTGCTGTTTGCCATTGTTCATGTGTTGGGCAATTCTTCAATCTTCATGGGACCAAATGGGGGGCTCATTAATGCTTATGCAGAGCATCTTCATGCTTTTCCCCCCCTGGTTTGGGTTTTCCGTGTAGTTATGCTTGTATTGCTTTGTATCCATGTATTTTATGGCATCACGCTTACTTTGGAGAACAGCGCGGCAACTCCTGCAAACTATGCTGTTAAGAGGCACTTAAAAGCAAATTTTGCCAGTGAGAATATGATCTGGACCGGCCTTATCATGCTGGCGTTCATTATTTTTCATATTCTGCACTTTACAGTGAAGCTTTCATCGCTTGGGGTAGCTGAGGGAACAGACGCGCTGGGGCGTGCGGATGTTGGTACAATGGTTATTACTGCGTTTCACAATGCGGGGTATGCCGCAATATATATTGTGGCAATGATTGCCCTTTTCCTGCATGTATCCCATGGTTTTCAGAGTTTCTTCCAGACTGTTGGGTTGAACAATGACAGGACCCAATGCTGTTTTACAGGAATTGGTAAACTTGTTGCTTTTATCGTGGCCATAGGTTTTATATCTATCCCAGCGTTAATTTTATGCAGATTTATATAGATAGGAGGGGTTATAGTGATACTCGACGGAAAATGTCCAACAGGACCTATTGAAAAAACGTGGGACAAACACCGCTTTGATCTGAAGCTGGTGAACCCCGCAAACAAACGTAAGTATAAAGTTATTGTTGTAGGTACAGGCCTTGCCGGTGGCGCTGCGGCTGCATCTCTCGGTGAGCTGGGTTATAACGTTGAAGCTTTCTGTTATCAGGATTCTCCAAGACGTGCACACTCAATTGCTGCACAGGGGGGAATAAACGCAGCTAAGGCCTATCCTAACGATGGCGATAGCATTTACCGCCTCTTCTATGACACAGTGAAAGGCGGAGACTTCCGTGCCCGTGAAGCAGATGTATGGCGGCTTGCACAAGTTTCAAATAATATTATTGACCAGTGTGTCGCACAAGGTGTTCCTTTTGCAAGAGACTATGCAGGTTACCTTGATAACCGTTCTTTTGGTGGTGCACAGGTATCACGTACTTTTTATGCCCGTGGCCAAACAGGTCAACAGCTCCTTCTTGGCGCATATTCTGCTCTTTCCCGTCAAATAAAGGAAAAAACAGTAAAAATGTTCCCAAGAACAGAGATGCTGGATCTTGTGGTGATTGACGGTGTTGCTAAAGGGATCACAGTCCGTGACCTTATAACCGGTGAAATACGCGTTCATATGGCTGATGCAGTTTGCCTTGCAACAGGCGGATATGTAAACGTATTTTATCTCTCTACAAATGCTATGGGTTGTTCTGTTACAGCTATTTGGAAAGCATATAAAAAAGGAGCGTTTTTAGCAAATCCTTGCTATACACAGATTCATCCTACATGTATACCGCAGGTAGGTGATCATCAGTCTAAACTGACTCTTATGTCAGAGTCATTGAGAAATGATGGCCGTTGTTGGGCTCCTAAGAAGAAGGAAGATTCCCAGAAGTATCCTGGTGATATTCCTGAGGAAGATCGTGACTATTATCTTGAACGTAAATATCCTAGCTTTGGTAATCTTGCTCCTCGTGATATCGCTTCCCGTGCTGCTAAAGAGCAGTGTGATGATGGCCGTGGTGTTGGCCCTGGCGGTCGCGGTGTTTATCTGGATTTTCAGACTGCAATTAACAGGGTTGGTGAGCACACAATTAAAGAACGTTACGGTAACCTTTTTGAGATGTATGAGAAGATTACGGCTGAAGATGCTTACAAACGGCCAATGAGGATTTATCCTGCTCCTCACTACTCAATGGGTGGTTTGTGGGTTGATTATAACCTTATGAGCAATATCCCGGGACTTTTTGTTCTTGGTGAGGCTAACTTCTCAGTTCATGGGGCTAACCGTCTTGGTGCATCAGCGCTTATGCAAGGTCTTGCAGATGGGTATTTTGTTATTCCTTATACCATCAGTGGTTATCTGGCATCTATAAAAGCTGGTGATTACTCTGCTGATCATCCAGAGTGTAAAAAATCCATTGATGATGTAAAAGCTAATATTAACAAAATGTTCTCAATTGAAGGTAAGAAGACTGTAAGTGAAATTTACAGGGCGCTTGGAAGGGTTATGTGGGAAAATGTTGGTATGGCCAGAAGTAAAGAGAGCTTAGAAGAAGCCCTTAAAGAAATTCCAAAATTTAGGGAAGAATTCTGGAATGATGTAAATGTTACAGGAGAAGGCGGAGACTTTAATCAACAACTGGAAAATGCAGGTCGTGTTGCTGATTTTCTTGAATTTGCTGAATTAATGACAAGAGATGCTCTTATCCGTGAAGAATCCTGTGGCGGACACTTCAGAATTGAGCATCAAATGCCTGATGGTGAAGCTAAGCGTGATGATGAAAATTTCTGTCATGTTACCGCTTGGGAGTATAAAGGGGTTGGCAATGCGCCAGAACAACATAGAGAGCCGTTGAAATTCGAAAACGTTCATCTGGCGGTAAGGAGTTATAAATAATGAGCGAACAAAATGGTATGAACCTTACATTATATGTCTGGCGTCAGAAGGGGCCTAATGCTACTGGAAAACTTGAGAGCTATCAAGCACACAATGTAAGTCCGGATGAGTCATTCCTTGAGATGCTTGATGAGGTTAACGAGGATTTGATCAAAAAAGGTATAGAGCCGATTGCCTTTGATCATGACTGCCGTGAAGGTATTTGTGGTATGTGCTCTCAGGTTATTAACGGTGTCCCTCATGGAGGGCAGGATCGTACAACAGTATGCCAGCTCCATATGAGATCTTTTAAAGATGGCGATAGCATATATATAGAACCTTGGAGGGCAAAGGCTTTCCCTATAGTTAAAGATCTTGTTGTTGATAGAGCCGCCCTTGATAAGATTATACAGTCTGGTGGATATGTGTCATGTCATACAGGCGGTGTACCAGACGGCAATGCGATTCCTATACCTAAGAAAGCCGCGGATTATGCTATGGATGCTGCAGAATGTATAGGGTGCGGCGCATGTGTCGCAGGTTGTCCTAACAGTACGGCGATGCTTTTTACAGGTGCGAAAGTTTCTCAATTGGCCGCTTTGCCGCAAGGTAAGGCAGAGGCAGCCCAACGTGTAAGAGAAATGTTAAAAACCCTTGAGGAGTGTGGTTTTGGTAACTGTTCAAATCATTATGAATGTCAGGCTGCCTGTCCTAAAGGGATCAATGTTAAGTTTATTGCTAAACTTAACAGAGAGTACATGAAATCTATATTTATTAAGTAGTTCATGTTTTTATATGAGTTATGATTTTGAGGCGGGCTTTATGCTCGCCTTTTTGTTTTTGATTTCGGTTTTTGGCCATCTGCGGTGTTGCACTCGTTTTGTATCGTTTGATCGTAGGGGCGGCCATTGGCCGTCCGGTTTTCGGGGCGCCCAGTGTGCGCCCCTTACTGGACACCTTGCATACAGCTCAAAATCCTGTGCCATGGCTAGTTTCTTCTTTAAGAAATAGTATAATTAAGGGTATAAATGGTGTTGGAAGGACGACTTAAATAAATTTGCTATAATCTTTATAATTAATTTATGAGGTAATAATGTTTGCTCGAATGAAAGAAGATATTAGTTCGGTTTTTGAGCGTGATCCTGCTGCACGAAATGCCTTAGAAGTGCTTTTTTGTTATCCAGGTATTCATGCAATATGGTTGCATAGAATTGCTCACTGGTTTTGGAATCACAAGGCTTTATTTATTGCACGGCTTATATCTCAGACAGGACGCTTTTTAACAGGAGTTGAGATACACCCAGGAGCAAAAATAGGAAGAAAGTTTTTTATTGATCATGGTATGGGAGTTGTTATTGGTGAAACAGCAGAGATAGGGGACAATGTGACAATGTACCATGATGTTACTCTTGGAGGGGTAACCTGGGACAAAGTAAAGCGCCATCCAACTATTGGAAATAATGTCGTTATCGGATCAGGTGCAAAAATTCTTGGCCCTTTCAGTGTTGGGGATAACAGTAAAATCGGTTCAAACTCCGTTGTTGTAAAAGAGGTACCTCCAAATTCTTCCGTTGTTGGTATTCCAGGCCGTGTAGTTATGGCTGGTGACGCGCCCTCAGAAAAACCTGATCTTCAACATGATGCGATGCCTGATCCTGAAGCTAAAGCTATCTCATGTCTTTTTGACCAAATTCACGCTCTTGATAAAAAGTACCAGACATTATTGACAGAGTATGAAAAGCTTAAGGAAGAGTTACAGGTGAAATGACTTCGGCTTTTGGCCATATGCTGCGTTAGCCTTGTCACAGGACGTTCGACGTCTGTAGGGGCGATCGTCTTCGGTCGCCCGATAGGCGGGCGGCAGATTGCCGCCCCTACGGTTGCTTCGTAACCTGCTCCTCAACTGTCTGGCATATGAGCCAAAATCCTGTGTCATTTATTATATGTAAAACCGACGAAGTCAGATGTATCCTGAGCTTACAGGTTTTTGCTACACCTTGTTAGGAAACATATTATGCGAAAAACAGGACATGGTAAAAAAGTAGTTGTTGCTATGAGTGGCGGAGTGGATTCATCTGTTGCGGCAGCTATCCTTAAAGAAGAAGGGTATGACGTGACTGGGGTCACTATGCAGCTTTTCGACGGAGCAGACTATGTAGTCAAAGATGCTGCGCTTGTAGCCGATTATCTTGGGATAGAGCACTCTGTTCTGGATTTAAAAGATCAGTTCAAGAACAAGATTATGCACTATTTTATTGATGAGTATGGTAAAGGCAGAACCCCTAATCCATGCGCTGTTTGTAATAATATCATTAAATTCGGCGCTCTTATGGATTATGCAAAAAGTCTGAATGCAGACTTTTTTGCGACAGGCCATTATGCAAGAGTTGAACGTGCTGAAAATGGCTTGTTTTATCTTTTAAAAGCCCGGAATATAGAAAAGGATCAGTCATATTTCCTGTTTTCTCTAAAGCAGAAGCAGCTTGATAAATTATTTTTTCCACTGGGTCGGGTAGAGAGTAAAGAGCAGGTGCGAAAGATGGCTGCTAATTACAACCTCCCTGTGGCAACAAAATCTGACAGTCAGGATATATGTTTTATACCTGACGGAGATTATGTAAGCTTTCTCCACTCAATGGGAATAGAAGGAGAATCAGGTGATTTTGTTCTACAAGATGGCAGTGTGGTGGGGAGGCATAAGGGGATATTTTGCTATACAGTAGGGCAGCGTAGAGGCATGGGAATTGCTTGGGAAGAGCCTCTTTACGTTCTCAGGATTGAGCCTGAAACGAACAGGGTAGTTGTAGGAATAGAGCAAGAACTTCTTTCCTCAGGGCTGGAAGCAAGTGACTGTAACTGGATTGTTCCTCTTAAGGGCGATTCTTTTGAAGCTGAATGTAAAATTAGATACCGACATAAACCTGCTTTATGCAGAGTTACGATTCTCGAAAACAATCATTGTGCAGTGAAATTTCATAAACCTGAAAAGGGAGTCACTCCTGGGCAGGCTGTTGTGTTTTATGAGGGAGAAAAGCTTCTTGGCGGCGGCTGGATAGACAGTTTATAACTTAGGCTTTTGGCCATTCGTGCGACAGCAGGGATACGCCATAGGCGTTTAATATCAATAGAAAAAGAAATATATGGATTTTTTTGTCCATAGGACATTAATCGTTAAAGCTCTACGGGCTATGTGTTGGTTATATCGGTTGTTCTATTGATATGAATGCCCTAAGGGCAATGTAGGGGCGGCCATTGGCCGTCCGGCTTTTCGGAATGCCCAATGGGCATTCCCTACGTCTAACAAGATACGATGTAGGCAACGCAGCATATGGCCAAAGGCCGAAGTCACAAAAAGGATTTATGAAAAAAAAAGTAGCAATCACAACCCTCGGCTGCAAAACAAACCAATTTGAATCTGCGGCGATCGTAGAATCTCTTGAGAAATCCGGATACAGTGTTGTGTCTTTTAACACTATAGCTGATATTTATATTATCAATACCTGTACAGTAACAGCAAAGAGTGATGCGGAATCAAGACGTTTAATAAGACGTGCCAAAAAGTATAATCAAGATGCAAGGATTATAGTTACAGGTTGTTATGCGCAGATTTCATCATCTGCTCTTGAAAAGATACCGGATGTGTCGCTTGTTATAGGAAATAATGAGAAAAAGCGGATAGTGGAATTTTTGGGGAATCAAATATCTGAAAGAGTTATAGTCTCAGATATTGAGGAGGACAAAACTGTCTCCTCTCTGAGCTTGGAGAGCTTCGCGGAGCACACAAGGGCATTTCTCCAAATACAAAATGGGTGTAATGCGTTCTGTACTTATTGCATAATCCCGTATGCGAGAGGAAGAAGCCGCAGTGTCCCTTTTGATGAGGTGATTAAAGGGATAAAGCTATATTCAGACCATGGGTATAAGGAAGTTGTTCTGACAGGGATTCATTTGGGCAATTATGGGTTTGATCTTTCACCTAAAAAGAGTATTGAGGATATTCTTGCAGAGGTTGAGGGAAACAGCCTTATTGAACGGATCCGTATAGGTTCAATAGAGCCGAATGAGATTTCAGACCGATTAATAGAGCTTCTGGCATCTTCGAAGAGTCTATGTCCGCACCTCCATATTCCTCTTCAGAGCGGATCAGACAGTGTGCTTGCCAGAATGGGACGTAACTACAATTCTGATCTCGTTAAAGATATAGTAACTGAGTTGTTGTTAAAGGTGCCTGATATATCAATAGGGTTTGATGTTATCTCCGGTTTTCCTGGAGAGAGTGATAAAGAGCATAATGATACATGCAGTTTTTTAGATGAGATCCATTTTGCGTATTTGCATGTGTTTCCATATTCAGTCAGGCCAGGAACAAAGGCGGCTGATATGTCGGGGCATCTGAACCCTGAAATTATTAAGGCCAGGGCAAAAGAGCTCAGAAAAATCGGTGAAAATAAAAAACAGAATTTTGCAGCAAAATTTATAGATAGAAGGGTGCCAGTGCTTATACAGAGCAGAAACAGCCATGGAGAGATTATGGCTCTCTCAAGAAATTATCTTTCTGTAAAGCTTTTAGATGATGTTCCTTCTTTAAAGGGAAAAGAGCGTATTGTCAGGATAATTAAAGTTGACGAGTACGGAGCTTGTATTGGCTGTTTAGATGATTTTTGTCTTGGATAAGTAAATTGCCTAATTCTACAATTATACAATATCATTTTAGTTGATTTTTAAATACCTTAATGCGTATTAGCTGAGATAATACCTGAGCTCATAGATTTTAGTGACGTACATGGTAAGGCTAAAAAAATTGCCTAATTATATGATTAGCTTACAGAGGCTCCAGAGAGGGAGCAAAAACCTGATTAAACCGCGAAAAGCGCTAAAAAAAGCATAAACCACAAAGGGCGCAAAGGGTACACAAAGAACACAAAAAACGAATTTTGAATGTTTTTAAAATAGTGTCCTTTGTGAAAATCTTTGTGTCCCTTGTGGTGGAAAAAAATGAATATTTAAAAAGGTTTTCTCCGTGAACTCTGTGTCTCTGTGAGAAACCAAAAGCCTATTCTTTTTCCGTTTCTTCTTCTCTTTTATGAAGCTCATTCTTGTATGCGCAGTCAGAAGGGAGCCACGGGAGGGTTTCTACCAGTCGAGAGGTTAATTTAACGCACTCCGGGTATATTTTGAACCGCTTCGGGTAGATTTTACAATGGCGAGTAGAGATGTCGAGATATTTACATGGTGTAGCGGTGTAATATATAGTTCCATCATCAAACTCAAGTTTTTCGAAACAACATTTACCGCACTTTTTGCAAAGGTTTTCCCACTCTTCTTCTTTCAATATTCCTGTCCTCTATTTTTTACTGTTATCAGCGCTAATAAGAGTGAGCTCTTTTAACATCTCAATAGCACGAAATAGCTGGTAGTCGTCCATTACAGGTCTGTCATTTTTTATTTGTACGACAGGCTTATTGTCCTGACTTTTATCCGTGTCATTTTTAAAATGATTTGTAAGATCTTTTTCTCTAAAACCTAACTCATCATTTTTTGAGTCATTAGATCCGGTATTTTTGGGGGCTTCTGACTGACTTACAATAATGTCAGGGGTTATTCCTTCTGCCTGTATAGATCTCCCTCTGGGGGTATAATAAAGAGCTGTGGTGAGTTTAAGGGCATATCCGTAGCGCAGCGGTATTATAGATTGTACAGATCCTTTACCAAAGCTTTGGGTACCCATGATAACCGCTTTATTGTTGTCTTGTAACGCTCCGGCAAGTATTTCAGAGGCGCTGGCGCTTCCACCGTTTATAAGAACTACTATTGGATAATCCGGTTCTTTGCCACCTACTCTGGCATAGTAGTTAAATTCCTGACCCGGTAGGCGCCCTCTTAATGTTACAATAGTTCCATTTTCTTTATTTTTTCCGATGAAGTTATTAGCTACTGCTACCGCTGAGTCTACAAGCCCGCCGGGGTTGAATCTGAGATCAATTACAAGCCCTTTTATGCCGTCAGGAGTTTCTGAATGTAATTTTCTCAGGGCGTTATTAAAGTCTTCGCCTGTTGTTTCCTGAAACTGGCTGATTCTTATATAGCCATATCCAGGCTCAATGACTCCGCTCCTTACGCTTTTCGTTTTTATAATATCTCTGACAATGATGAATACAAGCGGGTTTTTATATCCTTCCCTTATAATGTGAAGAGTTACTTTTGTACCTTTTGGACCACGCATAAGGTTGACAGCTTTATTGATCGGGAGACCGTTTGTAAGCGTGTCATCAATTTTCCATATAAAGTCATTCGGTTTTATGCCGGCTTTAAAAGCTGGTGTGTCTTCAATCGGTGAAATTACAATTAGCCGGTCATTTCTGATTCCGATTTCTGTTCCAATACCTCCGAATGATCCTGAAAGCTCTGTTTTCATTTCGTTATATGGTTCAGGAGTCAGAAAAGCGTTATGCGGGTCCAAAGAAGTGAGCATGCCGTTTATTGCCCCTAATATCAGAGTCTTTTCATCAACTTTGTCAACATAACTTTGCTGAACAATATTAAGGACTTTTTTAAATAATTGTAGCTGATTTTGTTCGGAGGCAGCGGCTTTTACCGGTTCCCTTTTGGTATAAATCGTTACTCCTAAAAAAGTTACGGCTATAAGACAGACTATAAGAAGAATAAATTTTATATTTAATTTCATTTTTTGATGACTCCCGAAATTTAAAACTTTCCAAAACAGTTATAAATTTCAGCTTCTTTGATGTCAATATATTAACATTACAATTGTAATTAATTGACAAAAGTCTATGTACCAGGGAAAATGCTGATAGTATTAATTTTATGGAGGAATCTGATTGAACTCTTTGTGGCTTGAGTTAATTATAATAGCCCTGTTGATCTTGATTAACGGTTTTTTTGCGTGTGCCGAATTTGCAGTTATTTCGATTCGGAAGGGCAGAGTTGCTCAATTAGCGGCTTCCGGAGATAAAAGAGCTAAGATTGTAGATGCTTTGCAAAAAAATCCCCACAAGCTGCTGGCTGTTATCCAGATCGGTGTTACTGTTGTCGGGTCCACTGCTTCAGCTCTTGGTGGTATTATTGCCGTTGAACATCTCAGACCCCTTTTAAGGGCTTCATCAATAAGTTTCATTAGTAATGGCGCTGATCTAATCTCAGTTGTACTTGTTGTAGTTTTCCTTTCATATTTTCTTTTAATTTTAGGAGAGCTTGTACCTAAAACTATAGGTCTTCAGCGTAGTGAGTCGGTAGCTTTACGGGTTGCGATCCCTTTAAAAATAATTTCTAGTATAACTGGCATCTTTGTGGCTTTCTTATCCTTTTCCAGCAGGCTGGTGCTCCGTATTCTTGGTATAAAAGAGATGGGGCAGGCTTTTATCTCACGTGAAGAGATACAGCAGATGGTGGTTGAAGGTGAGGAGTCCGGGGTTTTTACGGAAACTGAGAAAGAGTATATAGAAAATATTTTTGATTTTACAAATATGGTGGTTCGCGAAGTTATGGTCCCAAGAACAAGGATTGTGGCCGTAAATTTGGAACTTTCACGAGAAGAGATACTGAAAATCATTCTTGAAAATGAATATTCCCGCTATCCAGTCTTTCATA
>Ga0123357_10011176_pt1 | contig 11487 bp, 8 predicted proteins | sample TergutEmb28metaG_FD_89873 | JGI IMG/M metagenome (GOLD analysis project Ga0123357, IMG submission 89873) | Embiratermes neotenicus P4 segment gut microbial communities from Petit-Saut dam, French Guiana - Emb289 P4 | ecosystem: Host-associated > Arthropoda: Insects > Digestive system > Gut ...
TACAAGTCGTCAGCTCCTGAAGATGGGCACAAGGTGGCCCGAAACATGTTGAGCAACCTATAAAGGAGAAATAAACATAATACTAAAAGTGACATCTAGTTGGTCTCTTTATCCACATTAAATCAGAATTTGTCTAGGTAACGCCATCCAGTTTTGCCAGTTAATCAATATTGATCAGAATTTGTGTTATTTAAAATCCTTGTGACAAAAATGGATACCTGGTACTCCATTTAGTATGTGTCTTTACAATAACCTAAAAACGGCGCCATAGACAATGCGCTTTGATTGGAGAACTATTGTTGAGATTCGTAGCGGTGTGAACGCGTCGTAACAGATTAGCTGTGCATGTACTTCCTAACTTGTTAAATATTTGCTAGGGTTGGGTTACGTTCTGAAAAGACAAGCTTTTTTACTGTATCTAGTTTTATCTTATCGTCTTGTATTTCGTTACTGAACTGATTTTCTTTTTATGTCAACTCTATTCTAGGACACCACATTTCAATACAAGTATCTGAAAATTTGTTCAACTGGTATATTTATGATTAACGATTAAACACTTTGTGGCCAATATGTATTTTCCATAGCAAGACTTCGGGCGTGGATCCACTGACCAAAATCAAATGTAGGTCCTAGGTTTACCACTTTAAACCGCAACACTCAATTTATATACTTTTCTATCATAACCACCTTGCTACATTTCCACCGTCGCTACATATAATTTACAGGGTGTTCCAGTTAATGTGTGCCAAACTTCAGGACGTTTATTGATTGAGTAATTTCAAGTAAAAATGCTACATCAACATATTCTAGATTATCAACCATTATTTCCATACGAGCATTTCACTGTTTCAATATTCTGTGCAATAATTTGCGACTACAGAGGATCGTGAAGTCCGTTGACAATAAAAGAGGAGATGATGAAAGTATCAGAAAGGCAGCAAATTCCCTTTTGATGTGCGCAGGATTTTGAGTAGAGAAGTGTGGTGGTTATTTGGACAGCAATCAGGGTAACGTAACTCGAAAATGACGCTGTTTTATGTTATCTAACCAGAAGTGTTTGTGTGCTACATCTTTGTCACTTAACACAACTAATAATTCATGTTTCTTTCCTAGCGTGTAATATCTGACACATTTCTTTTAATCTCGTACCTAACAGTGTCGTAAGATTTAATTGGTGGCTTTCTTATCGGATACATTGCACAGTCGCTTAAGACTTAATGAATGTTTGTCTTGTGTGGTGTTATCTAACCCATAACGTTAGTATTTGTAATGTATGACAAAAGAATGTGTTGTATAATTTTCGGTTGAAGCCATGTAAGTACACTAAAACGCTCGAAGCGATGCAACAGTTGGTAATGCGTCTTGTGTTTCTATGAAATGTGAAGTAATCCCTGTGCAGGGCTATTACAGGCCCTAAGGGTTCCAGGAGGTTGAGACTCCCAGATTTCGGCAAACGAAGATTGTAAGGTTGTCAGTTGTAAGCACAGGCCGCCTTTACTCCTCAGGAAATATTCCTGGTACTCATTTCCGCCAGAGGCTTAGTCGATTCCAGGGCCACAGTGCGGCCGGAAGGATTATGTCAATAAAAAATTCCAATGACACTTTCGGGAATCGAACGCGCGACTTTCTGGCCACCACGTGCCCTGTATGTTTATATAGTGACTCAGGTAAAAACATCCTGAAATATGGAACACCTTATGTGGAACATTCTGTATACCATTTCACGGGTATTTTTACCTCAGCTACATGTTACAGTGTATGACGTCACCTCGGGCTATTCATGCTATACTTCTTGACGAAAATATTTTACCAGATTTACAATTGAGCAGTTATACTTTACGGATGAGGTTATAATGTGAGCTCTAAAATGACGTAATTTGTCGAATATATAATTGAGCTAAATGGAGGTCTACTTGCACGAGAGCAGTGATGAGCAGACGGGAATAAAACATCATATATTTCTCATTATCCTAGCAACAACGCTACAGTTTGGCCTCGTAACTGCGCAGATTGTAGCTTTGATGCAAGAGTTCGTTACTAAAGTACTGTGCACAATTTGTGCAACATTTTCGAGTTTTAAGAAACTGTCTGTTCCTGGATGTTCTCACTGCCGTGAGTAATAACAGGACGGTTTTTTGGGATATGACGCCGTGTCCACAACCAAGCCAGCTTTTTGTAGGTGCCTGCTCCATCAATTATAATCGTAGGAGATGGAGGCAGCAGGTGTCTCCAGAAATCTGGCACCTATTTACCAAATTAGACGGTGTCACTTTCCAGAAGGCCATTATATTTTAAGCGACCTGGGCCTTGTTTTAGTTCGCAAAATGATCCACATGTTACAAGCTTTCCCCGGCGGTGGAGATGTGTATTGTGACCTTCTGCGTCATGACTCCGAGGAGATGGATTGGTTGTAGTCTTCATCCGAAATGTCGATACGCATGTACTGTACCAGACCACGGTGTCATGTTCCTGAAGTCCACAATATGGATTTGCACCTTACTTTCTACTGTTGGCCACCCAATGGTCCTGTTTTCAGTATTATGTATTATGGTCTTGGCAACGTGCTTACTGCCTGAGGAAGCCGAAGGAAGCGCCTGGCGGAATTTTGAAAATGAAAGGACGTCGAGTCCCTCTGAAATGATTACTATCTTGCAGAATGCTTCTTGTAATGCCATTTTGTCACTTCTGTCCTAACTCCTAGCTTCCTGATCCCCTGTCACCTAGTAAAGGGTATTGGTCTCTGTTAGTTTTCGTACTGCATCCTATGCGCCAAGGTGAATGTTTAACTTCTAATATTCTTACCATTCCAGTGCGTTTACATTAGCAATTATAGTGGTTCCAACACAAACGAGAAGAGCTCAGTTAGTTTAGGGACTAAACTACATATAAGAAGATTGAGGGGTAGGTTTAGTTTTCTCCCGAGTCTCCAGACCGGAATTGGGACCCATCGGTCCTTCTAACCAGTGAGTACTGGGAGCATTTCCCTTGTAGGTTAAGCGTTCTAGGCGTGAAGCTTACTGCCTGCCTCCAACAAGTGCTTGGGCTGAGAATGCATGGAGCTATGCCCCCCGCTTCACATAGATATTTCATGACGTTTTACTTGAGGAAGCAAAGGGATAAGTTTATTTCATTGTCTCTTCAATCAGTGTCTAGGCACTTAATACAGGGTTATTCGAAATGATCGTCGGGGTTTTAACAACTTGTCATATACAATACACTTGAGATAGTAGTATATGTTTTTTTTTTTATTTAATAGAACAAAACTCCGAGTTTTTGTTACATACCTTACGGGTGCTCTATATGTGCACCCTTTGTGATTCTACAAACATTAACACGATAATCGAATTCGTTCCAAACTGTTTGTAGCATGTCAGCGGTGATGGTTTCAATGGCGGTGCTGATTCGTACCTTCAGTTCCGGGATACTTGCGGGAAGAGGAGGAACATATACCTGATCTTTGACGTAACCCCATAGAAAGAAATAAAAAATACATAAACTCCTATCCCAAGTGTACTGTGTATGACAAGTTGTTAAAACCCCGACAATCATTTCGAATAACCCTGTATTTTGCACAATTAGTTAAAAAAAAGTAACATTGAATAATATCTGTGTATGTGTCTATTGAATATAGCTGTTTTCCTCGAATGGGTAACAAAGCTGGACCAACTTTTAGTGGTGATATTAAAACAATGATGCTTACTTTACCTCAGGATTTATATTTCATCGTAAATCGTATAAGCAACTTTTTAAATTTACTTGTATTTCATAGAGACACTCCCTGACTTACGCAGAAGGTCCGGAGCTAGTTGGAATTCAACCTACATGTATTTTACACGGGAGTCCAGGTGAAATAAGAAATCCGACGTATTGGAAACTGATCGGTCGCAGAATTAACGTCCCGCTGCCTGTGCCATCGCCCAGCAGTACCCTTCCACCAACTTCTACTCACCGCCCTTCGATTTCCGCAAGGAAAATTATTGCAAAAAAATATTGTTATTTCATCCCCGCCCCCCAAATTGTGTTAAGCCCGAATCTGCGGAACTTGAAATTTCGTTACATTGGGGAGTGTCAGTACTAGACATCTTAACTTGCGTATTTAAAGCAACGTGTGTTGATAATGGCGTTCCAGAATGAGAATAGCCCATTGATATTTGGAGGGTGTTTGTAAATAGATGGGTGTTATGTTAATTGTTTTATTCAATAGACGCATACACTAGCGTAGTGTCTGATTTTTTTATTTTACTGATTATTCTACCGTACTTAAATTTTGCAAAATTACACGAACATCAATAAGCCTGTGTGTTACGTCCGTATGTTTGTGAGTTACTCGTACATTTGAAGTTGGGCGTTCAAGCGACTTGTGTTAAGACATTCCATTTAGTCTAATTTTTATAATCAGATTGAATTAAAACAGGTTTTCTTGAAAAAAAGTCGCTTAGGAAATCTTTTCGCCAATTATACTTTTAAATTCGAAATCAGGCTCTACTAATAGTTGTTTTATTTTACTACTACAGTAAACGCACATAAATGGAAGCAGATTTAAACCTAATAATTTCGCCGACTTTCTTCTGTTACAAACTGCCTTTGTGTTACTTGGGTCTCAATTTTAGAATTCTGGTAAAACATTTTTTGCTTGTGTTTGGATTTCATACTCTTCTTTCACTATTCCCTTTAATCAGAAATAAATTTTATTACACTGTAGATTTGTAGAACCTCACCTTTCTTATTCATTGCTTTGTTTTATTTTGTTTTGTTTCGTTAAACTAAACGAGTGCTGTCAATTGCCGTTACGTGTGCCGTTACGTGTTGTGAAATGTCGCTATCTGCTACTGATCCATATTCTTACAGCACGCACGTTTGTCCTTCACAAGAGATAACACACAAAGCATCTGTTTCTAGGATGACATGTAAAATAATGCTTATTGTAAGTGTGACTAACGCAGCAAACAGCGACTGTCTCCCTAAGTACACTGTAACGGGCTGGTCAGTATAATTGAAATGGATACGCTGTTGTGAATAGGAAATGACTTTTTAAAATAGTATCTGGATGATCTTAAGGCTTCAGACGGGTAGATAAAATTCATTTTGTTTACTTAGTGCAGGTTTTATTGTTGATTAATGAAGTTAAAGTAACAAGTCCTCATGTTTTCAATATATTTTATTGTAGTTTTCTTACACTTCAACACTGTGTGTGTGTGTGTGTGTGTGTGTGTGTCGCAACAGCCTATGCCATTTCACTATTGAAGTTTCTAGATCACACATAATTAGGCATAATTAGACAAACACACCCGGTAGGATTCCTTTCAACAAGGGATCAGTCCATCCCAGAGGCCACTACCTACACAACAAATACAACAAAAGAACATCCAGACCCTCAGTGGGATTCGAACCTGCATTTCCACCAATCAAGCGGTTTCAGACCCAGGTCTTAAAGCGCAAGACCACTGGAAACGCTTTAAATATATTTCCCCTGCAAATTATACACTTCATGTCTGAAATCCCCCTCCCGAAGACTCTAAGTCGTCGTAAATGCCAGTGTAGAATAGGTCAGGAACGTCTAACTAAGACTTCGACGTTATTCATGACGACGACGATGATGATGCTGACCACTAAAATTGCAGATTGCAGGGATATGCAATATGTCGTGTGAGGCTCAGTTCCCTTTCAATTTACAGTTACAACACTTCACAAATTATCTGTAAACCTCAGTGATTACAGAATTTTAACTAAACCTAATTCATCGGGAGGTGATATTACGGACACTTAGGCCACGAACAGATCTTCACTGGCTCAGGAATGGTACAGCTGCCACTAATGGACATATTGTACGCACATACCAGCCCGGGCAATACATGAATAAGGCGTATATGGTGCAATGGTGGAACGAGAACTGACAGATGCAAACCGAAGTACTCGGAAGCAAACCTGTTCCACCGACATCATCCGTCACAAATCCTATATGGACAGCCTTGGGATAGAACCCGGGCCTTCGCGGTTGAAAGTCGAGGACAAAACCGCCTGAATTATGGCGAAGCCTAATCAGGATTTCTACTCTTATTATGTGCTTTATGAAACTTTCCCGAATGATCCGTTATATCACTAAAGCATCCCAATCCTTTCCGGCATTACAGGAAAAAGCGTGGAATCATGGATCTATTTATAGCACCGGGTACGAAGTGGTGTGGTCACAAGAATCTAGCTAATAAGTACCTGGACCTTGGCGGATTATCCGATATGGATCGTTGCTGTCGGCGCCACGATAAATGTCCGCGCTCCATCGGCGGGCTCTGCACCAAGTACCACTTGTTCAACTACCGTCCCTTCGCCATCAGCCATTGCCACTGTGACCGAAGGTAGGAGCCATCAGCACCATTCCTACGGCTTCCTCCTCAGCACAACTGAGACAACAAATTTTTCACAAAGACACTAAATTTGAAATACAGGGCTCGAGTAAGAGGTATCAGTGGCGTTTAGATCTAATGTATATACGTGCAAGTGTCTCGTGTCTTCATTCCTATACTGTACAAGCAGTCTGACGATCCGCGCAGCGTCGAGTGCCTCCACAACAATGAACTAGAAGATATGTGAAAGAAAATAAGTAGCCGTGGGCTAAAATTATTGCCCAGCATTGGCTTGGATGGACTGAGGAAAATGACGAAACCTCGCACTCAGGATAGTTAGGATAGTTGATACCACGAATAAAATTCATAAGCCTTGCCGCTTTGACCAACTTAGAGACGTACAATTTGTCCATTATTCATTCACAACACCAAATAATGCAACTTTGACACGGAATTTGATTTCAAGTTTTTTTATCTGTACTATGAATGAAGGGTAAGGGACATGACTTCACATCGTCCCGTCGTGGTATCTGTTTTATTACTACCCACCTTAAGTTTAAGCGATACTTTCAATGGGTATTGCATATATACCACATAAAGTAAGATTAACAAACGTGGAATCTCCCTACATTTTCAAACGCTCAAAATATACAGTCATTTCATTAGTGGGAATTATTTCACCGAATATTTCTCTTGTGACAGTCATATTTACATGTGGTATTAACTGGACTTTTATAAAATAAGAAAATAAGGATTTTTAAAGTGCGTTAATTTCATTCGTTTCTTTATGTGTGTACAAAAAATGGTATCGAGGAATTAATTCTAGGTTTTGAAACTCGTTTTTGATAATCTTAAATTGGGTGACTATTTGAACGTGTTTTCCAACAGCAGTTTTATGTCTTTTACGCGACAACACGTGGATCGTAGTAATGTAGGGTTCCTAGCAGTTGTTTCATTGTACTGTGGCATCTAAAGATACGGGTAATGAACGAAGACACTTGACGCTTCTACAATTTAATTTATGGAGCTATAGAACGGGTTCACATAGTAAAAAACAATAGATTAGCTAATGACGTTTGTGAAATATTCGTTGTCGACGTTATCGCAGAATCTTGCTGTCCAGTAAGCGGCTGTCAGGACCAGACAAGGTAAGCGAGATAGGTTATAACCTTACAGGAGAAAGCGAGAGCTGATGGATTTGTTCCGAGTACCGGGTACCAAGTGGTGTGGGAAAGGATATGCTGCCCACAAATACACCCATCTGGGCGGTTTCGGAATGGCCGACAAGTGTTGCCGACTTCATGATACTGCCTGCCCTCTGTACATCCCAGCTTTCCAGGAAAAGTATGGACTCTTCAACTGGAGGATCAGCACCATCATGCATTGCACCTGCGATGAACGGTAAGCGCCTTTACAGACACAAACTAGAGCTCAGGTTTAAGGATATCTGAGGCACACTGACCATCTGTTGGGACTGGGAGCGGCTTGTGTGTGAGTCAGTTGCCCAGGCAAGAGAAAAAGGACACAAAGGTAAAGGAATCCACTCTTGTGTAGCGAAGAGTTCTGTCGAAAGAATTTTACTCTGGAGGGTAAGAACTCTAGAAGCTGCAGTAAGTCTTAATAGAGTGACTGAGATCCAGAAACACTTTGGATGTAATATAATTCTTCTTCTTTCTTTCCGTCTTCTGTTTCTGAGATAGCACTACAGTCTAATGCGGACCTTCGCCTCCGTAATGAACTTCTCACAGTCAGCTCTTTTATTGACATCTGTTTCAGGCTTTCAATTTTGCAGCTGTTGATATCCGATTGTTCACAGTTCCAACATATGTTTTTTTTTTTTGTTTTGTTTTTGTTTGTCGTCCTCTTAGTTTACTTCTCTGGGGATTATTATTGTCCATCTGTTTCACCAAATCATTCATTGCTCCTGCTATGTACAACGTGCGTACTTTCCAACTCACTGAAATAATGTGAAATGGCAACTTGATGCAACAAGGTAATTTATTGATGTATCCTTAGCTCGACATGTTTCGGGCGCATACGTCCATCAGCCGGAGCACTAGATGTTAAGTTGCAGCATATGGTTTTCTGCACCGAGTTTGTAGATGGGTGGCGGTCCTGAGAGCCGCTGCGTGGGTCGTGTATATGGTTTGGATGGTGCCGTGCCACGGCACCATCCAAACCGTACACACCGAAACATGTCGAGCTAAGAATACATCAATATATTACCTTGTTGCATCAAGTTGGCATTTCACATTATTTCATGATGAAGATGCACGGTCAAACAACCCTCAAATTTCCAGCTCACTATCCTCATCCCATTAATCCGTTTCCCCTGCCAAGGTCGATTCCACTCAGCCTGACTTCCGAGGCCACATTAATGTTCCCTAAATGTTAGTTTTTTTTTTACGGTGACAGGTTGTCGGGCTTTCGCCCAACCCCCAACCTGGAGGGCCAGTCCACCGTATTTATAACCCCCGGGGCGGGGTGGCTCAGTTATACCCCCAGGCACCGGATACCTATTTTAGTCGCCTTTTACGGCCTGCATGGACTGCAATGGGACTAGCCTTTCCCTGGTCACCACACGGGAAGTTGGGATCTGATACTGGCACAGAAAGTGACTGTCCGTTGCAGAACACGTTTAGTGAAAGTACATTTCTATCCAGTGCTCCCTGATCTTCGAAAGAGCGTGGTTTTTGGAAGCTTCCCGGGCTTCGTCCGTTTTTCCTTCTCATAAAAGTAACCTGCAAATGAAGGAAAGTTGGTAGATTTTAACGTTTCTTTCGGTTTCTTTTTCCTACCGCAGTCTTAAAACACACGAAGACGCGAAGTTTTCCTTGTTCCTTGCCCAGTAGGCAGGGAAGCCTTGATTGTTTAAGTGATGTCTTTGTACAGCAGCGAAGTTCTGAGGTGCTTTTGGAATCGTCTTTCCCACTATTCTGGACCAGTTCACCATCAAACAATCCGGATCTGGCCCTATCTGACTTCTGTTTGGTCGATGCCGTTTGTCGACGAAGAGGAAGACGAGGTTATGAAAGAGATGTATACATGGCTTTAAGACAGTGATTCCCAACCTGGGGTACGAACCAAGATATATAGGGGTAAGCGAAAAAAAAAATTGAATATTATTTCAAAACTTATGAAAGTGTTTCAGTTATTAATAAATTAAAATAACATATGTAATGTATTAATTAATGTAATGTAGTTTTTTATGTAATCTGTGGCGTATTTACTTGAATTCATTGTATCTTTTGGGATTTGAATGTAAATATGTATGCACTGTCTGTTCACCTTATTATTCCATTGCTTTTTAATCCCATTATTGGGCTATTTATTTAAAGTTACAACATATAAATTTTAAATAACAGCAACTATATTAATTACAAACAGTTTGCTAATATGATGGGCACAGTTTATGGAAATATCCTGACAAGGGTACGCAAGTGAAAAAAGGTTGGGAACCACTGCTCTAAGAGATCTCCACATCACTTGAATTACAACAAGGAATACGTGTTCTTCTTACCAGATGGTGGATATCGTAGAAAAATATGAACACTACTTAGATAAATAGGATTTGTAAATAGAGTGTATGATAATTCCGACACCAGATTTTAGCCTTTTCCTATTATTTTTTGCCTAGATGGAAATATGGGGCAAGAGTTTTCATTTCCAGATTGCCTAATATTCATTATATCACAGCCAAACAAACATGTATAATTTTGCCTGTCGTTTGTGTTATTATATTAATTTTACCTGTCTTACAGCAGTCAGTATATATATATATATATATATGTGTGTGTGTGTGTGTGTGTGTGTGTGTGTGTGTGCCAAGTAGCTCAGTCGGTATAGCGACCGAACTACGGGCTGGACGGTCCGGGATCGAATTCCATTGGGGACAAGATTTTCCGCCCGTCCAGACCGGCCCTGGGGCCCACCCACCCTCCTGTAAAATGGGTACCGGGTCTTTCCCGTGGGTAAAGTGCGGCCGGGGGTGCTACTGACCACTCACCCCCTTCTAGTGCCGCGGTCATGGAAGAGTAGAGCTATACCTCTACCCACCCTCTGGGCCACACCGGGCCTGTAACGGGATAACTTTACCTTTTACCTTTATATATATATATATATATATATATATATATATTAACATGTAACATATTTGATATTTATTTTATACTTCCTAAGTTTTTCGCATTACTTGTGCTTAGTAAACGGATTGTTTAAATGTTATATCCAATGTTTAGTTTAATCTTTTACAGTCGCGTGTAAAGTATGTGTACAGTTAACTGTAACATTAAATAACTCTTCATTTTGCTATATTTTTATTTGCATGGTTCGTCTGGTTCTCACAATAAACGCCGACTATTTCCCTAGATAACATTAAAGGATAAGATTTTTTAGTGTAAGTGGTTTATGTTTGTAGGAACCGATATAACGAGGCAGTTTACAACCTTACAATTTTTTTTTTCGCCGTGCCAAATTATCCTAATTCTTCCTTAGATTCATGTGTTTCATATTTTACCTGACCTGATTTCACTATATAAGATGCTGTCTCTTGTTTAGCACGGCACATCTTATTTTCTTGTGGGCCAGAATAGCTCAGTCGGTATAGCGACTCGCTACGGGTTGGACGGTCCGGGGATCAAATCCTGAGGGAGGGGGGGGGGGGATTTCCGTACCCGACGAGACGGGCCCTGGGGCCAACCCAGCCTCCTATTCAGTCTTCACGGGGCCATTCTCGGGGTACACCTGCTGGGGCGAGGCGTTGACCAACCACCCCCATCTAACACCGAGCTTCAAGTTTAGAGGTATACAGATAGCCCCGCCCTGGGCTATCATAGCCTGTCATGGGGCAAACTTTACATCTTGAGGTGCATTCGCAGAATTGCGAAAAGCGACTATTAGCTTCGTCATGTCTGTCTGTCCGTCCGCACGGAACCCAAGTCGGCTCCCACTGGACGGATTTTCATGAAATTTGATATACGAGTACTTTTAGAAAATCTATCGAGAAAAGCCAAGTTTCATTAATATCTGTCAAGAATAGTGGGTACTTCACATGAAGACCAATATACATTTCGATCATACTTCACTCAGTTCTTTTTAGGATGAGAAATGTTTCAGACAAATGTTGTAGAGAAAATCAAAACACACA
>Ga0123357_10011178_pt1 | contig 11486 bp, 8 predicted proteins | sample TergutEmb28metaG_FD_89873 | JGI IMG/M metagenome (GOLD analysis project Ga0123357, IMG submission 89873) | Embiratermes neotenicus P4 segment gut microbial communities from Petit-Saut dam, French Guiana - Emb289 P4 | ecosystem: Host-associated > Arthropoda: Insects > Digestive system > Gut ...
CCGACTGTCTCCCATCGACTATGCGGACTATATGAGGCGCGCTCGCTGGAAGGCATACCACACTCCACACCGACAGAAAAAAGTAGGGAACTATCTGGACACATTACAGTAGCGACCCCCTCCCCCAGTGGGGCAATACTGAACAACAACGAAACAGCGCTACCACAAGGAAAGACACCGAACCTCAGAAGCACATATGTCTGAAACTGTAAGCCAGACCATACCGACATACACAACACAACCTGCAGAGAAGTGGGGAAAAACACGCTGACATCATCAAACAATACTGTAACATTGTACTCGATGAGGTGAGGACCAACAAACGTGTCATTAAAAAAAATCCCGGTGGGAGCGAGATTTTCCGCACCCGTCCAGACCGGCCCTGGGGCCCACCCAGCTTCCTGTACAATGGGCACCGGGTCTTCCCCGGGAGTAAAGAGCGGCCGGGGCGTGACGCTGACCCCTCACCCCCTTCTAGTACCGTGATCAAGAAAGAATAGAACTATACCTCTACTCCCCCTATGGGCCCTACGGCCTGTACAGAGGCTCAGTGCCTGTACAACGGTGCACTTTACCTTTACCTATACCTCCACTCCCCCTATGGGCCGTACGGCCTGTACAGAGCCTCAGTGCCTGTACAACGGTGCACTTTACTAATTTTTTACCTTTTCTGGCTACTGAAATATGACCAAAAGTAATTAAATATCAACAGTTTTTTTTTTCTAAACAAACACAAGTGATATAACCATCAGATTATGTCCCACGCTCTTATATACAAAGAAATTAACACAAATATTTTATTTCCACACATTTTAATAATTAAATATTTCTATTCTTCATTTTTAAAAGATTTGGAATGAACGAATCCGTGTTCGAAAAACCAACCTGAGCTGTCCGTTATTAATGTTCGTTTGAGCGAAATTTCATACTATGGAACTTCGCAAAGTGAGGACTGTCCTTTCACGGAATTTCGAAACCCCGTTTCATTTGTGTGTGTTGCTAAAATTGCATGTGCATCGTAAATTGATTTATTGTGAGCGTAAACAGAATAATGAGAATGTGATTTCTTTTGAACTCTCTACAAAGGAGGTGACTGAGTCGGTCTCTCTGTTAGTCCCTTTATTCATTTGTCAAAATCAATATTGCGGGCAGTAACCTACTAAACTTCGTAAACTCGTTAGTGTAGATATCATGCCATTGATCACTTCTTCATGCGGGTAATTATCAATTTACTAATCTGATGTGTGTTGGACCGTGCATCATTGTAATAACTGAAGAATAACAACCAACTAGATGCCACTTATTATTTTACTGTACTTCTTATAGGCTCAACATGTTTCGGGCACTACTGTGCCCATCATTAGGAGCTCGCGACTATAATGTTGATTACCACATTGGTCGTTTCGTTCTTGTTTTGCTGTAGGTTGGAGGTTAGGTGCGGTTAGGCTGGAGTAGTGTCCGGGTTTAGCCTGCATTCCGGACACTACTCCAGCCTAACCGCACCTAACCTCCAACCTACAGCAAACCAAGAACGAAACGAGAAATTTGGTAACCAACATTATAGTCGTGAGCTCCAGATGATGGGCATAGTAGTGCCCGAAACATGTTGAGCCTATAAGAAGTACAGTAAAATAATAAGTAGCATCTAGTTGGTTGTTATGTTTCAGTTATTACTTTACTACTTTCGAAAATATAAACATGGCCGTGCTGCACATTGTTGGGCTGGAAACAGCAATTGCGCCCCTTGAATCCACAATGTGACATTTTGCAAGGTGATACATTCACGAATGGGAAAAGTGTTCAATGGTCTAAACCATTTCGGAGGAGATACTGAAACCACAATTGCCTTTGTGAGACGTGTTTGTTGTTAAGTTGGTTACAAATCATTTTTACTTTGCCAAGGAAATTTGTGTGATGAGATATTTTGAGATCATGGAATGGGTGTGGTTTTGAAACTTACATTCTTGAATGTCTAGGGAATCTGACCGTACTACGTCGAAGATAAGGAGCACGTAAACTAACATATGTGCTTACTATGTTTCATTGTGTAGTTTAATAACACATCTTCGTCCCAGGCTTTCGGCCTGAACAATTAGTAGTGCTCTCCATTTCCTTCAACAGATTTAAAAAATCATACCCCGTGCATTGTTTCGGTGTGCCGCACTTCGTTACACTGGCCACAACAGAAACCACCCACAGAAGTGTGCAGCTTTAAGAAACCAGTCTCAAATTCTGCCGCGTAACAGCGAAACTGCAGGGAGCCTTAGGTGGACTCAAAGTAGCGAAGTACCGAGTCAGAAGGTATATTTTAGAATATCGCCCACAATTTTAACAATGTTTGTCATTTGTAATAAGACGATGCTAGTGTCTGAGACCATACAGTGTCGAAGGAAGGATGATGGTGAGTTGGTTCGATATTCTCTTCTGGAAATGGCAAGAAAGGATTGAAGAAGACCACCCACGGAAATTCAATCATTGTAGCCGGTGTTCTGGCTGAAATTCGAACGAGAATCCTACGGGATAAACAGCAATGGTGTTAATACTACTGCTGCTATTTTACCTAAAAGCTGAGTACTTACGGATTTTAGGAGGCATGCAGAATATTAGGTGTACATTTTCTGAACACATCTAAATTTAAAACACACATGAGAGATAGGCTTTTGGTGGCGAAACCTGAGGGAAAGAGACAATTCGGAAAAAAATTATGCTAGGTGGGAGGATAATATTAAAATGGGTCTTCATGAAGTTCGATTGGGTGGAATAAACTGAATTAGTTTGGCTCAGGATAGGGAGAGTTGGCATGCTGTTGTTCATACGGCGACGGACCATCGATTTCATGAAGTGGGGGGGGGGGGGTTTTTTTGATTAGCTGAGGACCTGTTTGCTTCTCCAGAAGGACTTTGCTACGTGGACTTGGTTAATTACTTGAATTAAAAAAAAACTGTTATTACCCGAGAACGGTTTTGTTTCAACAAACCAATTCTGCACAACACCGAAAGAAACTGAAATCCTAATCTCGAATCTACAGTATGTGTTTTGCTGTTTGAAACAAAATTTCATGTCGTTACTGGCGACGTGTGCTTTTCTTTCCCCTTAGCATTTGACGCTGAAGTGATGTCTAAAAACAAATTCAATGCCCTTGAGCTTACAGGCAAGTTTCCAACAATGCACTTATGAATGTATGCGCTTAGGAATGTTGGAAACGGACATATCTTCTCAACACCAAATTCCGTAACACTCAGATGTGTAATTACATGGAACACGATAGTCTTTACACATCTGAAGAAGTCAAAATTTTGAAGTTGAAACTGTCCGCTGTGCACGCCATAAAAGTGGCGTGTGAAGGAATAGCTCCTTCCTTCTTTAAACTGGACAACAGACGGAGTCGAGTGACCAGCTTCAAGCACCGGTCTATTATCCACGTAGAAAACGTCCGGATTCATACTGAGTATGGGATGGATGAGACCCAGAGTCAGTCTCTTCCCCTTAGGGAATTAATGGCAATGTCATTCTGTAGCCAAATCACTGTACCGAATGACATATATCTGATTGAGACCAGGTCTGTTACAGTGACAATCTAGTTTTAGTGTTTCAAGAGTTTAAAGGTTGGTATGTGTGTTTAGTAAGTCTATTTGTTCGGACACATTTCATGGAGTAATGTGTAACTAAGTAAAAAAAGAGAGATCCAGAACGTAACAACTGGTATTGCGATACACTTGTGATGGGTCTCAACGTGCATGTCTGCGTCGGTCTGATCAATCGTCCAGAGGAGTCCTACCGAGTGTGGTGTGTCCAGTGAGAGAGATCGCAAAGCACCATAATGGGAGGCCACGACCCGGAATCCGGGCGCTGGGAGAAAAAGTGCTTGTCTTTGTGAGGATAAGTGTGGTGCTTATCCAACTAAACTGTGAAGGAAACGCCGATTACTGATGGCTGTGACTCCTACTGCCTTCCGCGGTTTAGTTTGGCGGCCTACAAGGAAGGACAGGAATGTACGTCTGAATTTGATTACTCTTACGTAGAAACGTTCCGCAGTGCGATCCTTAAGATGTTCATGGTTTGGGATATCGGAGCCATACCGAGGTCACCGACAGGAGTACCGTCAATGGAGGGCATGACGTTTGACTCCTCCTACTTTCGCTTGTTCGTACTTTTGGTCTCGAACCTCCCTGTGGCAACTTGTCTTTAGCGAATGTTTTCATGTGGTTATTGTACGATATTTGAGAACACAGTGATATTATGAACGTAGGAAAATAAAAGGGAAGTAGATGGAGGGATGCGCAACATCCTGAGGGAGCGACACTGTAGATCCGTCATCACTTACGCTGTCTTACGAAAGGCCATTGCCTTTTCCAAAGCGAGCTCTACAAAATGTGCGATGTAGTGCTTCCTCTTTCAATGTCCAGTATATTCTTCTTTCTCTAAGGTTAGCCCTTATTTGCTTACATCTTCTTTGTCGGCTTCTTTTCCTGTCTATCTTTTCTTCAACAACTGTTTTAGAACGCAGTTCCAACGCAATGTGTGTCCAATCCATTTAGCCCCTCATGGAACCTCTCTCTTTGGCCTCAACATAGTTTGTTTCGCATTCCGGACATTATTTTTAATCGTTATAAAATTATTTTTCCGTCATCTGGGGTAACTCACTCGGTGCAGTGAGTAGGTTAAGGATTTGGCGACCGAGCATTCGTGGTTTGATTCCTGGCAAGTAGAGAGTTGTTTGCTCTAGACCGGCTCTGTCGAACGAGCACTTGCAGTTTTTTCTCCGGGGATAAAATGGCCGGTACGTGAAGCTAATCCTTCACCTTCATTGCTGACAATAAGGATGCGTGGGGCTATACTGTCACTTGCTTAATATCTTCAAGGTGTGGTGCTTAATTAAGCTCCGAGAACGCACTTACCGTCACGGTAAATTCCAAACATCCCAGTACAGTATGTTTTCAAATTCTGCTTCAACATTATTTCACTGCTCCTCTAATATTTTGATGAAGAGATTTGACTGTTCCACTTCTAATCTTCGTCTGCTGTGTCATCACAGCAATACCTGTGGCAGAATTTCGTAATAGCCTCTGTCACTACCAAATTCAAAAGTTGATGAATTAAGTCCATACTAAGAAGGGTGTTGTTTGGTGGGGGTGGGGAATTGTGCAGCGGCCTTTGGCGGCAGAGTCCAAGGTGCAGCAAAAGTGGCAACAAAATGGATGTTATAAATAAAACACCCGACTTTCTTCGCTCAAAGAATGTTAAATTATTCAGCCAAATACAAGGAAATTCAGTGAATGATTGTGATGTTTTGTTGAAGTTTATAGTTTTGCCAGGGGCAGCCAGTGCTGTTACTGGCCCTGGTTGTCACAAAACCTTGCTGCGTCGTACCTCCGGTAATGAAATCTCAATTGCATGTTGAGTTAGGAAGTGTTTTCGAAAATAATTGAAAATCTGCCGACAAACCTCGCCCATTCGTGAAAACAAAATATGTTAGACCCTCAGAATAGTATTTAATTCAGCATTCCATTTACTCGTCTTGGTTTACTTTCTTCTCTTGCTAGTCTGCCTTACACGGACACACAAAAATATGTTCAAGCGCACTGTGCCTTCGGAGTCAGAGTAATGATCTGAGATATAAACCAACTTCATATGAAATACTGAAACTCATAAAGGTGGCCAGGACAGTACAGTCTGTATAGCGACTCGCTACCGGATGGACGGTGAGGCGATCGAATTCCGATGGGGGGCGAGATTTTCCGTGCCGTCCAGATTGGACTCGAGACCCACTCAGCCTCCTGTAAAATGGGATATGGTTATTTCCATGGGTTAATCTGGCCGATGCGTGCTACTGATCACCCACCTCTTTCTAGTGCCGGCATGCGAATGTTTTGTAGCTAGAGCTGTTCCTCTCAGTCCGTGATAAGAACACCCGCCTCCTCTCTGATACAACGAAATGAATTAAGTGCAATATTGGCAGCACTACTTGAGCGAATAGTCTCTGTGCACGTGTGAAAATTAGGAGTATTTCCCGCATTCAACTGGAAAGAGTTTTCGCCGAGATAAAACGAGCAGACGCTTGTCTACGTGCCTATGGGCGTCACATCTAACACGTATTGTACGCTAATTCACTGTGACTTTCGCCGTAACTTAACATGCTACTTCCACGAGACGCAGAGAGACTTGTCGCTCTCTCTGTTTGTTCATTAAATTGCGTTTCGATTCCTACTTAACAATGTGGGCTTCACAGGTACATACAAAACTAATTACAGGCCCTTTATATATATATATATATATATATATATATATATATGAATGATTCGTGTCGTATTTAGTGAGAGTCCATCAGCTTCACAGCTTATGTGGTCTAGAACGGTAGAATAATTTCTGAATCACAAATTTTAAGGGATGTGAAAGGAAGAGGTCATGGTCTACCAAGGCAATATGGCAGAATTTACCAGGAGATTGCTGGGCAGTTGCACGGACAGTTTCAACCACGAGAAAAGATGTATGTTTGATGTACAGGCGGAGAAGACAACGAATGATTATTTTATAGCCTAAGAAGAATCGGAAGAATTCAGTGAAGTGTCCTAATAACGGCTGGTGTACGCGGCTTCTGTCCCTCAACAGCTGAAGGATGTCGCTCGTCTGAGATTCACCCAACCTCCAACACAGAATTCCGGAGACTTTTCCCATGGGCTAAAGTGACAAGAGTTTAAAGCTGACCTCTTACTCATACCTAGTGCCGAGTCTCATAATGCCTGCAGATACACCACCACCCCTCTCCTCGCTGCCAAATTCGTCTTCACAACGATGTACTTAAACACAATGACAAACTTTATTTCTGTTACATTTATTTCTTTTTCAGTCCAAATTTTACCCTAATTATGAAACAGTGGAAGTTCACACGGCGGTACGAAGAGCATAGTCTTCCAGGACGTGAGGCCCGTACACTTTGGTCGATAGTGGTAAATTTGTATCGGAGTACGCAAAGCTGTCTCTATGCATGCCATGAAGGTATGTATACCTCCATTCATTTTATTCCAGGCACTAAATCCAGCAGATTGGTCAGCTTCTCAAACCGAGTTCTGCCACTGAATAGGAGGCAGTGTTGGCCCCAGAGCCGGTTTGGACGTTTCGTAGTAGAAGAAGATGTTTTACTCCTACAGGGAATCGAATGCAGTTCTACGGTTGTCCATCCTGTAAACTAGACACAACACTGACTGGGCTGTCTCGGCGTCTACCATGCTACACGGCATCATATCCCAGTCGGCAACTCCTTCTTCTGTTACTTGACTTCTACAGTAGGGGTCCTTCGTGTAGAGAGAGAGAGAGAGAGGGAGAAAGAGAGAGAGAAAAACCAATGATTCGGGGTTATAAACAACAAATGCCATTATAATTTCCATATGAAATCAAGTATGCGAATGATTGAAGAATAAACATTACTGGAAATGGAATATATCCTGATCCCATGATTATCAATAAGTTAACGGAGGGTATGTCAACGTTGCATAGCAGCAGTGCGTTTGGAGACCCGAATAGGTTAGTCCTAAAACCGGAATCAGTTTAAGGCGTTTTCGCAATTCGAAAAGCGACTATTAGCTGTCTGTCCGTCCGCATGGAGCAACTAGGCTTCCACTGGACAGATTTACAAGAAATTTGATATTTAATGTTTTTCGAACATCTGTTGAGAAAATTCAAGTTTCACTAAAATCAGACAAGAATAACGGGTTCTTTACATGAAGACCAATAGACACTTTTGGCTGTATCGCGCTCAGTTCCTCCTAGAATGAGAAGTGTTTGAGACGAAGACTGTAGGCACGTTCAAAACAAACATTTTATGATCAGTAAATTTTTTTTTTCGAAAATCTTGCCGTTAATGGATAAAGTGGAAAAATAGTGTAGAGCCTGGCAGGCCACAGATGACAATATGGTTTACGTGCATTGCGTGCTGGATAATTAAGGCTGCAGACACACACTCAGAATATGTAATACACGTACCTATTGCTTTTCCACTGCAACAATGGTTGCACGAGCGCCTCAATGTTACGTTATACGTACATCGACTGTCTTGTTTCCAAACGGCCGTAAATTCAGCAATCCCGCTGACAATGTTTTGTGGATGCACGTCAGACACAGGATGCAGTGTGTGAGTGTGATATAAACAACTGTCAAGTTTGGTTCGGACTCTTTTATCTAGAATAAACGAAAGAAGCAAGTGAAACACTTCTAGAAAATTTAAATATACGATTTTATTGAACGCAGCCATCACATGCACTGATTGTTATATAACATGCCAGGGTACAAAATTTCTAGTCGGCAATTTTTATTATAATGCATTGGTGATATTTATGTTTTCCCTTACGAATAAATGTTAACAAAATTTTCAAGAAAATGGCCGTAGTACCAGCTATGAGAAACAATTATCAACCCAAAAACTGCAGTATAACGAGACAGACAGTGTACGTAAAACGTACCTTTCAGGTGCGATAGTGAAACCATTGTTGCCGTGGAAAAACAGTGAGTATTACATATTTCAAGAATGTGTTTGTTGCGTTAGGAATGCAGTATGCGGTGCGCTTGTACCATATTTTTATCCGTGGCCTGCTCTGCTGTACCATATTTTTGTATATTATCTCATAGACGGAACGATTTTCTGAAAAACGTCATTGAACATAAAATGTGTTTTGATTCTCTTCACTTCAGCTGTTAACCAACAAATGCACCTATATAACTTTCACTTAAAACACTTTAAAACACTTAAAACCACTCCGACACGTTTCGATCTTTTCAGATCATCATCAGGGAATTTCGTCTTTCCTTGCTAAAGTTATTACATATTCACGATTTAGCTCGTTTTTGTAAACAAGGTGTTGTGGTAGCATATCATGTTGCGTAGGAATCTGTTGTAGAGAGTGTAGTTGGCTACGTGTGCGTCGTATGCTGCGTAGCTGCGTTATATAGGTGCATTTATTGTTAATAGTTGAAGTGATTTTACGAAATGCACGGTGCAACAATGAGATTCGTGTTTTGATTCTCCCTACAACTGTTGCCTGAAACATATCTCACGATAAGAAGAACTGAGCGAGACATGATGAAACGTGTACACCGGTCTTCGTGTGAAGTACAGTACCTATTATCCTTGTCAGATTTTAATGAAACTTGAATTTTCTGGACAGACTTTCGAAAAATACTCAAATATAAAATGTCATGAAAATATGTCCAATGGGAGATCAGTTGTTCCATGCGGACAGACAGACGTACAGACGTGACGAAGCTAATAGTCGCCTTTCACAATTTTGCGTAAGCTCCTAAAAATTAACAACCGATTTGAAGACATTTAAAAAAAATACGCAGGCGAGGAACTCTCGTGACCTTGGAAAATAATCTACGAGTCTAAGAACACGCCCGCTTAATTCGTATGATATTCCTCCCGAGTCATCGCCATATTGTCTGTATGCTCTTCTTTCTTGCTTTCTACATTAGCTTGTTTGTTTCTTCCTTCCTTTATCAATATTTTCAAGTCATCTCTCGTACCTCGCCCGGCATTTGAGCTAACAACGTTCCAGCCCAATTTCAGGCTCCGCCTGAGAGTTTACAAAATCTCAAAATCAGTAACAGCAAGCCGAAATTTCTTCCCGTTTTTTCCCCACTGGTTCTGTTAAACAAATACCGACGGACGTATTCTAGTGCGCCGATACCGACACGTAAAGTAAAGCAACATTCAAATTCGAAATGACTGTCAGAGTTGTGGAATATAAAATAATTATGTTCTGTCTTGTGCCTGTAGAGGGGTAACATTTAGTGCACTGTCCAGAAAAAAAGTGGCGAGGAATTTTATTTTCGTGTCTTTGTTTATACCATTATATATATAAAAAAAGAATGTAATGTGTAACAGAACAGTTTTACGTGAATCAAATGAACATTCTCCATTGTGAATTTAAGGCAGCTGTCATTAAAACTTCAACGCGCTTTACTCAAAGTTTATTGACGAACAAACCTTGGTGGACATAAAGATGTGTTAATTTACTTTATAATTTCCACATTTAAAAGCCAACATATACACGTGAAGCTAACAGCAATTCGGAAAACCTTCATGTGCAGTTTCTGTTCGGTAACCACTTGAATCTGTGACGAGAGAATCAAACAGATTTCATCAAAACATGAACTACGGTATCACCCACAGGCCAGCAGACTAATGCCATTAGTAGGTAAAGATACAGATAAATAACCTAGGAAAAGGGAAATAAATTCATGGACACACCGAGAAAAGAGTTAACATGGAGAAATGAAACTCATGACAATTTGGAGAATAATAAAATCTGGAAATTCCTGTCAAGCACTATCACACCGTCTACTTGCCTCCCATAAATCCAACTCCTTGTCCGTATCTCGGGGTATTGTAGATTTTGTACTCTACTCTACCCTGGGTCACGTAGAAGGCGGTAACAGTTGTGGAGGGTATACCCTGATGAGGGTTGCTACGACACATGCTGGCTAACGGGGCTCTGGTCTACCCAAGCCAAGGTGGAAGGTATCGTGCTGAAGGCTGCATGGCACTGGGGTAGAGATTAAAGCGTTATAAACGATCCCCTTGGGGAAACAGGCCGCGCCCCATTGTATGTAGGCCTTCCGTCCACGTGGGGTTCCGGGGACGGTGACCAAATGTTTTCCACGTTTTTCGTGGGAGGGTTACTTATTGGGGACTCTGACAGATATAAATGAAGGAACAAACCATTGGCTCTGGAGATGAAGCTTCTCTCTCCATAGGGACCCTGTTGGGGAACACGGAGAGGGGCTCATTTACCGGGGACTTTGAGGGAAAGGTGTAGAAGAAAGCACTGGAGACGGGTGCCTCTCCTTTTAAGAGCCCGTTGGAGAACCTGGGGAGTCCGCTGACTGGGAATTTTAAGAGGTAGTTGGAGGGCTTCGGAAAGTGAGCATTACTCTTTGCGGGAGCTCTGTTAGGGGGCTCCTTAGTGGGGACACGGAAGGACATGGGAGGGAGGGTTCAGGGGACGGACATCATTCTCTGTGGGGGCCCCGCTGGGGAATTTAGTAGGGGGCTTGTCTACCGAGCCTTGCGAAGGCTCTGGAGATGGACACCTTTCTCCATAGACGCCCTGTTAAGTATCATGAGGGATCCGCTCACCGGGAACTCTGAGAGAGAATTGAAAGGGGGCTGTGGAAACGGGGCATCTCTCTCTATGGAGCTCTGTTAGGGTAAACTGGAGGGGGGCTCCTTTGCTAAGGGCCCTGAAGGTTATGAAAAGAAGGCTCTGGGGATGGGGGTCATGGGGGTTCAGTTGGGCAACCTGGATTGGACTCATCTACGGGGGACTTTGAGATACGGTTGAAAGGGGCTCTGGAGGAGGAGTGTCTCTCTCTGTGGGAGCTCTGTGAAGGGAACCTGGAGGGAGGGCTGCCTTGCTGGGGACCCTGAAGGATATGTAGAAAAGGCTCTGGAGACGGACATCTGTTTCCATAGGGGACCCATTTTGGGAAAC
>Ga0123357_10011179_pt1 | contig 11486 bp, 10 predicted proteins | sample TergutEmb28metaG_FD_89873 | JGI IMG/M metagenome (GOLD analysis project Ga0123357, IMG submission 89873) | Embiratermes neotenicus P4 segment gut microbial communities from Petit-Saut dam, French Guiana - Emb289 P4 | ecosystem: Host-associated > Arthropoda: Insects > Digestive system > Gut ...
AGTAGAACACCTACACCTACTCCAACAAAACGTGCCCCCAAAAAATGACCCCCTAGCAGGCTTGATGGAAAACTAAAGAATCACAAACTGGTCCATATTCCACCCAGAAAAAATAATAAAACGCCAACACGAAAAGTCGAGTGTGTGCGCGAAAAAATATCAAGAAAGAAACTAGTGGTGCTCAGTGTGGTGTTCCTATGCATCCAGAAGGCTGCTACACACCATATCACACGCTGAAACATTACTGAAGGTATGTTCTACATTTCAAGTCTTTATCTCATATAGTTTTCATGTAATTATTTTTTTACTGAAATCATGAAAGAAGGGGCTGTGGACCCTTTAAATGGCTGGCATTTTAGCCTTTTGACGCCGGAATTTAGCGGCTGTTCGGCTATTTAAAGGGCTCACTGCGCGGCCACTTTAGTGGCTGTTCGGCTATTTAACCCTTTCCCCTCCCTAACGCTCCAAAGCGCTCGGAATTTAAAAGTCCCCTCCCCCTCTAAACGCTCTAAAGCTTTTCTGGTATAATACGTAAATTTAAATGTCCCGTGAAAAAACTCGGCTCTTCTGCCCAGGCACTAGCGATTTAAATTGAACGGGGAAAGGGTTAAAGGGCCCACTGCACGTCCACTTTAGTTGAAGTTCGGCGCTAAAAGGTTAATGCTCCTGGGTATTTAAATAGCTGGCAGCAAATGTGTTAAAATATAGTCTTTAAAGACTATTGTTATGTTGTTTGTCAACAACTTGGTTTGTATACAGTTGATAAGTTCTCAACTAAAACTCACCCACTTCAGTTGGCATGAACTCTGCTGTAAACTTGTCTGACTTATTTAGCCTGACTGGAATGGTCTGACCTGATGGTGAGGTTACTGTGACATCACAAGACCCTAGGTCTCCTATTGACATCTGGGGATCCACCATAACAAATGCAGTGCGACCCAATGGTGACATTTTCAAAGCTGATCCAGATATTAATACTTGACTTGCATCTAAAACTTTACACATGAATGGAGAACCTAGAGAAGAAATAAGTATGTCAGCAAATACTACATAAAAGTATTCTTCATATCTGCAAGTTGCTGATGTAAGGTACCATATCTTCAAGCCAAATGACATTTAGTGTCCTGTATGTCCCACTTTGCACGTTCCACAGGCTCATTATATCTTGACACTTGTACTGTACCACATTATGCAGAGTTATTCTTCATGATCTAACAATTTCTCAGCTAGTCAATACATTTCCCACCATTTATATAACCTGAAGGCCACTGTAATTATGATATATCCATCAACTCTAGAATTGTAGTTTCAATTCAAGAAAACCTAACTGAACTGTACAGTTCACATGCAAGATCATGCAGACTCAATTCAAGGTCATGACCTAAAGTAATGGAACTGAAATTCCAACAGTGAATATGATATCTCAGAATGAATTTCCCCCAAATATCAGATGCTTAAAATATGTGCTTGATGTAATAAAGTATCATACATCAAATGGCCCTGAGGGACCAATATACAGTAAGTATGTTTATCCAGCACTTTGTTTAGTGGCATGTTTGTTCCAACATCATGTTTCTCCATGGAATCCATTGAGATTTACACCTCTGCATATTATCCTGTTGTTCTCCCAGAGAAAGTTAATGAAGTATCAGCTCCTAGAACACCTGTGAGATATTAAACACACTGCCATGTGGATTGTATTGTTTGTGATGTTTTGTAAATATTTGATGTTTTATTTTTCTATCATAACCCACATTAATATTGCTTTTTGTAAGTTGCCATTGTATCTACAGACAAACCTTGTTACCAAATTGAAATGGGTAAACAAACTTTTACTGCATAGTGTGTGAAGCAACAATTCTCTACACCACATAATTCTCAGATATTCAAAATGTCACCAGTCTTTTTTCAAATGCTTATTCCCTGCACAGTAGCTGGTGTGAGTCAAAAATAAATAACAGTGTCAGATAGCGGCTATTATGACTAACAAAATTAAATGCTTAGAAAATTAAACACATCAAGCAAGTTCTACAGATTTGAAATGTTGTAATGTTTGTGTTCTTCTATGTATAATTATTACAAGCTGTGCATCTAACTACAATGTCAACTTCACCCCAGAGGAGTGTAATTTTACAGATAAAGGGCTACAAAAAAGCCAACTGGGACATACCTGGTACAGGTTCTCCATTAAACCGAACACTGAGACTATGTGGAGCTGCTTCTTGGGGTTTGAAATTTACCCGGAACTTTGCATTCCCTTCAGACTGTACATAATTGGGCACATTATGACCACTGACTGACACAATGATCTCCAAGTTTCCTGCACCTGCCTGGCTGGCATTGACTATAAACACAATAGTACACAAATTTTAACCAATCAAAATTTTCATTTTGGCATTCTACCAAAATTAAACAACATAAGAAGTACAGAAGTGAATTAATTTTAGTCAAATAGGAATTAAAAAAAAAATAACAAACTACAATTAACCAATCAACATTTTATTGCTAATTCTTAGCATTTTACCATATTTTTCCATAACAAAAAGTAAGGTAATGAAGTTAATTGATTTTAGTCCAAAAGAAATATAAATTAACGCCATATGAAGACTGTTTATATTTCACTTTACTTTGGTCTGGAACATTAAAAGGAATAAGTACACCAGTGATTTCTAAAATCCACTATGGTGTCTTGAAACATCAGGGGCCAATTAGCCAGTGACATGGCATCACATCCCAGAAGGGCATATACCTCATGTATCCTGCTGCAGAAATTAAGTAAAAACTTTTTAAGTATCCCTTACATATTTCTTATGCTGTCTTTAAAATGCTTCATATCAGGTCTTGTAAGTTTGGCATGCTCATTTAAATTAATGTCTTACATAATGAGTCCAGTATGATACAAGAACCTCCTACAAAATATATTTAGGAATCTCTATGTTTGTAGAAAAATAATTTATACATACTACTAAAGAAAACTGGTTTTCCAACAACCCCAGAATTAATGTCCGTGACCTTCACTTTAGCAGCGTCATAAGCCTTGATGAGGAATGGACTGCCTTCAACATGAACACCAGCCAGTTTAACTTCCACGCTGTGATCACCTGAAAATGCACACATGTTTAAACTTTATAGTCAACTGCAAACAAATTCTACACTTATACAGTTCAATATATAATCAGCAAACAGACTTAACCAAAATACTCCCATTATCTTACAAATTACTTGTACACATTTCATCTTTAATTTTTCATTACCTACTGAATTTATTGATTGTAGACAGAAAACCTCTTTTTTTATGTTTTTTGTACCATGCACTGTAATATAATTATACAGCATAAACCAACGAAATGCACCTTTTTTAAATTATTACTACTTAGGAGACCGAAATGTAAATGGAAAAGTAGCACTGAACAGGTTAGCAGTAAATATTATGTAGATTGGGTTCATGGAGTTGAAGACAGTGTTCAGTGCCAGGGTGTTGCACACATCGTATTGAAACTTTGGGCAGTATAAAAGTTGAGAATTTCTTGGCCTGACAAATAACTACTGCCTTCTCATGAAGGACTCTGTTCCATTTTATTAAAATGCACACTGAACAAAGGTTTTACTTCCCACACCCTTATTTCCATGATCTTTCTTTAAGTCTGTTGTATGGCAACTTTCTGGTGAAGGGTATGAATGTAGAGACTGATACTCCTTTCTCTTTCCCATACTTCTGTTATCTTACTGCAGTCACTAGTTGTTCATGAAGTGAAGTGCTTAATGGGTTTTGAATTATCCATGTTTGTTGATTGTTCATGCTTTCTGTCCTCTCTGTCAGATCACACAATGGTCACTGCACAACATACACATAATGGTTACATGTAATTGCTTGTACTTGCAGTGATATATTACTAATGAGAACAAAGAATAAAAAAAAATAGATTGAAAGACTTTCACTGAAACTGAAGGATTTTTTACTCTTAATAGCTATAAATTAGTGATGATGAATGAGCATTCTCTCTATAGGTTTGTAACAATGGCTCAGTCATTATACTCAGATTATGCTCGACATTCTGCACCCTGCAGTACTTTTGATGTATGTGTCTCATGAGGTGGATTTACTCATCTTTAAGAGAATGGCTGTCAATATACTGGTGGAATTTTTGACATCAGCTGCAAATGAACCTAAAAGTCTCAGGCTACTAAATCTGCATGCCAATCACAATGAAATATGGGGATAACATATGACAAAACAGTCATCATCTGGTGAGATGTAAAACTTAGTACATGCAGAGGAAACAAGCAGAAAACTTGATGCAAATGTGACATAAACTCCACAAAAAGATTCACTCACCAACATCTGTAGGTGTGAAGTGCACGATGTACCCACCGGCTGTCTGGACCCCCACATCAACAGTCAGTGGTCGCCGAGATGGACTCAAAACCTGAACATCAGGTCGGCCAAGGGAAGGATCAGCTTCCACACAGAACATAGCTGCTCTGTTTACTGCAACTTTTTCCAACCCATCACCTGATATCACAACTCGAGCTGCCTCTGATATATGGCAAGTAAAAGGACTCCCTACATCAGAAGAGAACACAATGTTAGTTTGTAATATCAGAAACAGTAGTAATAGTAGTAGTAGTTGTTGTTGTAACAGCAGCAGCAGTAGTAGAAATAGTAGTAGCATTATGACATCAAAAAAGATAATGATGATCACGATGAAGAGGGCCTAAATGACCATTTTAGACTGTACATGTGACAGAACTCCAAAAGAACACTACCCACTTCTTATTACAGCAAAATTTCCTTAACCCCACTTGTGTAGGACTGGACAGGTGTTGAATTATCAAATCTGGATTGTGAGATGGTAACTATACTGAGCTAATTTCTAACAGGTAATTTTGTTTGTTACACTGCTTATACTTGGGCTGTACAACTGATCAGAGGAGTACTCCATTTGGATATCTCCATTATCTACTGGTTCAAAATCATTAGGCTCTTCTTCTGTGTTTTCTGGAATCTTCATAGCTGAAGAAGATGAAGCAGTAGGAGAAAAGGGGTCTGGAGTTACCACAATGATTGATGTACAGACACCCTTGGAGGCCTTCTTTGAACACGTCCCTGAAATCTGCCTGTTTCAATGACAGAGCTTTTTTACCGTTCAAAAGCAAAACTTTTGGTCTTGGGACTGAATTATAAGATGTTGGATTAACAGAATTTTGCCAAATATGGTTTCCACAAAAACCAATATAATAATTAACAACTATTTCTTACACAAATTTAGTGTAGTTTTACTTCAGGCAAAATCAATTTTACACCTTAAAAATCATGCATTTTCCCTCCCAATTATATTTTACAGTCCAATGGTATACAAATTCAGAGATGGGATTTACGTAAGTAAAAAGTGTAAACAATTAATGTCTATACATACACACTATTCAGAATCTGTCCAAAGCTTTTCTGAAATGGAAAACATATGTCTGCCACCTATCAGACAATTTAATAATGCATGAATATTTACTTTAGGTAATTAGAAACAGGCATCTGTGGTTTTGAAACACATACCTGTGTTTAGATAATTGACTCTCATGGCATTTGAAGTAAAGCTTATAAGTCACACATAGAATGAGTATATAATCTGTTATAGCAACATGAACAGAACCCAGACATGAGATTCTCAAAACACTGAATATTAATATCACCTCTCCTGCAATTTTACACTGTGTAATTTCATAGATAGATAACAGACAACATACCATCATATTCTAAAAGACTGTAACCTTAATAAACGTGTTTGATTCAAGCACTGATACAGGTACTCATTTCCTTAATACAGTATTGGTAAAATAATGCCACCTTGTGTCATAAAAAAGATATTCTGTAAGCCATGATTTTAGGACATTTTAAATTGGCTTTGTAAAAGCTGAAAGTTATAACACACAGAAGACTGATATTTTAACAAGTACAAGCTTGATAGTGTGTAGTGCACTGCTAAGTAGTATAGGGTGTTTAACTAAAGCAGTGACCTTAAAGTTAGTTGAAATGGACCATTGGGGACTTAAAGAAGGTGTGTGTGTGTGTGTGTGCTGTGGAACTGTTTATTCAGACAGGGTCAATTATAGAGACTCAGCACAGATTTTGCTGTGAAATGAATTGACAGGAAGCCCCAGCTCCAAATGCCTTCTGTCGATGGGTAAGACAGTTGTGTGAAGAAGGCTGTTTTGTGTGGAGTAAGTTACCTGGTTGACCATCCTCAGTTTACACACCCAAGAACATTGCCGTTCTTCTATGAGGACGAAGATGGGCAAGCCATCACAATCACATTGCAACATTACACAGAGTTTATCAACGAATTTCTAGCCACAAAGCTTCCATCAAACCATAACTTGTAGTTTCAACAAGACGGTGCTATGCCTCACATAGCAATGATTAGCATGGCTGTGCTTTGCTGTTTGTTTCCGCAGTGGGTCCTTTCTCATTCGGTTATGTGCTATGGCCCTTCATTCACTGGACCTAACAGCACCTGACTTTTATCTGTGGGGGTATTTGAAAAGTAAAGTGTACAGTAGATGCCCTGTAGACTTAAATGCACTCGAACAAGCAATACAAGATGAAATCATCAACATTTCAAAATAAACATTTTCAGAAATATGCAACTTCTTATCTCGTGTGCACCTGTGCATTCAGCAGGGTGGTGGCCACCTAAAAGACATTGTACACAAAAGGTGAAACAATGTAAAAATAATTTAACCACAATACTAAATTGTAACATGCTAAAATTGTCATTAATTACTTGCAGTAAAATGTTACTCATATTTATAATCAGTTCACTATTTCTGCTGGACCCTCTACATGAGCTTGTGAGTGTGTGCACTGCCGACAGGTCTACAAGCCTGAGAATGGGTGCAATGCCAACAGGTATGCAAGCTTGGGAGTGTGTGCACAGCCAACAGGTATACCATACTTTACCTGGAACATCTTCACCATTGAAACGCAAATCCACAGTATGTGCAATGGCTTCCCTTGGGGTGAATGAGATTGCATATGTGTGTGGGCCTTGAGCCTGGGCTGATGTAGGCACTCTCCCACCATTGACTGTCACTTCTAGATTACCTGGGCCTGCCTGACTGGTTTCAACTGTTGGAAATAACTTTAATGTAGACAAAATTACTAATAACAAAAACAGCAATATTTCTATTCAAAACTGAGTATTATGAATAGTAAAATTGAAGTAAATATCACACCGTTGACTGTCACTTCTCGATTACCTGAGCCTGCCTGACTGGTTTCAACTTTTGGAAATAAATCTCATATAGACAAAATTACTAATAATGAAAACAGCAATATTTCTATTCAAAACTGAGTTTTATAAATAATAAAACTCAAGTAAATATCACGTACACAAGTGCAAGTGTGTAAAGTACTTGTTCCTGAGTCATAATTTAAAAATGAATTTTTTAAGTGCATGAACTTAAAATATCAACCAACCTCAGTAATATTTATATTTATACTGTACATTAATTAAACTTCCCAGATACCAGATACAAAACTGCTTTATATTATGCAATTCCAGTACACCTAGATGCTTCAAGATGCTTTAATTTCATAAGGGATGTGTAACCTGGGCAAAACTTCAAATGACAACAATTACACACATTTATATGTCATTTGTTGTTTAAGAAAATAGTAAAACATTAAATGCTCGTCTATGGTTACAAAGAAACTGTAATGTTTTGAAGATGTTATAAACTGCCTACCAAGATTCATTTATGCTTACCAAGGAATGTAACTGGTTTGGCCACAATGCCTTCAGTAACATTCTTGACTTTGATTGCTTTCACATCATACACCTTACAGGAGAAGGGTGACCCAGCTATGGCAACCTTGCGGTAAGCCACTGCGATGCGGTGTTCGCCAGCAACCCGAGGTGAAAACTCTACTTGGAATGTCTGCGAGCCCGTATCTTTAACTTGGGCAGGAACTGACTGTCCATTTGGGCCTGTGAGTGTCAATCGTAACACAGAGTAACAGTGGCAGTAGTTGCTGCTGGAGTGGTCATTTTACAGTGGTAGCTGCAGTGTCTTTCCATTTTTGGTTACTTTATGAATATCTCCTGTGAGTCTCATCATAACATCAACTTGTTTGTTAGTGGCATATGTGAGGTAACATTTTCTATAGGTTACTTTCATGAATTCTTTTCCCATGCCCTCATTTAAAACAAGGATTGAAAAGTAAACTACAAAATTGGAACCCTTTATTTTTAAATGCGCTCCTTGCAATTTACACACTTCATTGGTCTCAGTGTTTACTGCTCATACAAATCTCTTAGAAGAACAATTAAAATCTCTTTCTTCTTCATATTATTAAACATATAGTCTTGTTGAGAAAAAAGTACATCAAGGGTACCTCCCCGAATTAGGTTAAACACTTATACTGTATAAATATCCTTCATTTACCATACATTTGAAGTATCTTATCTATAGCTATATTATCTAATATTTAAATATTCAGTTAAAAATCCATGTGAGCATATACTAATTCATCTTAAGTGGCAGTAAAGTTTACTTCAATTATTAGCATCAGTTACTGCTTATTTCCTTCTAGTAATTTATCACACCATGTCATAAACTTCCTTTTCACATAACTGATTGAAAATCAAATACCAATCTGTCATTAAGACAAGTCTGTTTTGTTAAGCTACAGACACCATCTATTGCTACAAATTTATTCACACAACATACAGTTCATTTTGTTAAATATTCACTGCCTACAACGAGATTTTAAAATCTTCAACGAATATTTTATGTGCCACACTCAAATTGCACAATGAGCTACTTCTGAGAAACAAAGTTCTCCATAAGTTTCACGTAAAGAACCACTCTTTGGTGGACATTTCCAACAAAAAATTTCATAAAATGTCTTTTGAATGACAAAATGAAGGACAGGTGGGAGTCAAACATGACATTTCCATCAGTTGTTCATTTTATGTACTTTGAGCAAGGAACGCATCAAAAATAATAGTTTAGCTGCAGTTTCTTTTATATAGGCTCCTGAGTTCAACAGTCTCTCATTCACAGCTTCTTCTTACAAATGCATAAAACCATTGGAAATCTTGTAGTGTTAAAAAAGTGATTCATATTGTCATCTCATCACAACATTTTCAATTTCCAGTTCAAATGAGAGAAAAATGCCAAATCATTTTATGCAGCATGCTGCAATAAGGCATAGAAAAAAAATACATAAAAGATATCTATAATTCTTTAGTATAAGTTAGCACTAGCATGTACACTGCTCTTTGTCAACACCATTAAGTACTTGCTATGAGAAGTCTGTTTCCAAAAATAAACAGAGGTTAGACACTTGTTTTTCACAACTAACAGCAGAATGCAGTACAATCAAACACCTCATACTAGGCTTAATGTACTAAAGTGGCTACATAAGTAACTTAAATTGACTGCCTGCTGACAGTGACATATGAATTAATATTTATCTATCTTCAGCCAACTTAATCTTAATAGTTAACTTTGAATACAAACTTCTCAAAATGTATTAGTCAGTAAATCAAACAAACATGCTAAGCTCCTTAAAAATTTGAATATCCATTCCTTAGAGCTATGCTTGTACATAATATAGTTCAGAAACTTAATAATGAAAGTTTGATTGATTTTAATTTCCTTTAGACAGCAAAAACAATAAATAAATAAATACAATGATTTAAGAAACATTTTCTGTAAAGTATATGTGACTGAAAATATTTCAAGAAAATGTTAGGTATATGTGACTTCAAGATTTTCATTCTACTACATACAAGCACAATAATCTACAAAATCCCTTCTCAACCTATTACTATGCTGTTGGTAATTTAGAGGGTTCTTCATGAAGCTGCATCAAAATTGTGTTATCTTCACAAATTCTAGGATCCAGTTCTAATAATAATGTGCCTTCAGCATCAACAGGACACATTCATATCATCATGATGTCACGTCATCTAGAAAATGGACACTTAAAAGTTCTTATTCATTAATATTACCCAACAGATTTTCTATACCATAAATTTTATGCCTTCCTAGGGCTTGCCCTTGCCAAAACAATTTGTTGTCATTCAAATTCTTTAAACCACACTCAAATTAATATCAGATATACATTATTTTCTTATAGAGTATAATAAATAACTGTACGTTTTGTGGTTGTAATCTTCTACATCAATGAAGTACTGACATTACAACACATGGGTCCTCCCACCAGAAACATGAATTTACTTTTTTAAGTAGACATGTAACTTGATCAAACGGCCAATAAGGATTGTGGAAGACACATTACTACAAAGTACAAGAACATTTTCAAAGCAATATAATAAAATTTGGTTTACATTCACAAACTTCAATGGTAATGTCACTAATACAATATAACACTACATTCACCTGTTACATTACTACCTTGCACTAAATTAAATCAATAAAATAGTGCCTTGACAAATAATATGACTCTTTGTAATGCTGTCTTCCTCTGATCCAAAACTACAAGTTGCTTTAAACATGGGGCACATTTTGGAGCCATAATATTTGGTCCTATTATGAAGTAGCTGACATAAATATGTACGATGTATAAACAGATAATTATTCACAATATTAATTTTGTGTATCAAAAACATTTTTTGTAGCCAACAATGCTTGTATGTATTTACGGTTTATTTAATCCTGTTGTCACTAGCTCTAACTACAGTGTCAACAAGAAGGCTTGTAACAGTAATTAATAATGAAGTGAAGAGTAGCAGAAAGGATATACACATGATGCTATGAGTATGTCCATTTTTCAGAAATAATTTTTATCACTGATCAGAACTGCCCTGCTAGCTACTTCCAGTTCTTACAAATCTCCAATTTAAAACCACCTCCATAAATATATAATTATAAAATAACTAAGGAATGTGCTGTTTTATGAAACAGTATTAAGAAATATGATAAATAGAAGTAAATATTAATAAGCACAAAAAAATTAAGGCTGTAAACAGAAACCACAATGTGTGAGCACCATCATTCCATCCCAGTCAATTCAGCATGAGTAGTTGAACATACAAAGCTTACAATTTATTTTAAAGTGTCCATATGGATAAAGGAAGCAGAAGGCAAACCCTTGATAGTTAAGAAACAAAGTCAACATATGAACACTGACGATGAGTAGAGGACAGTAGAAAGAACTTGTAATATTGTTAAGGGTATGACCTCACAAAGATATAATTTACTGCTAAAGCTTATGCACTATTATGAGACCAATTACATAACATACTCATGTTAACACATTATACAGAAAGATTATTAATGCATCACTGAATAATGGAATGAAATGACTCTAAATACAGCAATTAAATTATATCTACAGTTGACAAAATTAAAAAGAAAAAGATGGAGAATAGTGCACTTTTGATACCCATATGAAGAAAATAAACCATAGAAAATAGAAAACTTACACCAAAGGGAACACTTAAAGGTGGCAGAAGCAT
>Ga0123357_10011180_pt1 | contig 11486 bp, 6 predicted proteins | sample TergutEmb28metaG_FD_89873 | JGI IMG/M metagenome (GOLD analysis project Ga0123357, IMG submission 89873) | Embiratermes neotenicus P4 segment gut microbial communities from Petit-Saut dam, French Guiana - Emb289 P4 | ecosystem: Host-associated > Arthropoda: Insects > Digestive system > Gut ...
GCAATACCGACTGTAACATACGTACCTAGCGCTTCTGCATATTTATACCAGCGTCTGTCTTGTACTTAACCCTTATCCTGCTAATGTGGAGAATATGGTGAGCTCCTAATAATGCCAGCAAGTGGCAGACGGGATTTACCTCGGCGTTTAAAGGGTTAACTATCTTATACCAGTGATTCCTACGCCTCCATAACATACAAAAATTCAACCACACATTACATTCATTCATCCATCCATTAATGAATGAATTAATTAATTCTGCTGTCTGTCTTCCGACAGGTCTATAATCTATTGCGAGTTGAGTTCCCCACACAACGATCTAGTGCTTCCTCTTTCAATTTCCTGTATCCCCTCTTTTCCTTAAGGTCATCCAATAGCTTCTTACGTCTTCTTCCTCGTCTTCCCGTAACGTCCATCCCTCCCTCTATATTTCCTTCAATACCGTGTTTTAGAAGGTCAGTTCCTACGCTAGATGTGACCAATCCAGTTAGTTTTCCTTCTTTGCATTCTTTGTAGGTTATTCCTCTTCTCTTCGACTCTTTGTAATACTTCATTTCTCAAACGATCGGTCCACTATATCCTGTTAAACGGTCGGTTTCATGGCCACCGCGATCACCCGATTTCCAAACCATCAAAACGAGTCAGTTTTTTTAATGGAAAAGAGACAAAAATCTGGAAGAAATTTGGCGTTTAACCGAAGCGGCTACAACTATACGACACGCGCCTGGAAATGCGAAACTGTACAAGAACTTCTTCATGCCTTGAGGCTCCGAAATGCATTCAAGCCGATTGGGGTTGGGGGGAGGATTAGCGTCCTTTGTAAATACTGTCAGCACTAAGCAGTGGTACATTGCAATATTATACATATAAGCTTAATAAATTAATGCGTTCTTACCTAATTTAATTCATAATGTTGCATTCCGTCAGCATTAAGGCGAAATGAAGTTAAAATAAGTGCAGTACAATACACTCATGTGTTCTTAAAATGAGTTACCTAATTTGATTTCCTAATGTTTCCCGTTCCCAGTAAAAGTGCCGTTGCGATCCCACGTTCATGTCAGCAGTAGACGTGGGCCCTTACTTTTTCTCTTTCACTACAGACCAACGCGGGCCTGCGCCGCTTTATTGTTGAGGTTTCTAGATCACACAATTAAGACACACACACAACAAACACAAGAGACTAACGTCCATGCCCTCAGCGTATTTTGAACCCGCGATCCCAGGAATCAAGCAGCTGCAGACCTACACCTTAGACCTCACGGCTACCGGGATCGGCTCGATCCTCGTGTTTTCTGTCTGTAATTAAGAACAGACACGTGTAAGCATAAAGATCAATTTTGCATCGTCGAAGATAATCGCCTGGTGCACGGCGTTTGACAAACACGAACACGACTAATCCAGGAAACAGCAGTGGATTCACAAACCGTTTCCAAGTTTCACACCCAGACAGACCTCAGCGGGTTTGATTACATTTGTAACGGGTGGTCGGTATGTCGACTCACTATAGGGTGGACGGTCCATGAATCGAATCCCGTTAGGGGCGAGATTTTCCGCACCCGTCCAGACAGGCCCTAGGGCCCACCCAGCCTCCTATGCAATGGGTAACGGAACTTTCCCGGTGCTAAAGCGGCCGGGGTGTAAAACTGACCACCTACCCCATCTATAGCCGGGGTTAAAGAAAGAGTACAGCTTTAAACCTACTCCCCCTCTCGGCCATCGAGGACTGTTCTAGGGATATGTATGATATACGTAGAGGTTGTAAAGTAAATTTAATTTTGATCACATTCGGTTTACTACAAATTACGTTAATTAACATTTACGTTGATTTAGATAGGGTCAGAAGCTTACTTAAATAAATGTTATACACTGCAGTCAACGAAGAGTTTTAGCGTAAAAGTTAGATACAAAGTGTGGCTTGGGATGCAGCCACTTTAGAAATGAAGCTCATGTGAATAATATTTAAAAATTCGGTTGCTATCTCATGGAAAACATACCAAATACATGACAAAATCGAAAATTTAATGATGTTTGGCCAAACACGCCTAATCGCTGGTTCACCGAGGAACAGATAAACGACAATTACAGTCTGCGTTCAAAATGCGGTTTAATTAAGGTTAAAGGCGTTGATATATTCATAAATATTATAATGGATTAAAGGATTAATCTTGGTCTATATCAACAACTTAAGTACAGGATTAAAGCCTTTAAATTTAAGTTTTCTTTACATTTCAAACATTAACTTCCTTCCTCAACATGAAAGAGTCTGTACGCTGCTTTAAAGAATCCATCAACTCTTATAATAAAACCAACTAGATGCACTAATTTCTCAAATTTATTTTTGGAATAAAACTCTACATGTTTCGGACAGTTCCTCTGTCCATCATCAGGAGTTTTTCACTGTTCACACAGCAATGGTATATGTCATACAGGTTTGCTCCTGATGATGGACAGAGGAACTGTCCGAAACATGTAGAGTTTTATTCCAAAAATAAATTTGAGAAATTAGTGCATCTAGTTGGTTTTATTATAAGAATTTATCGGGATGCACGGTTATCTGAACGTCAGAATAGATCAAATTCTAGAAAAGCGTTATAATGGCAGTACGGTTTTAAGCGTTTTCGCTATAAGCAAAAAAGTGGCTAGTAACTTAGTCATGTCTGTTCGGCCGTCCGCCCGCATGGAAATACCCGGTTCCCAGTGAACGGTTTGTCATGAAACTTGATATTTGATTTTTTTTTTCTTCGAGAATCTGTGATGAAATTTCAAGTGTTAACTGAAGTCGTACGGGGATAACGAGTACTATGTACTATACAGGAACACGTATGTACATTTACGATAATTTCCCGCTGAATTATACTTAGAATGGGAAATATTTCAGGCAGAAGTTTCAGAAAAAAATCAAATCACACACTTTATATACAATAATTCCCTCCCCCTCCCCCCTCCCCCCGAAAATAGCGCCATTTATGAGAGAATTGGGAAAAATAAGGCACATCCAGATAGGCATAGCAGACAATATACCAGAGCGCATGCATTTTGCATGCTGCATAACTAAGGATATAGATATGCTCAGAGTATGTAATAATTCTTGCTTTTCCACGGCAACAATGGTTAGGCGAACGCGCCTCAATGTTATATTACACGTACATTGCCACTCTTGTTAGACACGCAGTACTGATGGAACTGACTTTAGAACCCTCTACATTAAAGTTTTCTCACCAAGCCCCCCTTTCAGTGCAATGCAACCCCATCCGATCTTTCAATACCTGAAATTCAACGGCCGGCAAAAAAAATTAATTCCATTATAATGAGGAACTTTTCTCCCTTGGTCTTTCTCTACGGTGCGCATATTCCAACTGCACCAAACTGCTTCACTGCAGAAACCAATTTTAGCATTAAAAGTGCGGAATGAAAGATTTAATGAAAAGCACATATCTGAACTCTGAGCTTTATACTCGTACAATGCAACGAGGGAAACCCTCTCGACAAACTTGCAAATATCGCTCATCCAGACATTCTCGGCGTGTTTTGCTGCTTCAACAGAAGACCGTGCGAGGTACGGATATTCTTTGATGCAGAATTAAAGACGGTGACATTATTCGAGCTCAATACTCTTCGAATTTATACGAGTTAAATTATTCTACAATTATCCAATAAAATTACTTACTCCTCACAAGCGTTCAGAAGTTCGACCCAATTTTTCACCACACATCATGACTATGTGATTAGGTGGCATAAGAAAAGAGCAATGATAACATGACTTTAACGTAATAATAATAATAATAATAATAACTACAATTCAAGAGCTAATGCAAGTGAGCAGGTTAGATCACGAGGTAACGTCTGCGAAATGTATTCTGAAAATGGGAACGGGCTCGAGACACAGCCGGGGATAATCTGGCTCAGACAACAAACCAGTTCTATAGTCCTATAGCAGAAGTGCACAAATCTCTGGCGCCAGGTCGCACGGGAGACTTAATTTTGTACGGTAGTGCCCAATATCTGTCGGTACACAGTACTGAATATCAGGTTTCCACGGCGAAGTAGATGAGAACTGCGCTCTTCTGGGTTATTACGCAGCAAGTAGTGGTAATTTCTTACCGACGTTTCGGGACAACCTGTCGGTACCATCTTTAGCGGTCAAGAATGCGAAAATAAATATTATTAACTATTGAATATGGGATGATAGGTTGTCCCGAACCCCGGGATGGAATTACCACTAATCGCTGAGTAATAACCCAGAAGAACGCAGTTCTCAGTACGGCATTTGCTTCATGTCACGCTTCTTTCACCTAGAATTTTTAGATGGCTCCAAGATTTTTAAAAATGTTACACCCATGCTCTAGTCATTTTTTTTTTCAATCTACAGTATCGATTCTTAGGGAGTGAGGGACATACGTGATTGCAGCAGCAGAACGTCGAAGACAATGTAGTGTCCGGATACCACAGCTGGAAATATGTCCGGATACCAGAGCTAGAAGACATGCCCGGATACCAGAGCTAGAAAACATGCCCGGATACCACAGCCGGAAATATGTCCGGATACCAGAGCTAGAAGAAATGTACGGATACCACAGCTAGAAGACATGTCCGGATACCAGACTGAAAGAAATATCCGGATACCAGAGCTGGAAGACATGTACGGATACCAGAGCTAGAAGACATGTCCGGATACCAGAGCTGGAAGACATGTACGGATACCAGAGTTAGAAGACATGTCCGGATACAAGAGCTGGAAGACATGTACGGATACCAGAGTTAGAAGACATGTCCGGATACAAGAGCTGGAAGACATGTACGGATACCACAGCTGGAAGACATGTCTGAATACCAGAGCAGGAAGATATGTCTGGATACCAGAGCTGAAAGGTATGTCTGGTTACAGGACCTGAAAGATATGTCTGGTTACCGGAGCTGGAATACATGTCCGGAAACCAGAGCAACAGCACGAGGACTGGAGCTGCAGGGCACTTTGCCTGTTGAAGAGTCCGTTCCTTCCTTCCTGACTGCTGTATCCTTATCACCGGCAGGGAATAAAGGACTGCTCCCAAAAGATTATCCTGCAGTTGCGGAATGTTGTCAGTGGCTCCTCCATTAATGTGCTCAAAATCCTTTCTTTGCCTCCCTCATGATATATTCTAGATGACATAAAGAAGATCCATCATTAACTTTCGTGGGCAGATGTCAATCAAGGTGGGATTATTCCGTCGCGACTCCAACGACTTCCACTAAACGTGAAGGTGGGAATAAAAGGAGAATCCTTGGTATATCCTCATAATATGAGAATCACTGCATTGTTCCTTGCTGAAGTTATAGTTTGAAATTTAAAAGCACTCAGTGATAACATAACGAAGTAATCACTGAGTGTTTTTAAATTTCAAACTATAACTTCAGCAAAGAACAATATATGCTCCCTGAGGATGATCGTGTGATCGAAACATGTAGGAGCGTTTTAAGTGTTTTAATGCAAATTTTAGATTATTAAGTAATATACACGTACATGCGCTAGTTGAAGAATAAAAGACCAACTTGATGTCACTTGCTATTTTATTTCACTTCTTATGCGCTCAACATGTTTCGGACATTAATATAGCCATCATCAGGAGCTTGCGACTGTTCTGTTGAATTACCACATTGGTCGTAATGTTCTTGGTTCGGTGTGTGTTGGAGATTCGGTGTGGTGGGGTTGCATTGGTATCCGTGTTGCAGGCTACACCGATGTGGTAATTCAACAGAATAGTAGCAAGCTCCTGATGATGGGTATATTAATGCCCGAAACATGTTGAGTACATAAGAAGTGAAATAAAATAGCAAGTGACATCACGTTTGTCTTTTATTCTTCAACTATCACAATGATGCACGATCCAATAAACATAAAAAATATATAAATGTGCATTTGTTGGTGTGATACTTAAATACAGAACTGCCTAATTTGGTCGCTAAACATGCAGAGAAGAAACCTCTCGGAAGACCACGGCGTATATGAGAGAGTATTATTAAAACGGACCGTGGAAACATTTGGTGGAATGATATCAACTGTTTCATTGGACTGCATACTGGATCCAGCAGAGGGCAATTTTGAACGCGGTAATGAACTTTCGGGTTGAACCAAAAGTGGAAAATTCCTCGAGAATGTGAGAGACTATTAGCTTGTCCGTAATAATTTTGCTCCACAGAGGTCATTGGTGAGGTAGATAGTTAGGTAGTTAGTTATCTCAAGGAAGGTTGCGTTTGTGAAGTTATACCGCAAGTCAAGTGGGGTCTGCGGGCTTCTCATTGCTCACTACTGTCATAAGATTTTCTTATCTTTATGCAATAATTTCAAAAGACTTTGTGTAGGAATACATAATTGTGCTAATTGGTTTCCACAGTAACAGTTTCTTTTCTCTAATAATTTAATTTTCTTCCAGCAGCGCGCGGCAGTTCATATAAATTGTGAAACGGAACTAATTGCCTCTCAATTAAACAGATTGGTGGCAGCAAAGCATTCCAGCACTAGGCGGATTTCGTTTCATAAAATGAACGCAGGCTACTAAATTAACAAAATTTGTCATTTTGTGCATGCTGGAAACTCCAGTATTTATTATGGCTTCAAAACCTTATATGTCTGTCCCCCGTATTTAAACAGGAATGATAGAGAAGCAGGACTGTCAAGATTCTAACCAACTGCACGTTCTATTCGAACTGATCTTGATATTCAGTATTTCGCATAAAAATCTAAGTGTACAGGTGCAAGCTAATTAATTAATACACACAGAATACTTAAACTACGCTGAATTCTGTTGACATTGCTAATCATAACCACAGACGATAGGTCAATTTTTGTTTCCATGACGCAACAGCCCCCAGTGGGCCAGGGTTTCCTAACTGTCGAGGCCTCACGATCACACTCAGACACACCACACTCTGTATAAGTCCTCTGGACGAGTGATCAGCTCGTCGCAGGGACCTCTACCTGACAACACACAACACTCATGACAGACATCCATGCCTCTCGCGGGATTCGAAACCGCATTCCCAGCAAGCAAGCTGCCTCAGACCCATGCCTTAGACCGAGTTGTTACTAGGATCAAAAGATACGTCATATTAAAGCTAAAACAATATTCAAGTGGATTATTTTACGACGCTCTCAGGAATTAAGGTCACAATGAGTCGTTATTTTATGTGACAAACATTTTTCAATTTCCGCCGCTACGAGCTCGCTGCGAGCGGACTACATTAATATGTTTAACATTCATATGTCCGTGCATCGCTAATATATTCGCAGAATACAACCAACAAGATGCAACGTTCCACAATTTATATATTTCTGTAAGACGCTCTACATGTTTCAGATGGGGTTTTCCGTCAATCATCAGGAGCTCAAAACTGCTCATACAGCGTCAGGTAGCTGTAACGGTCTGACAAATACCTGACGCCGTATGTGCAGTTTTGAGCTCCTGACGATGGACGGAAAAACCGTCTGAAACATGTAGAGCGTCTTACAGAAATAAATAAATTGTGAAACGTTGCATCTTGTTGGTTATACGCTGCGAATATGCATTAAAATGTTCAGCAAGTTACCACTAAGTGACAAGCGATATGTGACAGATAAAATACGGAAAAGAAATGGCGGCAATGGTTAGGTGACTGTTGAAACGAAAAATGAGACAGGATTCGGGAAGAAGTGGTCGTGGCCTAATCGAATATTTCCGTATGCGCCTGGAAGGAATGAGGAAAAGGGACCGAAACTTTCGTTCAGGATTGTATACCGGCAAGGATTCGAAACAGGCACCTCCCAAACACATGTTCTAGACCTCCCAAAACACATGTTCCAGCCCGGGACCGCTAAACCAGTCTGCCAGTGTACAGTTTATAATTAGTACAGAAATCACACTGCTTGCGAGGACATGCTACGTCATCATTCATCGATGTGACAATGCAGAGGCACTGTGATGGACGAATACGAATGCCTTCCGGTTGGACTGCCTTCGATACAGGACTAGGCCACATAAAGTACATTACAAATTAGAGTTACAGAACAATATGTGATATGGATATATCTTCGATGAGCACTTTTCATATACAAATTAAAAAATCAGTACACATTTTCTGATATCACGAATCTGTAAACATGCAAGTGCTATTCAATTTCTATGCACCAATACGTAGATACAATTTAACGTCTTTTTTAAAATCCCCGACGGAAATTAACTCCATTTCCGTACGACAGGGGCGCCCATTTTGAGTCTAGTACGGGGTTGAGTTTAGGATGTAGTGTTTGTGCCATGAGTGCCATCAACCGGTCGTGAACGGAACGCTAGTTCACCAAAGCAGTTCAACAGGGATGGACCAGCAACGGTCATGGAATAAATGGAATATAGAATGAAGTCTGTAGCTCTGATTATGGGGTTCGTGTCAAACGCCTGTAGGTTTCTTTGGAAACTATCAAACATTCTCTATCGATCTGTGAAAGCCCCAGCAATAGTACATGGCAGTTCTAACATCTAAAAATGTTTATATCTGTTTATGTCTTTTGGAATTGTCCTGATTTAAATTTTGATATGTACCCCAATTTCGTGTCCGACCAATACAACATTTTAAGCTTGCTTGTTCTAACAGCAATTTACTATGACGCCATGAGACGAGATTTGGGATATACAAGGTAGGAATTAATATGTAAAATTGAAATGACAAAGACACAGATAATTTTCTTCTGGGACATGATGGCAAACGGTATTATATATATATATATATATATATATATACACACACACACACACACACACACACACACACACACACACACGGACGTCTTAGGGGAAGGTACTACTTCACTCAACTTAGAAAGGGATTACTTTCACAAGCTCCGTTTTGTGAACCTGAAATGTCACCAATTATGGACAGTTTGCTAAAATAATGACGAGCAATTCTTAAAATAAAACCAACTAGTTGCACTAATTTGTCAAATTTATTTTTGGAATAAAACTCTACAGGATCAGGATGGAAATGCAGTTCTGTCCTGATCCTGCTCGCAAGCTGTCAGCAAACCTGTATGACATACCATTCCTGTGTGTACAGTGAAAAACTCCTGATGATGGACAGAGGAACTGTTCGAAACATGTACAGTTTTTTTTTTGGAAGTGTGTCATCCCCGTTGTGTGTGTGAAAATTGGAAAGCGTATGTACTCAAACACAACTATGTCAATTCAGGTGTATTTAATGGCTATACTAAGACACCTTAATTGACATAGTTTGACTACATACCCTTTCCGATGTACAGTTTTATTCCAAAAATAAATTTGATAAATCAGTGCATCTAGTTGGTTTTATTATAAGAATCTGTCACGATGCACGGTCACCTGAACGTCAAATGACGAAAAAATATACAATAATCCTGGAAGAGTCAGTAAAAATATGCGACGTTGAGGCATGCGCACGGGATGGCATAAAGATAAGCTGGCATAGAAGTGGTGGCAGTAATTAGATCCATATTTGGACATACGCTACCAAACAAACACTGAAATACGTACGCATCTTAGAAGACATTACTGCAAAAAGACGTGATAGCCAGGGAGAAAGAATGTATAATGAATGACAGGTGGCGAACACAGCAACCATGTAAAATCGTAACCCAACAGCAACAGCATGAGAGAAGGGGTGCAGCAAATAGAATGTTGAGGCCGGTACAGGCAATAAATTGCCAAACCCATCAAGACAGGAAGAAGCAGTGGCGGAACAAGGAAGGCTGTTCCAGTATTGAAGGGAATCGTGCGAGGGACAGTACGCAGTTCGCGTTACTTTATATCGAGAGCGCTAACCCTTACATTTTCACTGCACTTTTCTTTTACGCATTTCCCTGCCTCCCCCATCCCCTTTTTATCGGTTTCCCGCCTCTTCGTTGGAAAGTGGCGCCACTTTTCATTCGAGCTCCAATGAACGCAAAAGTCGTTCAAACTTTCTGTAGGACTTTTTTTTTTTGTTTGACACTGTTACTGCCTCTTTTCCACAACCTCTCCGAGTTTTACACACGCCACGTCTAGTGACCCAGCTTCTCTACTTCCCTCTCTTATATGAAACAAAAGCGGGGGTAAAGAAAATACGGTCCGAGAGAATTTCAAAACTGACCCAGGGAAAGGGTACGATATTATGAGCCATTTAAAGCCTCTGTAAGCCTTCATGGGGTGGGCAGGAATAACTTTACCTTCATACGACCGTTTTATCGACGTTCACTTGCAAATACAGAGGTCTATTACGGCACAGTATTGTAACAGCAACTTAGAGACACACAGAAATTAAAATTCTGCACGAAACACAGATTTCGAGCCTTGACAAGTGTATTACCTCCCTTTTTTAACATACAGACGACAAACCAGTTGCACCACTCAACCCTCAATGAAGCACGCTATATACAAGCAACAAAATTCGGTAAAACTATATTTTTGCATATTTAAAAATATTTTGTATTTTTTATGGTACGTAAACTGATTCTGAACGTACCCCGGTATTAGTGGAGCTTTAAGAAACGTTACATCTGCGTACGCAATGAATCTCCCGAGAAATCTGTCGTGGTGAGGAAAAATATTACAGGTACGTTATGCACATAAAACATCTAAATTCTTTGAACAGAACTAAGAATGTAACTTTCGGTCTGCTTTCTCTTAGATTCCTACACGTGTAACACTTTCTGCTGTGGACATAACGGAGAACACCCAGGCTCAGAACACCCAGGCTCATACAGTCTACTGTCTACGCTTGCCACTACCCAGAGAGAGGTCCGAAAGTCGATTTCGGACCCTAGTCCAACTGCAAAGACCAGACTTCTGTTCTTCAACAGGACACAATCCAGGGTCGTTGCCGGCCTCTTTACTGGACATAACACCCTGAAAAAACATCTTTACCCAATGGGGCTGATTAATAGCCCCTTAAGTAGGAGGTGTGGAGCAGATGAAGAAACCTCAGCCCACGTTTTATGTGAGTGTGAAGCCTTGTCTTCACTCACATGCACCTATTTGGCTTTCTTTTCTTGGATCCAGAGGATGTTAGAAGTCTAAGCTTGGGGCAATCTGGATCTTTAGTAGAGGAAAAGGGCTCACTTGTCTTGGAAATCAGATTATGGGGCACGAAGGGCCTGTCTAAAGTCCTGGGTGCATCGGCACCGAAAGCACTCGAACCCAAAATTTAATGTAGTCTATCTTATGTTTATTGGACCGTGCATCATCTTGATACTTGAGTAAAGAGAGACCAACTTGATGTCACTTTATTATTTCTTTATTTAATGCTCAACGTGTTTCGGATGTTAATATATCCATCCTCAGGAGCTTGCGACTTATTTGTTGAGTTATTTCATAGGTTGTATTGCTCTGGTTCGATGTGTGTTGGTGTTACACCACCACAGCCAAACCACAACGTAACACCAACACACATCGAACCAGAGCAATACAACCCATGAAATAACTCAACAAATAAGTCGCAAGCGCCTGAGGATGGATGTATTAACATCCGAA
>Ga0123357_10011181_pt1 | contig 11485 bp, 13 predicted proteins | sample TergutEmb28metaG_FD_89873 | JGI IMG/M metagenome (GOLD analysis project Ga0123357, IMG submission 89873) | Embiratermes neotenicus P4 segment gut microbial communities from Petit-Saut dam, French Guiana - Emb289 P4 | ecosystem: Host-associated > Arthropoda: Insects > Digestive system > Gut ...
AGTTTTTTCACGGGACATTTAAATTTACGTACTATACCAGAAACGCTTTAGAGCGTTTAGAGGGGGAGGGGACTTTTAAATTCCGAGCGCTTTGGAGCGTTAGGGAGGGGAAAGGGTTAAACATAGTGTACAGAACATTCACAGAAATGCTGCTGTTGTCACATTAAAACAGACATCTCAGAAAGGCTACATTAAAAGTATTTGAACTGCACTTTATGTTCTTTGTGTTGTGAGCTGCAAGGTTACTCCTAACTGGTGCTTCAGAAGACACAGATGTCAGCAGGATGTTTTTTTGGTGGAAGTAAGGACAAACTTTTACTTACAACTTAGGAGGATAAGTGTACACTCCAAAATTGGTTGCTTTTTTATTGTTATGGAATTACCTTATTGCATATGCTGCAATGAACATGGTACTCAAAGAGCTGTGTAGTAGAATTTACATTTGCACAAAGTCATAACATTACCCATGTAACTCAGAATATGTAAAATGTAGATTCTTCATAATGTTTATGGTACATGAGAGTGAATTTGTATGCCCAGGTCTGGTATGAATTGTGCATTTTATACAGCATTGGTTACTGTTATGCCAGTATTGGAAAATGCATGTCCTAATCCATATTGATGGGTGCATATATTTGGTTTTCACCAGTCTGAGTATTGATTGAACAACTTATTCTGAAATGTTTTGCATTATCCGGTTGTAAGTGCAGATGTAATTTTGTTTTGGACTCTGCACGTTGGTGCTAGTAACTCTTTGAGATCACAGTGCCAGTTTCTTGTGGATGTTCTGTGTGTTTTTGGGATACCCTTCCATGTATAGCATGGATGATGATGATGATGATGATATAGTAATGATAATAATATGTAATAATAATATAGCAGTATTACTACATTCATTCATACATGTCTTTATTGTCTTATAAAGTATATATGTTAATAAGGACTGGAATTGGAAGGTCATTGACATTACATCAGGAAAGACAATTCCAAGTACCTCCACAATCAGAATACTAGGACATGGTACACCTGAGGGGGAACAAACTATTATTCATACTGCTTGACACATTCAGCCAATAAAATATTAGTAAGAAAGACTAGTGCTGGCAAGCATCACAGTGCAGATTAGATACTAAGAGCACAAGTTCACCAAGAATTTTCTGCATATATTGTACTAGTAACTTTTCATGACTTCTAACGCACACCATATCCTATGTGGAAAAATATTGTAACCATATTATTGTGCTTGTATGTGAAGCAGTGTGTGGTTTACACTTTCTGATGAATCCTGATTGTTACCAAATGATTAATAGGTCCTATTGAAAATTAGCATTTATTATGAAACCTTTAGCACTAGAATTAAATGTCCAGGGTACTCTGCAAATTACTGAGGATTTAAATGGTAACCCATCTTTTTGATTGGTCTGTGTCTGTGACTTCATATCACTTTTCTCGGCATTGCATCGCATGCTGACTGTAGTCGTCTTTTGGCATCAAAGAGTTGATCTTTAATTAAAACAAACATAGAAGTCAAGCTGTGAATAAAGTTTGAATTTCTTGTTCACATGATTGTGATTCTCACCAGAGTTGGCTGCTGTTGTTGCTAGTCATACCTTCAAAACCTAACACTGGTGAGAAGTGCATGAAACACCTTCGTCTGGAATGGGTTTAAATGTATGAAAATTTTACCAAGCAAAAAATACACCCAATCCAGTAGAGGCTGCGTATCATGTAGGTACAAAGACGGAACTGTAGAATGTAGCTGTACTGTGAGTATTATTACAGTCTTAACCATAACTATTGAGTTAATGGCAGTGTTATGTAAATCAGTTTTTTAACAAGTCAAAATTCTGAAATATATCTTTGCTTTATATATACATATATAGCTATAGCTATTTCAAACAATCTATGATTTTTCATCATGTCTGCATTATGATTTTCCTTTTTTTTGCCGTCCCTGATTCCAGTTTTACAAAAATCTAGATGAAATAATATTTTGGTGGGTTCTGAGAACTTTGCAGTGCAAGATGTACATAATCCCCACACAATGAAGTGAAGTGTGTGAAATCAGTGGTGATAACAGGTGTGCTAACATGCTGTAGAGGAGTGGTTGTTTACTGTAGATAATTTTTAGAAATGTGCTTACTACCAATCAAAGATGCTTGGTTGATAGTTGACATGAAGTTTTGTTGTTTATGAACAAAGGGAAAGAAACTATGCTGGTGACTGTATTTCAAAACAAACAGTATTTTTTGAGCTTTTGGATCTCAGAAATAATTCCCCATTGTGCCGGGATAAATTAGTAGTAGTTTATACAATATGTTCAAATCCTTTGTCTTCCAGGAGACATTGGAATTGTTTGTTAAATTGTTGCAGTGGTGGTAGAGCAAGAGTAATGTACCAGGTGTGCAGCCTGTAGAATGAACTTTACCTGTGACTTATGGTAAGTGGCTGTCAGTTAAATATACCGTGGGCTGTGTGTTCATTGCAGAATACAGTAAGATTTACCATTTTGTCAAGAATTCAGATCTGGTACATCTGTATGAATTTCAAATCCTTATCATACCACTTGACAGTGTACACATACTAGTAAGTAAAGAATGTGCATTTGAACATGTGTTTAATGTACCCATGGTATAAATGCATGTCAGACTGCAATAATAGGGTTCAGATAATTTATTTTAGGACAACAGATTTTCTCTTGATTTATGTTTCCCTTTTTCCAGCATAATATTAGTCACGTTTAATTTAAAATAATACAAATTTGGTAAGAGCATATCAGGTACAGTATATAGTTCTTAGTCCATCTGCTTAGTGTCTGAGTTGGTTTGATCTGGTTTAAAATGTTGGCAAATATATACATTGCATAACCATACATAGTAATATTAATAGTAGTTCCTACTAGTTGATTTGCAGAAATAGATAATGACCTATCACTGCATTCCTGCCATAAACTTAAAAGTTTTGGGATTAACCAGACATGGCAGTCATGTATTCCCTATTTGTGACTTACAGTGGAATGAGGATATATGTTATGTGGTTAGAACTAAACATGGTGTTTCTTTTTAGTTTTTATCATAAATGATTACAAACATGAGACACATTCCCGGCACACATGTTTTTTTACTACGTCCCTTACATAAAGCACACTTTCTAGCAGTTCTTCATGGTCTTGCTAATCATTCCAAAGCACCAGTGGCATATTTGCAAAATTGTTACAAGATCCTCCTGTATGCATATTAAAAATATGCTCTTCAATGGTTGCAAACATGCAGTAGTTTTGACAGGTTTGTTAGTGATACTCTTAGTGATAAATACCCTGATTTAAAGAAACCCTGTGATTTAAAGTGAATAATGCTCAAAGAATAGTGTGCTTTATAGGCAAATGAATTCAGGCAACAAGCAACAATATGCTGGGTTGCAGTTACAGTATCTAGGAAGTTTTCTGTTTATGCAAGATTCTGCTCTCTTCTGTCAGAGTAAAAAGGTTGTTCATATTGGTTGTTGGGTGAGGGTGTCATGTTGAAGAGCAGTGGATTGGGGCTGCAGAGTGCAATATGTAACTCCTCTGATGTCTGGACCAAATGTTTTTATAACATTTTAGTGCCAACCAGCTGTGAACAGCAAAATATGGTAATGATAACTATTGGTATAATACAACCTGATACAACAATAAAGATTGAATGATGTATGGCAGCATAATTTTACCGGACACTTTTTTGGCACTTAATTGGCCACCTTCTGAAAGAGAGCTAGTTGATGCAAAAATATTGGGTATGCTCTGGTGTGTGTAAATTTGTACTGTTGTGTCAGGTCCTATTAGAAGACCAGTGTAATTATGATGCAATAGCCATGAAATCAGCTATTGAAGTACAGCAAAGATAAATGATGAAAGTGATGTCACAGGTACATCATATGAAGGAATATGCATGTGCGTATTTGAGTTATTTGGACAGGTCAGTGACTTTATGTTTTTTGTTATGTGGATATTCCAAGCAGATGATTCATCACTTCCCATAGCCACTGCCAAAGAATGGTCAGTCTGATTTATATAATAAGTATATTATGCGGAATGGATGTGTACATGTGTGATTGTGGAATGATTTTTGTGTGAGAGAACAAAATAATGAGCCTGAAAGGGAAATGTTTGTATGAGTTTTTAATGACACAAAAATGTAAGTGAAATATTTGATAAAATCTATACAGTGGATAGGGAGGGTGTTTCCCTTGAGTTCATTTCAGCCAATTGGAAAATGGGAGAAGTTATCCTATGTACCTGTGATAGTCACATTATGAACGTAGTTCAGTGAAACTTATATGCAGTTTGTCTGCAGTTTTCTCCCATAACTTATATTTTTTGTCCTTTAACTTATTTTGTATGTGCAAGTTTCCTTTTTCTGTTAGTGGGTGGTAAATTTAGATCACTTGTGAAAGCTGACAGGTTTTAACAGTTCAATGTTTTCTAGAGTTTTGGCCAGAAATTATATGGCAAAGAGCTGTGACTGCAAATCAGTAAAGAAAACAATATGTTCACCGCATTAGCTTTTGTGTTGATAAGAGGGATGGCAAAAATAATTAAAAGTTAACTTCTTTACTCAACATCAGTTATGCATTTACAACAATATAATTATTGTCTCCTTGTTTATTTGTAGTAGTATTATTGTAAGTTTTGAGAAATGACAGGAAATAAAAAAAAAAGTGTGTTTAAAAATTCTTTTGACTCTTAGTTGTAAAATTTCATAATACACTGAAACCAGAATACCTTCATGCAGTTCTTAATGATCAGTAGTAGTAACAAGAGTTTTGCAAGAGCTCAGGCTTCAAGAAATTAATGTACATTAGTGAAAACATAACTGAATTGCCCAATTATTTGAAATTGTGCCATTCATACAGACAAGCCACTTCAATTTTTACTTGTATTTCAAGTTAGTTCTTGACTCCTGTGATTGCAAACTTATCCCAAGGTGATGTAACATAACTCACATTACCATCAAGAAGTTGTCGTTCAGTGTGCATCAGCACCAACCCTGTTAATGTTGTCAACCTGAGCCCTGAAGATGTCGTCATTCTTCTTAGTGCTGAACATGACCTTGCTGCACATGCACTAGTTGCAGAAATTACTGCAGTCAAGTTACTTTACACTTCTGGTAGTGCTTCATTCAGGCCACTAATGATAAGGTATTTCATAAGTTTCAGAACTGGCTGGTTCAGAAATTCTTATGAAGGGTATGGGTCATATTAATTCAGAATAGATTAGGTTAGATAAATAGATAAGAATGTATGTTGACAGAAAGGTGACTATCTCAGACATGAATTTAATTATTGAGTTTTTAAATGATGAATTAAAGATACTTGCTCTATGTGCCTTGGGAATACAAGTTAACTGAAGTACAAGCTGATGAGGCTTTTAAAAAAAAAATCAACAATTCATATTTCTGGCATGTTGGTAAATAGTGTTTATGGCATCTTGTAGACATTCTAGGCACATTCTGGAAGTTTTCATGAATTAGTAGAATGCAACATCGATGGAGCATTTTAGCATCATTTTTTGGAAGTCCATGGTTTGAAGCTTCGATATGTAACTGGAACTGACAGGATATTGGTAGTTCTGTACCTTTTTTTCCTTCCAGGCGAATACCGCATGTATCTCGACAAGGCCATGACCACTTCCAAATTCTTTCCAATTCATACTTGTGTACTACCATTCGAGCCTATTTGGACGGAAGCACTGCTTCATAAAAAAAAAGAAACTCAAATTCTTGCTGAAAGTGTATTGAGTGCCAAAGATACTCTAGACATAGAAAAACAGCTGCAGAAAATCCCGTAAGTATGTGAATTCAGTGCTTCACATGTAAGACTGCCCACATCGTCTGTACATCGCGCAGTGTGAGTAGGCCAGGAATGACATAAATACACTACGGTTGACAGATTGAACTTGCCGCCATCATGACTCAAGCACGATACATTTAAGTATGATCGCAACACAGTTATAGTGTTTACAAGTCTCAAAAACATTGGTATGCTTCTACCAGACTGCTCGGCATCACAGAACAACAGTTTACACTCAATGCCACGAGAAAAGCAAATCGCTGCACGGTTCAGCAGTTCTAATGCGTGCTTTTCTGCCCCACAGCTCGTTGAAACTGGTGATATCAGCGTTTATTGTTATCTTTCGAAGTATCACCGTGGTATGAGAACGTAATGTTTGCGAATGATGTCATGCTCGCTTTTATCGATGGTTTAGAACAGGTGATCCAAGCACTAGGAGTGCTAGAATTGCATGTAATCTATTAGTTAATCGATTCATATATCGAGTACACTGCACAATCCAGGGCCCGAGCAGCCGCCGTTAGCCGACACATGTGTCGCTGCCGTCGTGCAGGCTATCAAGTTTTCATTCTTACGAAAAACACACATGTATTCCGTTCACGTAATTCTCCGCGTTCATTATGTACCACCCACAGTGTAACACACTTCCTTACCGGCCTCCTAACAGCCGTTTTTCCACGCCTTTATCAACAAATCTATTATCGTACGTCTGGTTTACGCTCCTCTGCCCGCGCCACATGATAATCCAGTTGTGGTCCACGCCCTATATCGGCATTTCCTACTTCAGATACAGAATTGTGATCATCTTCAGGTTAGAAAAGTTTTGAGCTGTTTTTTCTCTTATAGCCTGACAATACTAATTATGTTACAATTGTGATCATCTTTAGGTTAGAAAATTTTTGAGAAATTTTTTTTCTTTTATAGCGTGACAGTACTAATTAAATTACAGCTGTGATCATGTTCAGGGTATAAAAGTTTCGAGCTATTTTTCTTTTATAGCCTGACAACACTAAGTATACTGAAGCATGGAAATTTATTAAAAGAGTTAGAACATCAGGAAAAGAAAGTGTAGACTTACAAATGATACCAACCGATAGATGGGTGCAGTATTACAAGGACCTAATTAAAAGAAAATCGACTAGAGTACGAAGGAAACAAAAATACCTAACCTACACAGATGGACGGAGAAACAGTAGAAGTAAGCGAAGAAAGAGTAAGGAAGGCAGTGAGAGAACTAAAAAATGGGAAATCACGTGGACCAGAAGGAGTACACGCGGAAATACTAAAATATGGAACAGATAAACTGATAAAAATGCTGACATGGATAATAAATAGATGCCTAAATTGAGAAGAAACTCTACAGCAATGGAGAGTTGCTTACATTTCATCAATACACAAAAAAGGAAACAAAAAAGATTATTCTAATTATAGGGGCATTTCAGTGACGAGCGTGATGAGTAGATTATATGGTAAAACACGTAGAGACCTCACAGAAGAAGAGAATAAAGATGAAGAAGAACAAAGTGGATTTCGAACAGGACGATCATGTACAGACAACATATTTTGCATGAAATAAGTTATTGAAAAACGGAATGTAACAAACCAAGAAACCCATTATTTGTGGATTTGACAAAAGCGTATGATAATATACCAATATCAAAACTTTGGGAAGTTTTGGGAGAATCAAATATTAATAATACTTTAATTAAAGCACTGCAAAATCTTTACGGCAATATAGCACAAGTGAAAATTGGAAACATACTATCCCACCCTTTCAACATTACTAAAGGACTACGCCAGGGATGTTGCATTTCCCCTACACTTTTTAAGACTTGCATGCGAAAAGCTTTAGAAGAATGGAAACGTAAATGCTTCGGAATGGGTATTCCTCTAGAAAATACAACATTGTAGACACTCAATTTTGCAGATGATCAAGTAGTTTTAGCGGGTGACAAAGAAGGTTTGGAATATATGACGCGTAAATTAGAAGAAACTTACGAGAAATGGGGCCTGGACATGAATTTGAATAAAACAAAATACATATGTATTGGGGAAACGCACAACAATTTGAAATTAGATAAAGACAGCGAGATTGAATTTTGTCAAGAATATAAATATTTAGGAGTTATTTTTGACACTAGCCGAACAGATGACAAAGAAATAAGATCAAGAGTAATACAAGCAAGGAAATGTATAGCATGTCTAAACGGGATACTGTGGAGTAAAGACAAGAAAGGAGAGAAAATTGAACATTTATAATGCATTGATTCAAAGCAGTTTATTGTACGGTTCCGAAACATGGAGACTCACAGAAAATAATAAAAGACGGGTCGAAGCTACAGAGATGGATGCCCTGAGGAGATCCTCTAGAATATCAAGAAAAGAAAGAATGAGAAATGTAACTATAAGACAACAAATTGGATTAGAGGAACCAATTGTAAAAGAAATTAAACAGAACCAACTTACATGGTATGGCCATGTCCAAAGAATGGCAGAAGGAAGACTACCCAAAATAGCATTGAACTGGACGCCGAAACAAAAGAGAGCACGAGGAAGACCGAAGAAAAACTGAATGGAAGGTATAAGGAAGGCCATGAACGAAAGAAACCTAAATGAAGGCTAGTGGGAAGACAGGAAGCAGTGGAGTGTAGGTGTTGGACAACGTAGAACAACGTTTTGAACCCGACATACATACAATAATAATTATATTACAATTGTGATCATCTTTAGGTTAGAAAAGGTTTGCGCTTTTTTTTATTTTATAGCCTGACAATACTAATTATGTTACGCGTAGAGAAAAAAAACCACATAGATGCTACTGAATGTTTTATTGCACTTATATAATCTGCTCAACATGTTTCGGGCACTTATATGCCCATCATCAGGAGCTCAAGACAATACTTGTGTTATTACCGCATATGGTGTGCAATGCTGTAAGGATGAAAAGATATAATTAGTGTTAGGTAGCGCTATGTATGTTCCTTGTTTCGTGGGAGTTATGATACTGTGTGTCTCTGAGCTATGAGGCGGGTGATGTGTCAAACGTGTCGAAGGTGGGTGATGTCCGTGTTAGTGGATTGCTCGTGGTTTTGTGGGTGCTAGGTGTATTATTGGAATGAAAAAGATTCACTGTACATACCCTTGGTTGCTGGTGGTCGGCGGTCAGGTGCAGGGCAACAGGCTATGCGTCCGGGATGAGGGATGTTGTTCGACTGGCTCTGTCATGTGGTGTATGGGCGGGGTAAATGGCCAGCTAGTCATTCACAATTGCATAGCTCCCACGAAACACGGAACATACGTAACGCTACCTAACACTAATTATATCTTTTCATCCTTACAGCATTGCACACCATATGCGGTAATAACACAAGTATTGTCTCGAGATCCTGATGATGGGCATATAAGTGCCCGAAACATGTTGAGCAGATTATAAGTGCAATAAACCATTCAGTAGCATCTAGTTGGTTTTTCTTCTCTACGCATATATAGTGATGCACGGACTAACATACATCAAATTAATTATTTTACAATTGTGATCACCTTTAGGTTAAAAAAGTATTGAGGACTTTTTTTTTTCATAGCCTGACAATTCTAATTATCTTGCCGCTCATTTCCATTCCACGTTTCCTTATGCATGTTTAGTTAGAACACGCAACAGTCATCTGCTGCAGCATCATTTCCGTTACGTCATACTACCTCCCGCTGGCATCACGGAAAAACCGCTGTCGCGGATGAGATACCATATATCTTATCGAGGATATCTTATCGGGGAATCATACTGGTGTTCGTGTATTTGTATGGTTTCGTTATCGCAAGTAAGTCTAGTAAGTCATCGGTTAGCATTACGTAATGTTTGCTTTGTGAACGAATGTTACTGAACTGCTTTTTAGTTTCGATTGCAAGGAATGATGATGCATATTTAGAGAAATTTAGCATTTCATGGATTGACGGCGAAAGGCATGAATAACGACAGCGAAATTAAGGTGTTTGTAATTTGTAGTGTGGTTTACGTATAACACAGTATTTATATTGAGGTAGCTTCATTAAAGTAGTTTATGTACAAACCTGCATCTTCGACTTATATGACGATTTCCATATCCATATGGATTATGAAATCCTGCACGGATTTACGGAAGGAAAATAAATCATATGATACTTTGGTACGACGTGAGCAACGAAAAACGGACATGAGATTTGGTAGGTGGTATGTTAGGAGCCTGTATAGGGCAGGTTCACTTACATCAGCAGCTAGGGAATTAGTAACATACATTAGATTTAGTGGATGTGCAGGAGGTTAGGTTGGATAAAGGGGGCACAGTAAGAGCAGGGGATTATAATTATTCCTGTGGTAAAGGAAACGAAAATCATCAATTGGGAACAGGATTTTTTGTACACCATAGATTAGTATCAGCAGTTAAGAGAGCGTTTGTTAGTGATAGGGTGTCATACACTTCTGAGAGGTTGCTGGTGTAGTATCATTGTTCTGAATGTACATGCACCAAGTGAGAAGAAAAGTGATGATTTAAAAGACAGTTTCTGTGGGAAATTAGAGCATTTGTCTCAGAATGCAGGATGAAGTCACAGTATATAGACTAATAATAGTTCCTTTGAAAGGGTGGAAGAGTTCAAATATTTAGGAACAACTTTAATGTAATAAAATTTTATTCAGGAAGAAATTACAGGCAGATTGAAGTCAGGGAATGCTTGCTATCATTCAGTGCAGAACCTTATGTCTTCCAGTTTGCTATCCAAAAATTTAAAGATTAAGCTATACAGAACTTTAATTTTTCATGTTGTTTTGTATGGGTGTGAAACTTGGTCTCTCACATTGAGGGAGGAATTTAGGCTGAAGGTGTTGGAGAATAGGGTGCTGAGGAGCATATTTGGTCCTAAGAGAGACGAGGTAACAAGGGAGTGGAGAAAACTACATAATGAAGAGCTTAATGATTTGTACTCCTCACCCATTATTGTTTGGGTGATAAAATCATAAAGAATATGAAGAATAAGATGGGCGGGGCATGTAGCATATGTGGGGGGAAGAGGCATATACAGGATTTTGGTGGGGAATCCTGAGGGAAAGAGACCACTTGGGAGACCCAGGCATAGATGGGAGGATAATATTAAGATGTATCTTTCGGAGGTGGGATGTGGGTGTATGGACTGGATCAAGCTGTCTCAGGATAGGGACAGGTGGCAGGAACTTGTGAATGCGGTAATGAGCTTTTGAGTTCCATAAAATGTGGGAAATTTCTTGACTAGCCGAAAACCGGGTAGCCTCTCAGGAAGGACTGTGTTCCATGGAGTTACGGAGTTACAAATTTGCATCTTCCATTGGCCAGTTTGACTGCATTTCAAAGGGGAGCTTAATTTCTTGGAATAAAATTATTTAATCACCTCCCAGTAGATATAAAAAATTTATCTAATGAAACAAAACTATTCAAACATGCTTTAAAGAGATTTTTTCTTCTACATTCATTTTATTGAATAGACGAGTATTTTAATTACAATAAAAAATAGGATCTAGGTCTCATAATGTAGATCAGTGGAGGTGGTGGTGGTGGGGGGGGGGGGGGGGGGGGGGGGGGGGGGGGGGGGGGGGGGGAATATTTAAAGGAAGTGTGTAAAAAAAAGGAGTGTGTTTTTGCCAGGTATTTGGGTC
>Ga0123357_10011182_pt1 | contig 11485 bp, 10 predicted proteins | sample TergutEmb28metaG_FD_89873 | JGI IMG/M metagenome (GOLD analysis project Ga0123357, IMG submission 89873) | Embiratermes neotenicus P4 segment gut microbial communities from Petit-Saut dam, French Guiana - Emb289 P4 | ecosystem: Host-associated > Arthropoda: Insects > Digestive system > Gut ...
CTTAGAGCCTCACATTCCAGTCGGGTTTACCCGGGAGTAGGCTGGTGGAAGTCAAGCCCCTATTCCCTAGTATTCACGGCCCTAGTGACCTCGGTGCGGACCTAGCAACCAGGGGCACTACAAAAGGAATATCCGGGTAAAAAAAAATAATTTTAGGTTCTTAAGGCCATGAGTGTGTGGATTACTTTTTCCTGGAAAGTACAGCCGTGTAATCTGGCAGAAATTTACGTGCGCTTCTGAGGGACGTACTGTCTTCATTCACTGTAGTACCCTGAAGATGTACGCAGGATGTTAGTGTGAAACAACTTTAAGTTTCTACTAGACTACATAGCGCCACGTCCCAGAAGGCAATCTGAAAAATGCAGTTACACCCAACCCTGGGTTTATGCCCTGTTTGCGTTCGTGCAAAAGTGGGGGCGAAGAATAAGGCGCAAATCAAAAACGATATTTAAATAAAAATAAGCGGTTAGCGTAATAGAAAGTAGCCAGCCAAAAGGTGTTAAAGCGAAAGTGGGAGAGCGCAAATTTTGCAGTTGTGTCATTTGACAAGGGACATTAAAACAAGAAGTCGTCAATACAAACAGGCGTAAAAAAAGTTGGGTGTGTTTGTAACTACCGACAGGATAATCGAGTTATAGTTGGTTGATACGATTTATTTGTTGGTGAATTCTTGCCATGTCTGCACTCAGGAATGTAGAAAGAGTCTTCTTAACTCGGGATGAGTGGGATCAAATGCGCTTTTTATTTGTAGCTGCTCTAATCATTTTTATTAATCCTTGCAAAGTTGGTTGTTTTAATAAGACTTTTAAACAGCTTATCAAAGTGCAGATGGTAGTCTTCTGGAACGTGACGCCATGTAGTTTGGTAGGAAGGTGCCAGAATTTCGGAGGACCGTTGTTTTCTTTGTAGCAGAAGAGGCAGGAAGGGTGACAGTACGAGGAGGCAGAAGCAACTACACACCGTCTTGTCATACGCGAAGCAGTTTTCTTAGTCACCGACACGCATACCTCCAACCTCAAACAGTCTATCAAAATTCTGCTTATAGGTCTGAGAATATAAATAAAAATTGTACTGGGTTAGCCGTAGGAGGACCATTTCGCACTGTAAGAATGGTCAGTCCACTACCGTTAATTGTTACTCTGTAGCAGTGCAAAGTCACCAATAAATTTACAGTGCTTGGGGTTGATAAAACTTATTTTTAAACCCCAGTCATAACAAAACGTATACGCTATTCTTGAAATGTTGATCGGAATTTTACTGACTTCGATTTAACTTTGGAACGAGTAGGCTGTGAGAACTGGTTTTATAATCCGATTTTCCATGCTTATGTTATTACAATATAATGTTCTGTGGTTGATTAACAAAACGCTCCGTTGTCTAAAATACCGGGAAAGTTATAATTAGTAGGCCTGCTCATTAGAGAACGCTGAACCCTTGTCAGTATTGAGATGCTGCACTGCTACACTGTAGCAGGGTTCTGTTCAGTCCTTCGAGTCTTCACCGCTCGACGTCTTTCTGTTCATAATTAGTCCCACTTCTTCCATTTCGTATTCTTTCTGCCGTTTTGAGCGCATCTTTTTCGAGAATTTCATTTCTTCAGAGCTCTTTCTTCTTCTCTTAACGAGAAAATTGTAATGAGGACAGAGTGTTCTGTCTCTCTTCCTTACGTAGTTGCGTCTTGCGAATCGCAACTCGCACAATAGGTTTTTAAATATAAAAGTCTAAGTCATAAATTGGAGAGGAACTTGAGTGTTAACACTCATGCAGTGAAATTGTCTTGTCTGGTTTGGAAAACTGATAATTGTACATCTCCGTGAAGTATTCGTTTAAAAATATGCAAAATCCTTTTCATGTCGAGTTATTTGCACGGAGTGCTTGAACTGAACTTATGGGGATGATACTCAGCGCGATTCTCTCTGAGAGTTTCATATCCCAAACTTCGCAATTGGTGAAGTTGTGTGGCAGGTTAAATGATTGGGATCATGCACCAGAATTTTGGGTCGAGTTTTATTTTGGTCATTAGCGGTTCATTATAAACAAAATTTAAGGATAAAGTAACTCTAGCTTCTGTTCAAAGCACTGTATGTGCTGTTGATCGTGTTTGTTGATGATATAGTTTTTATCCATGCAGTGTGGCGTCTGAACTGTTGATTAGCTTCGACTTTAACAGTTTTTGTTTTACGATCTGCAATAAATGAACGTCTGGTTTAATGAGGGGTACAAAATTGCAACCATCGCGTTTGGGAGCTCAGCTTATTCCACAATAAAAATCATTTTCCGACAAGTTTCGTTGTATCATGAAATGGCTGTAAATGTTACAGGGTTATAGAAATTTTTGTTGTGTCTACTTTAGGAAATAAATACCGGCGTGCGGCTATTGTTTGATCGCCAGCCTAAAGAACTCCAGGGAATTCGCTGCGAAAACTATAAAATATTGTAGGGAGGCCGGAGGGGGGTAGGATGGTCAGTCTGGGCTTCTGTGCCTTCTGAGGTCTAGGTCTGTGCTCGGCTGATTGCTGGGGTCACAGGTTTGAATCCCGTTGAGGGCATACATTTTCGTCTGTTGTGTTTGTTGTGTATTGCATACGTAGTCGCCTGTACGACGACCTGATCAGTCGTTCAGTGGATTTATGCTGTGTGTGTGTGTGAATTGTTGCGTTATAGAAATCTCAATAAGGAAGCGGCCTAAGCCCAAATTGGGCTGTTGTACCACAGAAAAATACGGGGGCTGGGTGCTCGGAAGTTATTTCTTTTTGGTAGGGATGTCTACGAATATGCTTGTGTCACCTTATTAACCTACCGTAGCGTGATCGTGAGGCTAAGAGATACCGAGCGATAACCGCACAGATGGTGTCTGACAGTTTGTAGAATAGAGCACAGAAAGTGATCATATGAGGCCTGGAAACCCATGAATAGTAATGACACAGCTGAAGTGGTGGAAAGTATGTTGTTTATACGAGAAGTAAGAAACGGCCTACTTCACCCCCGAAAGCCTGCGAGGCAGAATTAATCTATAGGTAGCAACCGAGTTGCTGGTGCTATATTCACCGCAAACTGACGAACGGCTGAAGTTCTAAAGTGAATAATGATGTTCGCACAAGGCCCCTGAACTTAACTAAACTTAACTTTGACCGTGATATTACCACATAAAAAAGTTCACCAGCATATTCCCTGATATGTTGTCACCATCGATTGGCTTCTTCTTTGAAAGTGAGCTTACTTGTTAAATCGCATTGAGTATATTTTAGCCATAATGTACCGAACAGAGGACCTTAAATGGGAAAAAAGAGATTGAAGAACAAGAGAGGTGTGTTTGTGGTGTGAAATTACTGAAGGAAATGAACGTATGACCCTTGTATTTCCTCTAGATAGCTATGTTGTTTTTAACGACTTTATATCTCACATGGTTTTCTACCTTCTGGTTTTCCGACTAAGTCGTGTCTATTGCTTAACCCTTAAATGTGCTCTTGATTTCATCACCCTAGTAATATTTGGAGAAGACTACAAATTACTAAGTGTATTGTTATGCAGTGCTGTGTGTCTGTCTGTCTTACTGTCTGTGTCTGCCATGTGCTGTGTTCGGATGAAGATTTGTCCTCAGTCAAGGCGGGAGACCAAGTGCCACAAATATTAGCTTAAACTGAACAGTTGTATTACATGTTAGTCTTCCAGTTCTGAGACAGTGGGTTTACATAACTGAACGTGGTAGCAAGCGTAACTCGAAATTAATGTGCTCGTAACATCGTCCTGGATAAACAGAAAGTTCCCGGCTATAATTTTAATTCCTTACTGTCGTTACAGATTATGTGAACTTCGCCTGTCTTGTTTTTTCGGAATTTCCTAATTGAGCTGTGTGCTTGGAATTGATAATTCCACAGTGCTTTATTGGAGCCTAATTATAAAGTTGGTTTCAAAAATATGATCACTTAGATGTATGAAAACAAACAATAGTACTATTTGAACGACGTCACCGTGACATTCATATTGTCTTAAATTATTGACATTGTTGAAGAATAAAAAACCAACTAAATGCCACTTATTATTTTATTGTACTTGGTTTTTCATTCTTCAGTTATCACAGTGATGCACAGTCCAGTAAACATCATATTGACACTGTGCTGAAACAAGGTTCGTGTATTCAGTATATATGTCAAACAATAAGCAGTGCTTCACCAGATGGTGCAGCACTGGCTCTACCAGTCACGTAGCTTCCAGAATCAAGTTACGTTATTTTTCTTAATATATGTGTGCGTTATGAAGTGGTCCTCTGGCATGGCATACCGACGGCGTGTGGAGATGATTTTATTGCGAGCACTGGACAGAAATATTCCGACGAACGGTGCTTGTACTAAATTGTAATACCGAACGATTTCGTAAACAAGTTGGAAAGTTGCAGACTGGGCACACACAATTTCCAGATGTGTTAAATGCAGTTTGTTATGTGAGGTGAACCTTGTTTTTCATATATTGTAGGTAAATATATGTTTTTGTAAAGATGACCACGCTGCTGCAGACACGAGTATTTTATTGAAAACTTAATAACACCACAAATATTTAAAGGAGAAACGTAATTGATTATTGTACCTAGGTCATACCACCTAGGCATAAAGTATGCTTTGTTGCATTTTATTAAAAAATTTCTTTGTCGAAAAAATGTTCAATGTAACAGTTTTTTAGGCCACCTTATTGATCCTCATAATTTTATTACGTATGAGTGTTGCATATTAAATACCATTTTTGGGGAAACTCATTAATTAGATTTCACCTTCATGCGCTGTATGTTATGCTTGACCGTCAGCTTTTGTGCGAGTGCCGCAATTTCACCCGTCCTCAAAATCCATTCGCTAGTTTCGATAATGAAATGTCACCACGTTCACGTTGTACGAGACGTGCATTGCAAAGAATCGTGCAGCACGGGCATCGTGGTCGGTGCCATGAATCGTATGACCGCCACATTGAAACAAAATGAAGCCCAAAAGAGACAGGTGGTGACAGTGGAATTCCCTGTGGACCTTGAACTTCAGATCCTCCCTTTAAATCTCGGGGAAGCACATCAGCCTCAGTATTCAACTCTTTATTTGCCATTAGCGTAACGAGATGGGGGCCTCATGTAGCTCTTAAGTACGTAATGGCCTGCACCGCAGGTTTAAATGTGGCTTATGTGCCTCGTACGAATCGCTGACAGATTTCCTTCGGTCTTTCAATTCCATCCTTGCTTTTGATATATCCAGGATGCATGCTGGGAGCTTAAATAAATCAGTAACGAATATGACGTGTTTGCTGATCAATTTCAGACAGTATCCTATTCCCAGTATTGTCATCCCTCGCTGGGAAAACAAAATGTTTCTGCGTTGGAGCAAAGTCTGAGTCCTCCTGGAAAGTAATAGTACATCAGGGGTTGATAATTTGACTTTCAAAGGCCAGTGGACATACCCTTTGCAGGAAGCACATATTGTGACCATAAGTGAATACTGTGTATGTCCGTCCGTGTGCAGGCCTGTTCCCGCTTCTGACATGATATAGTGCTTGCAGCTCATTTAGCTGTTTAAGCAGTAGATCGGTAGGTGCAGTATATGAATATTAAAGCCACCGAGGGCTGCAAAATCACGAAGCACACTATTGACTCCAGGCTGTAATACGTCATCCGGTATGCATTTTCCCTCCCATACACGATTTTCTCTAGCCGTGATAGTGAGGTGGCAAGGTCGCTTAACGGTAGTTGCCACTGTTATCACTTGTGATCACAGTGTGTCTTATGTGCCACATTTTATTCCTTTTACAACCTGGAGTGCACAGAAGTTTGGTGAGGTCACATTTGTGTTCCCTGTGTTTTCAGAAGTGTTACGAAAGATTAGATTGTACGCTCATACGACACCATTGCTTGATTCCTTTGTGTTAGTTTTTTTTTATTTTATTAGTTACTAATCGATTGTTTGATTTGTACTTCCATCGATCCATCAGTCCAATATCTAGTTCCTACTTTGATCCTTACCAAATACAGAATTATTTTCCGCAGGAATTAAACGTGTTGGAGAAGGTTTTACTAATGAATTAGGCCTAATTGTTTACCAGCAGCGACCGGTGTATTTAAGGGTCGAATTCAGCCTCTTTGTAATGCCTGAAATTTAGAAAAAGAACACGACAAAGGACGCAAAATGGAAAATAAATAGGGGTCAAGGAGTAGGCGTCTTGTTATATGAGAAGATAAATGAGGTTTCATTTTGTTTATTATCTTCCAGTATTTTCTGTCAGAACGCACATGTGTAAAGTAAGAGTGAGCTGTATCGGCAGACCTGAGGTACCAACTTGCCGTAACTATTTACCCAGGTACATCTTTATTCAGCTTTAAAACTGCCTCTTAGTACCAAAAGTTGTAGTTCTCAACTTGAGAGACACGAAGGAACAACAAACCAGCCTTTTAGTCGTTTTTATTTAGGAATTCTTCTAACAGATCGAAATCGTATATCGAGGCAGTCATTCTGTGCTCGATTCGAATTTGACAAACAAGAGCAGCTTTACACTGTAACACGAGTTTAAAATGCGTATGAAGAATAATAAACTGCCTCATTGTCTCCCCATAGTCGCATATCAAGCGTTGTAAGTAAATACAAATCTGCGTGGCAGTGAATTAAAATTAACTGTCGCACCTGGATTCGCACTTGGGACTGTCCATAACTAATTTCAAACTCTATCACAGAGAAAGCAGAAAGCTTAACAGACTAGGCCATTTTCTTGTGTAGGACCGAAAATACCTGCTTCATAATGCGTTTTTAACATTTGTAATTTGGAAAGGATTCGTTCATTTAGTAGTCTGTCTTACGACAGGTCCAAAGCCTCTTCCAAAGCGAGATCTCCACATAGTGCGATCTAGAGCTTCCTCCTTCAAATGAGAGTATCCTGTCCTTTCCTTAAGGTCATCCAATAGCTTCCTACTTCTTCTTCCTCGTTTTCCTGTCAGCATCCAAACTGCAACCCTACTTCCTTTTCTTCTTCTAAATCCAAACTGATCTTCTCCGAGTACATCCTCAATTTTCTTCTCAATCCTTCTAAGTAGGAAAGGATAAGGCTTTTAATAGTGATATTGCAAAGCTCTTACAATATTTATGTTGTGGGCCTGCTGTGGAAGTGTTTCAAATTGCGTTTGAACCCTGCTGCAGGGTTTCAGAACTTCTCTTTCAGATATGTACACAACTCCTCGTTCTTTGGATGTTTAACTCATGAATTTTCGCTTTAATGAACTTGGGGTATCCCCCGTCCCCTTTTTTCTCCCTTACATATAATGGACGTGCGATACAGCGAAACACACCGAATTAGAAATTGTTCCAACGAGCCTGCCATCACTTCCGATTTCTAAAATAAACTTTTCCTTTTTGCTTTCCCTTCCCATTGCATTTTTTTTCTGTGTACTGTGGTTTTAATTTTGACTGTTTTAATTGACCTGGTTTGTAGTTTTTAATTGACCTGGTTTGTAGCTCCACACACACTCGGTTTGAGCTCTAGATTGAAATGATAGTGTAATGCACCGACTGTTTACGGCCCTTTCCCCTCCTATCAAAAGGACTGGAATCCTATTGGGCAGTAAGCCGGATGGGTTTCAGATCGAGGCTGGACGTGATAGAAAAGAGTAAACTTCCTTCTCCTGTCGGGAATACAAATACTGTTGTTTACCGTAGATCGTCACTTTCCTGAATGACGTATTGATGTTGATGTCCATTTTAATTTGTGGTCTATTAATTGTGCCAAATTAACTTTCCTTCACATTAATAGGCCTAAGTATGGCTTCCATACTGTGTAAGGTTATCTAATTGACTCAGTAAGTCCTTGGAGCTGAGTCGTTCCTGAGAAGCTGACAGGTCCTCAGCTAGTAAAGAAATTCCTCACATTTTGTGGAACCCGAAGGTTCATTACCGCATTCACCTGTTCCTATGATGAGCCAGATCAATGCAGTCCATGTCTTCACATCCTACTTCTTGAAGCACCATTTAACATTATCCTCCCATCTACTCCTGAATCTTCCAAGTGGTTCCTTTCCCTCGGGTCTCTGCACCAAAACCCTGTATGTTTCTTTCCTCTCCCCCATACGTGCCGCATTCCCGTCCCCTCAGTTGTTATGTAAGACTAGTTTTATTATCTGGGGATCACGGTGGCACAGTGGTTAAGGTTCTGTGCTACAAATCGGAAGGTCGCTGGTTCGATCCCAGCTGGTGTCATTGGAATTTTTCATCGACATAAAATCCTTCCGATCGCACTATGACTGACTCAGCCTCTAACAGAAATGAGTACCAGGAGCATTTCCTGGGGGTATAAGTGGCCGGTGCATAAGGCTGACAACCTTACCACTATCCTGTGCTGTTGTCATGAAATCTGGGACCCTCAACTTCCTGGAACCCTCTGGGCTACTCCAGGCCTGTAACGGGACAGTTTTTGTTTTAAGTTTTATTATTTATTATTATTTTTGTTTACAATGGCAGTATCACAGGCCACTTTTCACCAATTACTTCGTTTAAACTAATGTGAAATTGAATTGCATTGAACGATGTGTCTTCAAGAATTGCATGACTCGGGCACGAATAATCCTGATGTTCTGTCTACATAATTCAGGATTTCTTATTCGACGAATATTGTTTGTTGTACCAGCATTTTTTTTCTCTCTCTCTCTCTCTTATGTGGTAAGAATTTTCAAACGACGTCCGGCATTTCTCTCTGTAGAGTGTAATTCATACTACGGCTTCTGTGGAGAGTTCATATGGAGTTGTGCAGGTGTCAAACCGACAGACGCATATATGGCATTTTCCGTGGTCTTGTTGTAGTTAAAACACAGAACGTTTTGAAATGAAAGCCAGCTGCGGACACGTTTTGTGTTTTATCCTGGACCAGACGGTGGAAATTTTCCAGTATTTTTGTCAGTTTATTGAAGCCTCTTCGTCACCGCCTGCGCACTACTGCAGTCCCTTCACTGTGCCCTGTGCACTGCGACACGAAGTCAGGGGTCTGACTTGTGTTCTGTGACTGACTCACTGATGTCTTGAATGTCGTAAACGCTGCTGATTCTGGTATTAATTACACGTATATTCATTCATATAAAATTATGTAAGATGTGACAACAAAGCTTTCCTCGGGATATCCTGATTTAGTAAGATGTTTACATATTATGAATCTTAAGGTAACTGGTACACTAATCCCTGATGATCCTATTCTTTTGCAAAAGGATACTTTGTCATCGGAATTTCTCTAGTCACCTTATGATGAAGTTAAAATAATTTTTCTCTGAAGCTGAAATCTTAATTTTCGAAATAATATAATGATATTTGTACCTCAAGCAAGCACTGCAGCATTTACGTCATTCATTTCCAATTCATAGATAAGCAGATATTCGGGTTGGTATTCGGAGCGTATTCGGTTTGAGCCTCGGGCGTCCTATCGTTCACTTCATTCGAACTACGCTGATGTCGTGTCTTTTCTGATCCCTTACGCTCATCAATACGATAATCATCTCTCCCATTGCGACGCCAAGTAACCGCTGCAGCGCAGTGTTTCATAACGTAGGATAGGAACAAGTGAACATAGTACCTTACGAACTGGTGCTTTGAGACACACGCCGCAAGATATGTATTTTTTTAAATGCACAGTAATGGCCCATATCTCGCATTTCGTTAAAATATGCGGGCAGTGCTACTGGTAGACTACGTGCTTTGTGCAGAAAGCATGGCAGGCTTAATAATGGATGAACCAATTACGAGTGTTCCGCTCCTTGACTCGGCATGGCAGATCGTCGTGCGGCCCTTCCTGTCTGGTACATTAATCGCACAGTGAAGTTAAGCGGCCAAGTGGACGCTCTGCAACATGTATGCAGTGGATTCAGCTAGCCGTTACAGAGGCACGTTAAACCGCGTCGTAAGTACGACAATAAGGTCGTATCGTATGTGTGTAGGCCCTGCGGTTTACGTGAATTTGTAATTCCAACATCTACAGCAATTAATTCCATCCTCGCGGAAGGCATTAGTAAAGTTGGTAAAAGACAAAGGTCAAACTTTCCCGTAATAAGTCACGAAGATTCAGAAGGGGGATGGAATGTTGGACTTCCATTCTTACTCTGACACTCGGTACTACAAGGACGGCAGGGTTGTTAGCTCTACTCGACGGCCGCACTTTACACCCAAGAATATTCCTCGGTACTCATTTCTGTTAGAGGATGAGTGGACCCCAGGGTTACTGAATGCGGACAGAAGGAAGGTCGCTCGAAAATTTCCAAGAACCCTGCTGGGAATCGAACCCGGAACCTCCCATCTTGTACCGCAGTGCGTCAACCAACTGCAGGGTACACTTAATCGCAGTGTTCAGTTTAGTCATCGTGAACATTTGGTGTCGCACCATTATGACTTAACACACCTCTCCCGCTTTGTAGCTGTAAAATCTTTTTGCTCCGTCCACAGATCGGTAGCCATCTTCGTTTCTTAGTCACAGTCACTCAGGTGATTGTCTTATGCCTTCTGTCTTTTATGCCACATACTCATTTTCCACCCCGATGGCCTCATAATGCCAATCTCCCCAGTAAGTTGGTACTTTACTGGAATATTCTTGTCATAACCACCGTCACGGATGAGTCTGTAGTCTGTCCTACCTCGGCTGTATTTAGCCATATTTTCTGGGATCTGATAATAACCTATTGTAAATGGTTCCTAATTTGAAGCCAGTTTGTAGTTCATTGTGTAATTAGACTTCTGTGTGATTCATAGTTCTCCCAGGTTTGCTGACGGTTACAGTCTCTTGGGATATGACGGTGTTTTGGTTGGTAATTAGTTGCCGAAGTTGGAAGGGGCTTGATACCACCGTCTTAGGGTATTATTGGTACCAGACTTCTCCTAAACATCGGTAACTAGTCAGCAATCAGCACGTCATATCCGGAAAGATTGTAGTTCTTATCAGAAGTCTGCTGCCTAAAATTTCATTTTTATCTTCCCCGTTTGACTCTCACATGACACTTTTATTGTGCAGATCATAGTGATCATTATCTGTCAAAGGGTTTGCAACAAATTAGCATGGTGGTTGGTTAGAAAATCAGTTTACATCTCATGTCAGTCCGTAACTCGGGAATCTGCACCGATTCTGATAGTATCATGGGAATCCGTCGCCGAACATTTATAATCGCAAATCAGGCACTCCTTGTTTGTCGCGAACCACCTCCGACGCTATTTGAGCGTAATAACTGGCAGTGTAGCTAAATAGCGTAAATTAACTGAAGCACGTAAATACGAAAAGTGATGTCACAGTATATTGAAAGGAATGTGTGCTTATGTGATAACTTTTGTTATGTAGATGTTTGTGTAATTTTGGCCGGATAGATCAGTCGGTATAGCGACTGACTACGGACTGGACGGTCCGGGATCGAATCCCGGTGGGGACGAGATTTTCCGCCCGTCCAGACCGACCCTGGGGCCCACCCAGCCTCCTGTAAAATGGGTACCGGGTCTTTCCCGGGGGTAAA
>Ga0123357_10011184_pt1 | contig 11484 bp, 1 predicted proteins | sample TergutEmb28metaG_FD_89873 | JGI IMG/M metagenome (GOLD analysis project Ga0123357, IMG submission 89873) | Embiratermes neotenicus P4 segment gut microbial communities from Petit-Saut dam, French Guiana - Emb289 P4 | ecosystem: Host-associated > Arthropoda: Insects > Digestive system > Gut ...
ATAACGGCGTTTTCCTAAGGGCCTAGGGTAACAAACGAACAATACAGTTCGAACACAAGGACAATAGTCCGTTAACAACACATTACTGATATATCTTCCATACAACCATTGTATTTGTGTACTGAAGGATCAATAAATTTGTAATTTAAAATAAAAAATCCCGGCGGAGACGAGATATTCTGCCCGTCAATATCGGCCCTGGGGTCCACCCAGCCTCCTGTAAAATGTGTACCGGGTCTTTCCCAGTGGTAAAGTGCGGCCGGGGCCTGCTGCTGACCACACACTCCTTCTAGTGCCGCGGTCATGGAAGAGTAGCGCTATACCTCTACCCACCCTCTGGGCCACACAGGGTCTGTAACGGGATCACTTTACCTTTACCTTTAAGACTCATGTGCTGTTTGTTTGTTATTATATTTGGAAAGCAGGGTTTCAGTATTATGAAACGGAATTAATTTACGACGTAGCAAGGAAATTTATAGAAGATTTATTTACAAATAGAATATATCTTTTAAAGCAGCAAATATCTTCTTCTATAGCGCAAGTGTCTGGACTTTTCAAAATTCCCTGACATTCCTCTGTAAATTATTGGAGTAAAAATTAGAACAAGAAATTCCTACGGGGATTGACCATATTTTAAGGCACTAATTTGAAGTAATCCGAAGATGAGGGTGCTTGAAAACATGGTGTTGAGGAGAATATTTGACCCTAGGAGGGACGAGGTAACGGGGGAATGGAGGAGATTGCATAACGAGGAGCTAAATGATTTGTACTCCTCACCCAATATTGTGCGGGTGATAAAATCTAGAAGAATGAGATGAGCTGGACATGTAGCGCGTATGGGTGAGGAGTGGGGTGTAGAGGGTCTTGGTGGGGAAACCGAAGGGAAGGAGATCACTGGGGAGACTTAGGCATAGATGGGTGGATAATATTAGGATGGATCTCCAGAAAGTGGAATGTGGGTATATAGACTGGATTGGGCTGGCCCAGGATAGAGACAGGTGGCGGACGATTTTAAGTGCGGTAATGAACCTTTGGGTTCCGTGAAATGCGGGGAATTTCTTGACTAGATGCAAACCAGTTAGCTTCTCAAGAAGGACTCTGCACCATGGAGTAAGTAAGTAAGTAAGTAAGTAAGTAATTTGAAGTAATCCTCAAAGCTATCAGTATATTCTTCACATAAATATTATTACGTGTGCATAGAATCATTATATTCATATGGTTCTCCTCTTATGTAAGGCACAGTACCAACACGTTATAGTGTCGTATTGATCGACTATACTTTCCCTATAACCAGTGAAAAATAACACGCGGGAAAGCAAGTGGTGGCGGTATGCAAGTTAACGAGGTGCATATGTTCCATTATTAATATACTGAAAAATCCCGAATTGGAGGGTTGAGCTGTTTAGGGAGAAAGCTCGCCCTGAATAGGTTAAAGCTTCGAGGTTTAGAATCGGTTCACGAGTCATTTCCCGCGCCCACTACTCGGTGGCAAGGCGCGTTCTATACACGCGGCACATCTTATATGGAGATGCATTTGGCGTTCTCTATTTGTTTCGAAGCAAAATACCTAACAGGAACCTCACAGGAATATCTGTGAAGTAATTTATCATCTTCTTCGTTCAGGCAGCATTATGGTTGCCGATGTGAGTTACAGAGCTGTCGTAAATAGCAAAAATATTACTCCTTCAATTTATTTCTCCCACGGTTTTCCCTCCATACTTCTTACAGTCTTCAATTCACCAAACTACCCTCTTTATCCGAGGCAGGCAATGAAGCAAGACTATCGGCTATTTTCCTGGGGACTTTGATAGCCCATTTCGAAGACATTGACTCATTGGGTTACGGTTTTACAGCCCGCATGTTTCTGCTCGGGTTCAGCACAAAAAGAAAAAGTTTTGAGATGTTATTTTTAAGATTGCAAGGTGGTTTTGGAGCCTAGACATTCAGGGAGCTCGAAAATCTTGGATGAACTTTGCGTAGTAAAACAAAACAAAATCTTCTCTACCGAATTGTAGAATTATGTGACATTATATGCTGGTATAACGCGCAGGTAGAGTAACAAAGAATCTCATATCCTCCGCGAGTAACAAGACGTAGAAGAAATACCACGCTGAGAAGTACTCGGTGATTTAGAGATTAGAATATAATAGGAATAATGAAAATTCGAAAAGATTGTGTTTACAGAATATAAGCATTAGATTTGAAATTCATTTCTTATTATTTAATTTTTCACCCAGAATAAATTTGATAATATGAATATGTGTGTTATGTATGTATGTATGTATGTATGTATGTATGTATGTATGTATGTATGTATGTATGTATGTATGTATGTATGTATGTGTATGTATGTATGTATGTATGTATATATGTGTGTATGTATGTATTTTTTAAATTTATTTATTAAACAGCATGCCCCATTACACAGCAATATTACGTGCTTTACATAACCTAAGCTTTAATTAGCTGTCATTTCAAATCAGTAAATTCTATGGACTTAACAAATTAAAAAAAAGTTTACATAATTTTTATAAATGTTTCATTCTTTGCAGGCCAACTGCCACCAGTGCTTTTTATTTGTTGTATCATCTCATTCCTTTGGCTACTTAATTTCTTACACTTAAATATTAAATGGTCTACAGTTTGTTCTTCTTCTTCACACGGGCACATTGCATTATCTATTAGTCCAAATCTGTGTAAGTATGAAGTATGAACTTATTTTCCCATGTCCTGGTAGCATTGTTGTTAACTCTGGGAATATTGGAATTTTTTGTAGTAGCCTGTTCCTCACTGATGGCAAAAACGCTTTCTTAACTGCCCCCTTTCCCGTATCCATCCACTGCTGTTCCCACATATGAAGTCCATTGTCTTTTTCTCTTGTTACAATCACCTCTCTTGGAATCTTGTCGTAGACGACTGGTCCCTCTTCTACAGCAGCTTCTTTAGCCAGTCTATCCACCAACTCGTTCCCCTCTATCACCGCGTGTCTTTTTAACCCAGCCAAAGTGCGCAATCCACTTTAAATGTGCCAGTGCAATAAGTTTGTTTCTAATGAGTTCTATCAGGCGGTTCCGTTTAAATCTCTTTTGCAATAAATCCAAAGTTATCTTGCTGTCAGTGTATATTGCAAAGCTTCTATCATTGTCTTGTCATGTATGTATGTATGCATGTATATTATGTATGTATGCATTTATATTACTGTCTTGTCAAACAATTTATTGATTTCTGCCTAACCTAACCTAACCCAAGACTCAAACAGGAAAGCTGAAGTCTTCCCGAGGGGCAGCCTGTAGCTGTGAGTGGAAGTGTAGCCCCACTCTTTCGTAACTTGGCACTATATGGAGGTGACCGGTGAGCGTCACGCTGTGTCTTTCTCTTTTGCTATATTTTTCTATGTACATTCTCATAGACATTTGCAAAACAAAAAATTGAATTGTGCTGCAGACGACATCTTGTGACGTTCAGCTCTGTGTCCGATACAGAACAACTGCTATCGCACCAGAACACTTGCAGAAGCAACTGCAGGCCTCGGCTGTGTAGGTCTGCACACGACAGTCCTACCGCAACATAATCGCTAACTTCACATTAAAGCAGCCAGATGAAGACTGGAGGGAAATCAAAAGCGAGAGATTGAGAGAGAGAGAGAGAGAGAGAGAGATGTATTACGTAACGACGCTATAATTTTATAATATTATATAGCGTCGGTGATAGATGAACTAAAGAAGTATTAGTGAATTTTGGTGGAATGAAACTTGAAGGGAAACTCAAACTGCTGGGATAAAATCCTATCCCATTACCACTTTGCCCACCGCACTGGCTTTGGATCAAACTCCGGACTCCATGGTGAATGCCCTGTAACAAATCGCGTGAACCAGGGACATGGGACAAGTAAGACGAAGAGCCCATTCTTTTAGAATATGACGCCGTGTAGGTTGGTGGACAGGTACCTCCATTGTTATGAAAACTTGGAAGTATATCTTCCCCGTTGTGTGTGTAAAAATTGTAAAGGGTGTGTAGTCAAACACAACTATGTCAATTAAGATCTTTAATGACTATACTAGTCAACCACATGTTTCGGCCCCTTAAGGTCCTTACTTTCTCTTGAAGACAAACTGAAGATGACCAGTAGGGGCCGAAACATGTAGTTGTCTAGTATAACCATTAAAACATCTCAATTGACATAGTTGTGTTTGACTACATACCCTTTCCGTTTTCCATTGTCAGGGTTTTCCTCCGGAATTTTTGTGGCCATATATTTATCTACATGGCGTCATGTCGCAGGAGACAGGTGTGGTCATCAGTACCGCTGTGAGAGCCACGAAATCTTGCACAGTCAGTTCGTGTCGCGCCGATATTAACGGTGTGGTGGCAACTCTCTGCAGCCTGGCGCCATGTTTCCCTTCCCCAACTCGACTCCACCACGAGGCTTGTCGCCCAGTTTCCGTCACATCAAATGCAGGAAACTGTTTAAGTTCCAACTGGATAAATTGAAATGAGTTTACATTCAACCGCTACAGTATGGCTGTACTAAAATTCACAGGGGAATAGAAAACCGTTCCTATAAGGAATACTGCGAGCGTTGTCGCCTTCAGCTGCGTTTCCATATACAGGCGTTTAAGTCAACCGGGTTGGCTTTATAAAGTAATCGTTTGCTTACACGAGTATTGCCAGGAAACTTGTAAGGGAAAAACTGTCCGAGAACTAGCAGCAGATCCAAGGTTAATATTAGAATAAGTCCTAGAGAAATAGGGTGGGCCCGGTAGCTCAGTCGGTGTAGCGACTAACTACTGGCTGGACGGTCCGGGATCGAATCCCGGTGGGGACGAGATTTTCCGCCCGTCCAGACCGACCCTGGGGTCCACCCAGCCTATTTTAAAATGAGTATCGGGTCTTTCCCGGGGGTAATGTGCAGCCAGGGCGTGCTGCTGACTACTCACCCCCTTCTAGTGCCGCGGTCATGGAAGAATAGAGCTATACCTCTACCCACATTCTGGGCCACACCGGGCCTGTAACGGGATCATTTTACCTAGAGAAATAGGACATAATACTTCCGACCGCACTCTGACGATGGAGTCGACTCAACATCAGACTGAAATCAGTTTCAGGAATATTTCCTGGGCGCTAAAGGCGGCCGGTGTGTAGGGCTGATAACCTTATCACCTTCATGCGCCGATTGTCATGAAATCTGAGAGCCTCAACGTCCTGGAACGCTAAGGCCTGTCCAGGAATTGACAAGGATTGCTTTACATTTACATTTACATTGCTATACATTTACGTTGTACCTAGAGAAATCAGGTGCCCTGTTACGCATTAGTTAAACTGACTCAGTGGCAGAGCTTCTGGGTTCTGTAAATAGAAGGCGATTTTTTGAGTAGCCGGCCGACTCTAAATAACTCTGTTCCAGTGAATCAGCTGTTAATATTAAGTTGCTGAATTGTGTTTCTTGATAGCATGTATTCTTCGTTTTTCTGCTAACCCTTTTAAGATTATTTAGGTTATATTAAAGGTAAAGGTAAAGTTTTCCCTTTACCGGCCCGGTGTGGCCCAGAGGGTGGGTAGAGGTATAGCTCTACTCCTCCATGACTGCGGCACTAGAGGGGGGTCATTGTTCAGCAGCACGCCCCGTCCGCACTTTACCCCCGGGAAGGACCCGGTACCAATTTTACATGAGGCTGGGTGGGCCCCAGGGCCGGTCTGGACGGGCGGAAAATCTCGTCCCCACCGGGATTCGATCCCGGACCGTACAGCACGTAGTCAGTCGCTATACCGACTGAGCTACTGGGCTCACTTGGATTTAGGTTATATCGCAATAGTAGAAATAAAGGAAAGACAAAGGAAAGACGATAGAAATTTTTGTTTGTGATTTGATGAAAGAGTATCACTGTATTATAGTTTTCGATTTAATGGTATCCATTACGTTGTGTATAACGAATCACACAGATACAGAATATTCCGTCTAGCACAACACTATATCGTTCCGTTTAACCTTTTAAAGACAACGCATAATCTGCTTTCTATAAGGAATTGGTTCGTACCGCGCTGTAAACACTTTCCACCAAGGTTATAAAAACCAATCAGTTAATGACGTATAAAGCAAAGGTCTCTGTTCTGAGATCCATACAAAACACTCAACGCAAAGCGAACACCATGTAGAGTTTTTGAATGTTAAACCTGGTGGTACGTAAAGAAACCGCCAGGTTTTTGCAGGTTAAACATGACATGTTTCGATATAAAACGATCATCATCACGAGTTCTTCTATAAAACTTTGAAAATCGAGCTAATGTGTTTTTATTTGAGGCGTCTCTCAGATGTTACAACGTATGTGTAACAATACTATTGTCATTTTTGATGGCGTAGTTTTTAGATAGACGGCTCTGTAGATACTGTAATGTTCTACAAAATAAAAACAAAAAGATAAAAATCAAACACAACTTTATATAATAGATCATCATCATTCATAAACATCAAGGATTGGACCCTTTGATCCGTTCCGTCTCCAAAGTTACAGCTGCTCGCGCCAACTCTTCTTCGGTCTTCCAATTGTTCTCCTTCCTTGTGGTTTGTAGTGGTATGATTTCAAAGGGATTCGGTTTTGTGGCGTTCTTTGCAAGTGTGAAAGCCAGTTCCGTCTGTATTCATCCATCTTGTCTAGTATATAATAAATCATTCAGCTAAATGTTTTGAAAACATGGGGTTACCATCAGACTGACTTCCATAACATGGGACCGAAACATGTAGTTGAATGGATTCTTTTATAAGTTGTGTTTGATGGTTATGTGTTTGTTCCTTAGTTTATAGTCCAGCACAACGGGATGTGTAATTTTGAAACTATAATGTTCCTATAAAATTTCTTACAGCGTTTAATTTTAAGAACCAGGTTCTAAGGAAAATTCCTAAGACATTTTAAATGACGTTTAATGTGTATTTTTATTACAAAGAACAGCCGGCAAATGCTGTGCAAGGAAGCGGTGGATGTTTATGGCACAGTGTATACACCGTGTGCGAAAAACGCAGAGACTTTATTGTTGAACATTTAGGGTATCCCTTACTTATGTACTTACTTACTTACTTACTTACTTACTTACTTACTTACTTACTCCATGGTGCGGAGTCCTTCTTGAGAAGTTAACTGGTTTGCAGCTAGTCAAGAAATTCCCCTCATTTCACGGAACCCGAAGGTTCATTACCGCACTCACAAGCGTCCTCCACCTGTCTCTATCCTGGGCCAGCCCAATCCAGTCCATATATCCACATCCCACCTCTTGGAGATCCATCATAATAATATCCACCCATCTACGCCTAGGTCTCCCCAGTCTCCCTTCGGTTTCCCCACCAAGACCCTATACACCCCCCTGTCCTCACCCATACGCGCCACATGCCCAGTCCATTTTGGGGTATGCCTAAGTATAACAACTACTGGGTTTCAAGAGGTTAAATAGTAATATGTTTAAAGTGTTCTTTTAATAAAACAAATTAGTTGCACTAATTTCTCGAATATATTTTTGGAATAAAACTCTACTTTTTTATTATTTCACCGTGTATTCTGTAGATTATTTAATTACACACACCAACAAAAGCACACATATATATTATTTAAGAAGACTAAAATTTACATTAAAACATTTAAAATGTTCCTACATGTTTCAATCACACTATCATCCTCAAGAAACATACACTCTTCCTTGCTAAAGATATAATTTAAAACACGCTGCACAGCATACGACGCACAACCATAATCAGACTCATTCTAAACAGCGTAAGACTCACACACTGAAACAAGACATGCTGCCACAGCACCAAAGTTAACATAACGAAATAATTTGATGAATGTTTTAAATTATAACTTTAGCAAGGAAAAATATATGCTCCCTGAGGATGATCGTGTGATCGAAACATGTAGGAGCGTTTTAAATGTTTTGATGTAAATTTTGGACTTCTTAAAGAATATATATATATATGCATTTGTTTGTGTGTGTAATTAAATATTCTACATGTTTCGGACAGTTCCTCTGTCAATCATCGGCACTTTTTCACTGTATACACGGCAATGGTTCCATCCTGATCCTGCTCGCAAGCTGTCAGCAAACCTGTGTGACACATACCATTGCTGTGTGTACAGTGAAAAACTCCTGATGATGGACAGAGGAACTGTCCGAAATATGTAAAGTTTTATTCCAAAATAAATTTGAGAAATTAGTGCATCTGGTTTGTTTTATTATAAGAATTTATCACGATGCGCAGTCAGCTGAACGTCAAAAACGTTTAAAGTGATTTAGTATGTACTTCAAAAAATGCTTTATTTCACCCATTTTTTAAAATTCTAACGTAAAAAATGTTTCATTTTATGTTTATACAAAAGCAGTACGTTTTCGTGACAGTGGGGAAACTCAGAGCGCGTCTTTGCCTGCAAAGTACTGTACAGGTTTCTGTGTGCTTCATGTTTCAGACGCATGGGAATTGAATCTTTTAAGCTTCCAATCTTATTTTTCTAAGTTCCTTTAGGCGGATTTGGAAGAGGTACAAAATTAAACTAGAATATTCCTCACTCCCGTCTAACATTAACGTAAAGCAATCCCTGTACAGGCCCTTAGGGATACAGGAGGTTGAGGTTCCCGGAATTTCTATACACTCGGCACATGAAGGTGACAAGTTTGTCAGCCCTACGCACCGGCCGCATTTACTCCCACGCCCGCAGGAACTCTCCCGGTACTTATTTCTGTTAGAGACTTAGCTGTCCCCAGGACAATTGTGAGGTTTGAAGGATTATGTCAATGGAAAATTCCAGTGACACCATCGGTAGTCGATCCCGCTACCTTACGGCTTGTGGCGCTGTGTCTGAACAAACTGCGCCACTGCGTACCCTGTAACAGTAAAGTACTACACTAACATTTGTGAGGCGGGGTTGTTCTTTCGTCGCCAGTATTGAACGATGTTTTAACTGTGTTTTTTGTGATTTTGTATATACTGTGCTTTTCATAATGTGCTCCGGGATTACAAAAATGTATTGTAGGAAAACCGTAAGACACATATTTACGGAAACTGAACAGATAGAAGGAACAACTCACAATCCCCTCCCAGTAAGTTTTTTTTTCATCGTAGTTTACATTTCTGCCGCTAGGCGATGCGAGTGTATGTAGTGAGAAAATGGCCGCTCCGGGGGAGAAGTCGTTTTGGGTGTTGTAATATAACACGAGTAAATCTGTGGTTACTGTGCAACCTGCATTTCGTGCAAAGTATTCGTCCCACCATTGCCACACGACCTCGCTGACCTAAAGGCAAGGATCATTGCAGCAGTGAAGAATATCGATGCACCCATGTTGATGCGTGTGTGGCAAGAACTTGAATATCGTATCGATGTGTGCCGTGTCACCCGTGGTGCACACATCGAACATCTCTAGTTGTCAAAAAAACTTTTTCAGTTTTCCTGTGGCTGTGAACAATCCCATTGAGGTAGGTCCTTTGGTTTTCTTGTTATAAATGTTTGTTATCACGGAGGACATTCTGAAACGCCCTATATTTGTCCCCAGAAATGTGACTGCGACTGTTGCTTTGAAACAAATCACTGCCGTCTACTTTCAGATCGTCAGGTGTTCGTTATTCATCTCCATCTTCTGATTTCATTCGAAACTGTATAAAATGTAAAAGGTAAAGTTAAAGTGCACCGTTTTACAGGCACTGAAGCTCTGTACAGGCCGTACGGCACATAGGGGGAGTAGAGGTATAGGTAAAGGTAAAGTGCACCGTTGTACAGGCACTGAGGTTCTGTACAGACCGTACGGCACATAGGGGGAGTAGCGGTATAGCTCTACTCTTTCTTAACCATGGCACTAGAAGGGGTGAGGGTCAGCGTCACGCGTCGGCCACTATTTACCCCTGGGAAAGACCCGGTACCAATTGTACAGGTGTCTGGGTGGGCCCCACGGCCAGTCTGGACAGGTGCGGAAAATCTCGCCCCCCACCTTGATTCGATCCCCGGACCGTTCAGTCCGTAGCCAGTCGCTATACAGACTGAGCTACCCGGCCTACACGAAATGTATAACCTCAGAACAAATGACACGACTGTCAGATAAATTCATTTTCTGAACTTTTGTTTTGAAGCTCTTCCTATCTTCCATTGAAGTATAATTGAAATTCGCCGTAATGAATTCCTCCACAGTTTTGTATCCGTCGTTTAGACACAAGCGTTATTGCAGACGCATCAGGAATCCTGACAGCGGAGTTGCAGTACGTGAAAGTACAGGAAAATAATAACTTTTTTTTTTTGTGGCGCTGCTGCCCAACGCGGACCATGGCTTCCTCATTCATGAGGTTTCTAGATCACGCACAACGACGCATCATAATCGGTAGGAATCCTCTGGACGATTGATCAGCTCGTCGCAGAGTCCTCTACCTGACAACACACAACACTCACAACAGACATCCATGCCTCCCGGCGGGATTCGAACCCACGATCTCAGCGGGCGAGCGGCTGCAGATCTACGCCTTAGACCGCGTGGCTACTGGGACCGGCAAACAAGAACGTAGCAATAAATATTATAACCAGTCTGTGAGGTCTTCGTTCTACGCAATGATATGCAACGTAGATGGGTGATTATTTACCGACGTTTCGGACAGCCTGTCAGTCATTTCTTGAAAGGTCAAGCAGTCCAAGAGGAATGAATTTGTCCTGCGAAGTTGGGACCCATATGTTTTTCCGAAACTTTGGGAGGTAAGTGCCAATCTACCCTGCGTAACTTCCCAGAAGGGCGAAGATATTTACACGGCGGCGGAAGCCTGATATCACGCATAACCCCTTAATGACAAAACTGTATCTGTTTGATTCAAAGACCCAGCTCGTACCGCGGAGTAAACAATCTCTGCCTTGGTTACAAATACCGATCCGTTAATGCCGTGTGGGAAAAAAATCGCAATTCGCTCTGAGATCCACACAAAACACCTACACGCATTGTGGGCAGAACACAGAATTTCTGTCTGTTAAAGCTGGTGGCACAGAAAGAACTGCGAGGCTTTAAAAGGTTAAAACAGACTCTGTTACATAGTTTTTCAGACGAATGTGTTGTATCCTAGGCGGACCCGATGAAGAACGTATCTTGGATGCTGTTCCCAGGGGGAACGGAGCTCGGAACTCAGGTTAAGATTGGGAGTCGGGCAGGCCGCACACACACTGAATAATCCCCAAGAAGATTGTACTGGAGTTTTATTGTGTGTAATTAGGGAATAATTGCAGTTACAACTGAATTGTACTGGTGACAAATCTCGCCAGTGGGTTCTTCATTACCGTTAACACTCACTGACCGTCCAGCTTCATTCTGTGTTGCTCAGTCACAGTTCGAGTTACACAGCAGACTGCTGCTGCAGAACAAAGCAGCTACTGTTACATGCGTTACTGCACACACTGCTCGCGCGATAAACACTTAGCGCGTCCAGTTATAAACAAAAAGAAATAGAAGGAAATTATATTCCTCCCATGTCTGGTCTTAAGA
>Ga0123357_10011185_pt1 | contig 11484 bp, 6 predicted proteins | sample TergutEmb28metaG_FD_89873 | JGI IMG/M metagenome (GOLD analysis project Ga0123357, IMG submission 89873) | Embiratermes neotenicus P4 segment gut microbial communities from Petit-Saut dam, French Guiana - Emb289 P4 | ecosystem: Host-associated > Arthropoda: Insects > Digestive system > Gut ...
ATTGTAGCAATCCGAGGTGAGAGAGGGAACTGATCTGTGCGCGCAACCAACGATTCGAAGCCGTACCGATTGCAGCAATCGAGTGACTTACAACATCTCAACCGCCACCGCAGTTGCTTCACCGCCGCCGATACATAGCGAAGCGACGCCGCGTTTCTTGCCGGTTTTTCTCAGCGCGCCAAGCAGCGTGACGACGATTCGAGCGCCGGACGCGCCGATCGGATGCCCAAGAGCGCACGCCCCGCCGTGAATGTTGACTTTGCCGTGATCCAGTTCGAGATCGCGCATGGCGGCCATCGTTACGACGGCAAAGGCTTCGTTGATTTCCCACAAATCGACATCGCCGATTTTCCAGTTGATCTGTTGAAGCAGTTTTTGTATGGCGTCAATCGGCGCCAGCGTGAACCAACGCGGTTCGCGCGCGAAAGAAGCGTGGCCGACGATGCGGCACAATGCCGTCAAGCCGCGTTGTTTGGCCTCGGAGGCGCGCATCAAAACCAGCGCAGCGGCGCCGTCGGAGATCGAAGACGAGTGGGCGGCGGTCACTGTACCGTCTTTCTTGAAAGCCGGTTTCAACTGTGGAATTTTGTTGGGGTTGGCCTTGCTTGGTTGTTCGTCTTTGTCAATGACCACTTCGCCTTTTTTATCCGCAACCGTCACGGGTGCAATCTCCCACGCGAACGAACCATCGGCAATCGCTTGTTGCGCGCGTGTCAATGAGGCGATGGCGAAACGGTCTTGTTCTTCACGGCTGAAGCGGTATCTTTCGGCGCATTCCTCGGCAAACGTGCCCATCGAACGCCCGCGCGTTTCGGAAGCGTAAGCATCTTCCAGTCCATCGTAGAGCATGTGATCGAGAATCTGCCCATGCCCGAGACGATAACCGCTGCGCGCTTTCGGCAACAGGTACGGCGCGTTGGTCATGGATTCCTGACCGCCCGCGACGACAACTCGCACCGAGCCTGCTATCAGTTGGTCGTGAGCGAGGATGATGGCTTTCATTCCCGAACCGCAAACTTTGTTGATCGAAGTACAACCGACGGACGGCGGCAAGTCGGCGTTGAGCGCTGCTTGACGCGCGGGCGCTTGCCCGACACCGGCAGTCAGCACGTTGCCGAAAATCAGTTCTTCGGCTGCATCCGGCGTCAAACCGGCGCGCTCGACGGCGGCGCGAATGGCAACGCCGCCGAGTTGCGGCGCGGTCAAGCCGATGAAGTTGCCTTGAAAGCTGCCGATGGGAGTACGGGCAACTGAAACGATCACAATGGGGTCGGGCGTGTTCATGTTCTCAACTCTGCACGGTTATTGAAATACGCCAGCGCTTCCGGATTGGCGATGGCTTCGATGTTCTTGACGGTCAAACCATGAACGACATTGCGCACCGCCAGTTCCACCAGTTTTCCGTTTTTGGTGCGAGGGATATCCGCGACTTGGACGATTTTTGCCGGAACGTGTCGCGGCGTGGTGTTGGCACGAATGTGTTGGCGTATTCGATCTTCCATTTCTTTATCGAGCACCGCGTTTTCGCGCAAGCGAACAAAGAGGACAAGGCGAACATCGGTAGGCGATTCCGGCGGCCAACTCTGACCGATCACGATGGACTCGACGACTTCCGGCAATTGTTCGACCTGACGATAAATCCCCGCTGTGCCGATCCGCACGCCACCGGGGTTCAGAGTAGCATCGGAGCGACCATAGATAATCACGCCGCCGTGCTTGGTCACTTCGCAGAAATCGCCGTGACACCAGACACCCGGAAAGCGTTCAAAGTAGGCCGCGTTGTATTTGCTGCCGTCGGGATCGTTCCAGAAAGCGACAGGCATGCTGGGGAAAGGTCGAGCGCACACCAGTTCTCCTTTTTCTTCCTTGACGACGTGACCCTCCTGATCCCAAACTTCCACTGCAAATCCCAAACCGATGCACTGAATTTCGCCGCGCCAAACGGGAAGCAGCGGATTGCCGAGCACGAAACAACCCATGATGTCGGTACCGCCCGAAATGGACGCGAGCATCAAGTTCTGTTTGATGTGTTGATAAACGAAATCGAAACTTTGCGGCGCCAACGGGCTGCCGGTCGAAAGAATGGCGCGCAGCGCAGACAATGCGTAACTCTCAGCCGGGCGCAGCGTTGTTTTGCCGAGGACTTCGAGGTATTTGGCGGAAGTACCGAAGTGGGTGATCTTTTCCGTCTCGGCGTACTCCCACAAGATACGATTCTCGTCAACGAACGGACTGCCGTCGTATAGGATCAGCGTCGCGCCCGACGCCAAACCTGCCACCAGCCAATTCCACATCATCCAGCCGCAAGTGGTGAAGTAAAACAAACGATCACCTTCTTTGATGTCCGAGTGCAAGCGATGTTCTTTCACTTGTTGCAACAAGCTGCCGCCCGCGCCGTGCACGATGCCCTTGGGCGCGCCGGTTGTACCGGAAGAATACATGATGAATAAAGGATGGTTGAAAGGCACGGCTCGAAATTCGGGTTTCTCGACGTGTGCGAAAGGCGCGGTGAAATCCCGATAAGAAACCGCTCCGGCAATGGCGCTGATCTCCGGCTCGCCTCCGTGAGCAAGATAAGGAGCGACGACGATGCGGCGAAGGCTGGTCAACTGTTTCGCCAACTCGACGAGCTTGTCCCGAATATCCACGGGCTTGCCTGCGTACCAGTAGCCGTCGCAAGTAATCATCACGGTCGGCTCGGTTTGACCAAAACGATCCAGCACGCCCGACACGCCAAAATCCGGAGAGACGCTGGTAAACACCGCCCCCAAACTCGCGGTGGCAAGCATTGCAATCAGAGTTTCCGGCATGTTGGGCATGTAGGCGGCGACTCTATCACCGACACCGACGCCAGACGCCGTCAACGCGGCGGCGAAGCGCGCGGTTTCTCGGCGCAATTCTTGCCGAGTCATCCGAACTTTGACTTTGTTTTCGCCCCAGAAAACCAGCGCTTCCTGATTGGCGCTTTCCCGCAACAGATTTTCCGCATAGTTGAGCCGCCCTTCGGGAAACCACTGCGTCCCCGGCATTTCTCCGGCGTTCTGGATCGGCGTATCTCCCGGATCGCCGATGATTTCGGAAAAGTCCCAAACCAGTTTCCAGAAATCGGCGGGGGCGTCGATTGACCAAGCGTACAAGGTCGGATAATCGCGGATCGGATAACCGGCGATGTTTTCCGCCTGCTTCATGAATTCGGACAACTGCGCCGCTGCCATATGAGCAGGATCGGGAGTCCAGAGGGGAACATCGGGCGCCATCGGCATTTCAATTCCTCCAAAATCAGCATGCAAAATACGACAATTTCCCGAAGGGCGTTGGGTCGCGTGCGCGTGGTGACGAGTCAAGAGATCCGGCTCAGGCCATAGGCTCGCATCTTGGCGTAGAGGGTGCTCTTGGCGATTCCGAGTTGACGGGCGGCGCGCGTCAGGTTGCCGTTGTTCGAGGCGATGGTCTGGCGGATCACGGCAGCCTGTGCTTCGTCCAGTCTGACGGACATGGCTTTCGGCGGCTCGACAGACGTTGCTCTCGGCGGATCGACAAGCTCTGCTTTTGGCGCGACGGCTTGCCGCAATTCGAGCGGCAGCATGTAAAGATCGAGAGGCAGACCTTCGCTGAGAAGAACGGAGGCTTCCATCACGTTGCGCAACTCGCGCACATTCCCCGGCCAACTGTAGGCGCGCAGACAAGCGGCCACGTCGTCGGGCAGCGGTTCGGCCGGTCGTCCGGCTTCACGACGGAAGTGAGCGAGATAATGTTGCGCCAGCAGCAGGATGTCGTCGCCGCGTTCACGTAACGCCGGAACATACAGGCTGGTGACGGCAATCCGGTAATACAAGTCCATGCGAAAACGTCCCGCCGCAACTTCCTCGCGCAAATCGCGGTGCGTGGCGGCGACCAGACGGAAGTCAACGTGACGCGGCGTGTTCTCGCCCAAGCGACAAACTTCGCCCTCTTCAAGAACGCGCAGCAGCAACGGCTGCATGTCCAGCGGCAACTCGCCGATTTCATCGAGGAACAGCGTGCCGCCGCGCGCCGCTTCGATCTTGCCGGGCATGCCGCCTTTGCGCGCGCCGGTGAAAGCGCCTTCGACATAGCCGAACAGTTCGCTGGCCAGCAACTCGCGCGGCAGGCTGCCGCAGTTCAGCGCGATGTAGGAACCTTTGCGCGTTCCGTGCAAACCGCGCGCGAAGGCTTCCTTGCCGGTGCCGGTTTCGCCCTGCAACAACACCGGCGTCTGCACGCTGGCAAGTTGGCAGGTGCGATTGACGACTTGCTGCATCGCGTCGCCCTGAAACACCAGCGCCTTGAGCGCGCCTTCGGTGGGCGGCGCGGGATCGCGCGGCAGGCTCACCATTCGCGCCACCCGACACGAAGCCGGAATGACCAACAGAGTGCCAAGCCTCTCGCTGTTGACGAACATGGGGCGCAACCATTCGGGGCGTATCCATCTGGGCAACTCGGCCGACGCGAGCGGTTCGGCGTTGACGGCGAGCGCTTGAATACGTCGCCGCGTATCCAGCCATTGCGAATCGCCGCCCACATCCGCCACCGCGATCCGAATGTTGTCGCTCATTTTGATCGGCACGCCACGGTAATCAAACAAGATGGCGCCGGACTGACTGGCGCCTGTCCAATGCGCCATCGCCTGATCGAGCAGAAAATAACGCCGCTCGGCTTCCGCCGCGCGCAGTCGGTTTTCGATGCGCGCCGCCGCCATGACTACGAGCGCCAGATTTTGCTGACTGTAGGATTCCGACAAACCCGAAACATCAAGCACGCCGAGAACTTCTCCGTCGAACGGATGGCGAACGACAGTAGCGGAACACGTCCACCGCTTGATGCCCTCGGCGAAATGCTCGGTCGAATGAATCTGCACCGGCTGCCCCGTCGCCAGCGCGGTGCCGATGGCGTTGGTGCCGCAAAGGCGCTCCGCCCAATTCACGCCGGGAATGAGACGGATGTCTTCGGCGCGACGCTTGGTGCGCGTGTCGCCTTCAAAGTTGAGAATTGTGGAATGGTTGTCTGTCAGAACCATGATCGAGCCGGTTTCCGAGAGAAAATCTCGCGCATACGCCATCACCGGCTTGCCCGCTTCCAGCAGGTTGTGTTGGTCATCACACAAACGCTGAAGCGTCTCGCTCGACGCCGGTTCAGGCCCGCGCTGACTGTACGGATCGACATGCGCCTCCCGGCAGCGTTGCCACGAGGCGTAAACCATCGGGCGCAACGCCTCCTCTTCCGAGTGCGACGATGTGCCTGCCAGAAAAGCCTCCCAGGCCGCCGAGACGATACCTTCATCGCTGGGGTTGGGATAGCGCACACTTTTGCTTTCTCTTTGAACCGTCATGGCAACCTCCTTTCCGGGCGCAAATAACCTTTCCTGCTTCCTGCTTATTACTCGCTGCTTGTTGCTCACTACTGCTCGCTGGCTTTCACAAAGTCAACCGAACTTTGTTCAGAAAGTTGCCACGCGAGATGTATAGGTTAGCACAATATGACGCCATGTGCGCCCGCCGCCATCCCCGGCGGCGGGCGTCACGATAGGGCGTCGATCAGGCTCTTTCCGGCATCGGCAGCTCCACCCATTCCTTGTAGAAAGTTTCGATGTCCGGCTCGAAGTCGTGGATCACCGGATACCACGGCGTCGGCGCTTCCACATCGTGCATGCAGCCGCATTGCGGGCAATAGTACTCGCGGTACACCTGCCACTTGGTGTCCGGCGACACGAGATCGGGATAGACTTCGTTCATCGCGTCCTTGGTGTCTCGCACATAAACAAGCGCGTTGAGCTTCCAATTCTCGCGGTAGTCGCCGAAGCTGTGCCCGCAATCGCATTTGGTTTCCCACTTTTTGCTGTAGGTATCGCTGACGATGTACAGGTGCGGGCCGAGCGGCAGCACGATCTTGTCCTTCATGCCGGTTTTGGCTTGCAGCGCCTTCACGTACATCTTGAAGCGCTCGCCGTCCTTGGGCATCGAGAGCATGCGCAAGACGGTTTCCCAATCCAGACGTCCGTCGATCATGTAGTTGATTTGTTCCTGGGTATAGGTACTCATGTTCGTCTCCTTGGATGATGCGTTATTCGTCCACCAGCGTGACGGTATGCACGTCCGGCAGCTTGGACAGATCCATACGGAACTTGGAACCGTAGCTGGGCACGCCCAACTCGGTTTCGTCGATCGTCCATTCGGGCGGCAGCGACCAGAACTGGCGGAAGTCGTCGAGGAATTTGCGCGACAGTCCGAAAGTGGTGGCGTACATGTGCCGCACCTGCACCGAAGCATCCTTGCGCATGATGCGCTCGCGCTCTTCCTTCATCCAGTCGCGCGTGGGCTTGGCGCGGGCGATGCGCTCCTGACGCATTTCGGCGCGACGCTTGGCGGTAGCTTCGGCATCGACGTGCCAGACGCCTTTTTCGTCCTGCTGACAGACCGCGCCATAAACTTTCTCCGCGAACTCGGCCAGCAGAATTTGCCCGTTGAGATCGCTTTCGATGGCCGCCGTCTCGCGGTCGATGGGGTCGCCGAAACCGGGCCCGCCGCGCAAGTAGTTCAGGTACAGATCGTAGTTGTCGTAGCAATCCTCGGTCGTCATGCACTGTTGATCGCGTTTGACCACGGCGCTGCGACTGATGTGTTTCTCGTAGTTGCCGTCGTCCGGATTGCCGTCGCTGCCCAGTGGCAAGCTCTGCCCCTTGGCGATGCGATCCCGCAAACCCGTTTTGTGCGCCTCGAAACGGTAACCTGTCGCCGACGGGTAGCCTCCCATCATCCCCCAATCGCTGTTCATGTAGCCGTTACCCATGAAGAACATGGTCCAGTCCTGCGCCTTCCAAACCATGCGCAGCGATTCGAACCCTGCCCCGCCCCGATACTTGCCGTAACCCGCAGAGTTGATCTTGATGTTGCGACCCAAGAACAACAACGGCTCGGCCATTTCCCAGATTTCGATGTCGCCCATGTCGCCTTCCGGATTCCAGATGGCGGCGGCGTGGTTCAGCCCGTCCTTGATCGCGCAAGCGCCGGTGCCGCAGCTCGATGATTCAAAGCTGTTGACCGCGTGGATTTCGCCATCTTGATTGATGCCGCCGCCTTGCAACCAGTTGCTGGTGTTGGCGTTGCCGGCGTTGACTTCTTCCAGATAGCCGCGACTGAAATAGGCTTGGCTCAAACTGCGCCACATCGTCGTCCATGCGCTGACGAGGAAGTGCCAAGCGTAAGCATGGCCGGTGCGCCGATCGTCCGGGTTGTTCCACGAACCCTTGGGCATGTGAAACTCGGTGCCGTAGTAAGCGCCGTCGTTGATGCGCTGCGTGGGGACCAGCGTTTGCGTCATCATCACCCAGATACCGCTGGTGAAAGCACACTGGTGCGCGTTGTAGCTGTGCCAACCCCAACGACTGGCGCCCTCGAAGTCGAGCCGCCACGAACCGTCGGCGCGAATCTCCACTTCCACCGGCGCGTGCATGATCGAATCGAGCTTGGCGAAAGCGTTGCTCGTTTGCACGTCGGGATGGTTGTAGGGTACATCGACGAAAGCCACCTTGCGGTATTTGCCGGGCAAAGTCATGGCCTTGATGCGCGTTTGCAACCCGCGCCGACCTTCTTCGACAACCTCGTAGATGAATTTCTCGTAAGCGTCGATTCCTTCTTCGGCCACCACTTCTTCAACCAGCGCGCGAATCATGTGACAACCGGCGATGCGCGTTTTCTCGTCGAGAATCCAATACTTGGGCGTGCGCACCGAGCGCTGCGATTCGCGCAACCAGTCGCGGAACGGCTTGTCATTGGCGCCGGTCTTGCGGCAAGTAATCATGTAGCCGTCGCCGAAGCGCTGCGTCTGTCCGGTGGACATTGAACCGGGTGTGACCGCGCCGGTGTCGATGACGTGCGTTACGCCGCCGACCCAGCCGATCAATCGCTCACCGACAAAGATTGGCACGATGGTGGCGATGTCGCACGGGTGGACATTGCCGATGGAGCAGTCGTTGTTGGTGAACATATCGCCCGGATGAATGCCCGGGTTGCTCTCCCAATCGTTTTCGATCATGTACTTGATCGCCGCGCCCATCGTGCCGACGTGAATGATGATGCCGGTGGACGTGAGCACACAATCGCCCGCCGGATTGTAGAGCGTGAAGCACAACTCGCCTTCCTGCTCGACAATGGGACTGGCGGCAATCTTCTTGGCGGTCTCGCGGGCGTGTACCAAACCGCCGCGCAGTTTGGAAAACAGCTTCTCGTAGCGAATGGGGTCCGATTCGCGCAACTCCAGTTTTTGCAAACCGTTGTAGCGACCGGTGTTGGCCGTGCGTGCGAGAATGTTGTGACGAAACTCCTGCAAGGTTTGACCGTTGCCGAGCAAGTTGGCAAAAGCGACGCCTTGGTTTCTCTGACTTGTACTCATCTCTTGTCTCCTTGAACTCAGTGTTTGGACGGTTTCGTTTCACGCAAGTGGAACAAGCGGTGCTTGTCCAGCTTGGAGGCGAAACCATCCGGCACGACGAAGGTAGTGGCATCCGATTCGATGATGGCCGGACCCATGACCTCGTTGCCGGGTTTGAGCGCTTCCATTTTCCAGATCACGGCATCCACCCATTTCTTGTGGCGATAAAACTTGCGCGTTCCCAAGCGCGCTTCGGCGGGCGGCGTGGGACCGCCGTCGGGGTCTTCGGGCAACACAGGTTTTTGCGTCGCAACGGTGCCGCGCATGATGACTCCCGTGACGGAGAATCCCAACTCCGGCGACCGCGCCGCGCTGGCATACACTCTGGCGTAAGTCGCTTCAAAGGATTCGGTCATGGCGTCCCAGTCGCCTTCGCTGGCGGCGCGATGAATGGGAGAAATGATTTCAAGATCATTCAACTGACCCATGTACTGCATGCGGAAACCGGGACGCAAAATCACTTCCTTGGCCTCGAAGCCGTTGATCTTGAATTCTTCGACCACCTTCGCCGTCAGTTCTTCCCACCCCAGTTGAATGGCGCGCGCAGCTTCGCGTTTGCTCTCCGCCGAACCGTTGCACGGGACGGCCAGATCGACCGATTTGTCGTAGCGGTATTCGAAATCGGCGCAAGCGCAACCGAACGCCGAGAAGCCCGCTGCCCACGCGGGCACCACCACGTCCTTGAAGCCCAGGCCGGCGGTGTAGCCGTAAGTGTGAACCGGCCCCGCACCGCCGTAGGAAAAGCACACGAAGTCGGTCGGGCTGTAGCCCTTGGCCGCAACGTTGGAACGCAAGTATTCGCGCAACTGAAGGTCGAGCAATTCGATCACACCGGCGGCGGCATCTTCCACGCTCAAGCCCATGGGATCGGCGATTTGTTCCTTGATGTGCCGACGAGCGCGTTCCACATCGAGCTTGATGTGTCCGCCGAGGAAGTTTTCGGGATTGAGATAACCGAGCACGACATGACAGTCGGACACTGTCACCGTATCAAGACCGCTTTCAGGCCAGCATGTGCCCACCCGATAACCGGCGGAATCCGGCCCGAGCTTGATGGCGTTGCTGTACGGATCAATGCGCACGAAACTGCCCGCGCCCGCACCCACCGAATCCATCGTCACCAACGGCAAGGACAACACCAAGCGCGCCATGTTCGGATCGGAAGCAATGGCAAAGCTGCCCTTGGTGATGAGCGCCATGTCGAACGACGTGCCGCCGATGTCGCTGCACGCGATGTTGTCGTAACCGAGCGCCTCACCCAACATCTTGGAACCGATCACGCCGCCGATGGGGCCCGAAACGATGGTGCGCGCAAGTTCGGACGCTTTCCATGAGATCGTTCCGCCGTGAGTCGCCATCACGCGCAAATCGAATTTGCCGCCATGCTTTCTGAAACGGTCGCTGGCTTTCTTGAGCGTCTGACGCGACGGCTCCGCTGCATACGCCTCCAGAATGGTGGTGTTCATGCGATGACTTTCCTTGCGCGCCGGATAGTAATCCACCGAAGCGAACACGGGCAAGTTCTCGCCGAGCTTGCTCAACTCGTCCTTCGCAATGTCGCGCACTTCCCGCTCACTCGCACCGTTCTTGTGCGACTGAAGCAGACAAATCACGAAAGCCTTGGCGCCGACGGCAACCAGTTGGCGCACCGCTTCACGCACCTCGGCTTCGCGCACGGGAATCACGATCTGTCCCTGCACGTCGGTGCGCTCCGTCACGCCGCGAATGCGATGCAACGGCACCAGCGGCTCGTCGTAGCGGTGCGTGTTCAAGTGAATGCGTTCTTCGAGCGCATACCCCAGATAACTCTGCACCGCCCGCCCCATCCCGTGAACGTGCTCAAAGCCTTTGTTGCAAATGAGACCCACGTCGAGTCCCTTGCGTTGCAGCACTCGATTGAGCATGGCGGTGCCGCTATAAACACAAGTGACCAGTTCCGGATAAACAGAATCCACGTCGCGCTGCCAGTGCGCCAGCGCATCTTGCGATGAGTTGTAAATGGCCAACGATTCGTCTTCGGGATTGCTTTGTGCTTTGCCAACCACGAAACGACCGTCGCTGCGGACAAAAAAAGTATCGGTCATGGTACCGCCGGCATCGATGCCGAGTACCTGTATCTTCGATTGCGTTGCTTGCATGTAATACCTCCTCCGAGTTCATAGTGTGAGTTATCGGCGAACCCAGCGGATCGCCTGCGTATTACGGTCATGCTTATAGGCACTACTTGCATCAGGGTCATGCCTATACTTATTTCAACGCAATGTCTGTGCCAATGAACAAGCGCGCACCGAGGCTCACGCTATAGCAGGATTTCAAGCGTTTTGAGGAAGTGGTTTCACTCTCGCGGCGCGACGATTTTCTCGATGCAAACGTTTCGTTTTCCTACTACCGACCGAAAATGAAACGCCGCGAGGATTTGACAACGTTTTGATTGTGGGTATTTGTTGGCGGCGCTGTTTGAGTAAAAAAAGCTTTGATTTGCTTCTTTGTGCTGCGGATCGCCGAAATACGAAGTTTCGTGGCGTAAACAACAGCGCGCAACTCCTTGCCCGCCCTTTGTCTGCTCGTGGGGGTTTCGCGTAGCAGGATATGGCAAAGCCGCAAGTGAACGAAGGGAGCGAACAAGGGCGCTTCGCGAAGCGCCCCTACGGGACTGCGTTTACCCCACCGCTACCGCGCTATATCTCTGCCGTCATTGCGAGCGAAGCGAAGCCGTCCAGTCAATGCGACGAGTCAACCTCATTGCCGCATTTTTGCGCCTGCACGTTGGGGTTCGCTACGCTCACCTCCAACCTACTATCTCGTGTGAAGAACACTCAGAATTCGCCCATCCATTTGAGAGATTTCGGCATGGGCGGTGCCGCCGATGGTGTTGGGCGGCAGTGAGCCATCGACCCGCCACACGCCGTTGACCAATTGGGCTCGGTAAGGTTTTTGTCGTTCGATGTTGTCGGCGCCGTAGATGGGTTCCCAAACTGCCACTGCGATGCGGATGGCGGTTTCGGCGTTGGGCACGAAGCCGTCTTTGGGGACAAACTG
>Ga0123357_10011186_pt1 | contig 11484 bp, 6 predicted proteins | sample TergutEmb28metaG_FD_89873 | JGI IMG/M metagenome (GOLD analysis project Ga0123357, IMG submission 89873) | Embiratermes neotenicus P4 segment gut microbial communities from Petit-Saut dam, French Guiana - Emb289 P4 | ecosystem: Host-associated > Arthropoda: Insects > Digestive system > Gut ...
GAAAAAAAAAAAACGACAAAAAAGAACAATAAAAAAAAAAAAAAAAAAAAAAAAAAAAAAAAAAAAAAAAAAAAAAAAAAAGGAGGAGGGGGGGGGGGGGGGGGGGGGGGAGAGAGAGAGAGAGAGAACGAAAATCATACAAAAGACAGCGAAAGAGCGGGATATACTAAGTCTATCATAGGCAAAGCGACTTACTGGGAAACAAAGACTTAGCATGACGTACATATAAACATATGCTGCGATGTATTCATGTCAGACACATGTCACAAAAAACTACATGCTACACGAGTAACCTAAATTCTCTCTTAACAGGTCACGTACTTGGCATTAACTGGCACATTCGAACTTCATGTTCGAGAGCCAGACACAACTAACACACGTTTGCAAGTTGTTCAGATGTACATTAGGCTGAACTTGTCCAAGGTAGCTACGGTCCTGGGATTGGCTGCTAAACTTAAATGCGTTATCTTCGTGCTAATGCGACAAGGAATTCGAAGATTATTTGAAAGGTTCATAATCAAGTATAGGATATCGCGAACAATGTCCGTATTGACAGAGATCATTCTGAGTTTAATTTCATCACGATCTCCACAATGACCGTGTGAGTGTGAAAGATCCGCCTAGGGCGCAGATTAAATGTGCTTCAGAGCAACGTGGCTCGGAAAATATTAGGAAGTGGGGAAGTGTAAATAAGAGAAAGATACACAACGGGGTCCTTCATTGCCTCTGCTCTCCCCCTAAACCCGAAATATCATGGCTTTACTTTACCTAAATGTGTATCACGCGTGGGGGGGGGGGCGGTAAGAAATGCACACAAACCCAAGTCGGAGAGCACCACCATCGGGGGGGGGATTGCGGTGGTGCGCCTAGAAAGAATGATTTGAAATTTCTTACAATCAGAGGCCAGAAGCAGAAGTTTCTTCACCCGCTGCCCGACTTTTCAAGGAAAACCACGCATTTGTAGTTTATACACCCTCCGTTATGACTGCCTGCGGATTATGTTTCAGTATGTAGGTTACTGATAGGGACAGAGCACATCGCGGCCGTTTGTGCGGGTTCCCAATTCCCAGCCGAAGGAACGCGCATCTAAACACAGCTGACAAGCATTCATTCGATGAGCCCTTCCTACTCCACTCATACAGGCAGCGCGCCATTCTGGTCGGCGGTAGTGGATCAAGGCATACGCACGCCGAGTTCAGCTCTCCGGAAGCCGCAAGAAGATGGGTTTAAGTGCAAGCTTACCTAAATCCATCAGCATGCATCTTTCCGTATGGATTTATGCCCAAAATCTAGAGTTTGTGATTTTATTTAGCCTCTTATCCTTTCCTTTTAGAAGTTTCTCGAGAACACAAAGTGCCACTGCAAGTGATACAAGAGCAGCTGTAGCTGGCGATGTCTTCTGCGAGGTCTGACCGGTGGAGTCTCTGACAAGGAACTACGTAGTGACTGTATTACTACACGTACCTTGTTACTTGCTTCCCTTCCTTCTCTATTTACCTGCGTTACCTTTCTTGAATTCTACATTTTCATTACCTCCACAGATATCTATTATTGGTCCCTATCTTCACGCTTGTTTTAGGAAAAACTGTGCCACCACAGAATCTCCTACGTTACCCTAAACTCAAACCCAAAATCAAATCGGTTATCACGGTACAGTCGGTGAGCACACCACCACCACCACCATCATCATCATAACGAGCACGAACATACTGAGTGTACAGTGCTCCAGTGCTTCCATGAAACGTGTTTGAGACGTGTTCATTGGTGTGTTCTGCTTGTGTTCAAGAGTAACGTGATTCTATGGCGGCACAGTGCATTAAGAACAAGCCTGAAGACGGAGGCCGATCGTGGGCCCGAAACATAGTGCTGTGTTCATTTGCTTCCCCCGGACACAGTGTACGATAGGGCAGTCAGTTACGTTAACACTGTCAGAACCTTGTGAGAATCTGTATTTTGTTATTAGGGCTAAAATGCATCCCCCGTTATTTTAGATTCGTTGTGCATTCCAAATTTTTTATTCTTCTTTCTTTCATTCCTCTCACCCCGTCATCTCTTCTTCCCGTGTCTGCCTGTTGCACCCTGCCGGCACTAGGGCCACAGGTTACCAACCGCATTTCATCAGTGACCTTACTGGCCACTTCGTTAGTGCAGAGGCCTGCCTTTTAAATGCGGAACAGATCCGTCCGGTGGGGATCGAGTATAGTGCTGGGCTGATGTTGCATACTGCAGAATGCTAGATAAAATACTGATGGTTGCCGTTTCGATGCTTAAACCAAGCTAAAATGCAAGCAAACTTGCGAAAGGTCAGGAGGCCATTTTTCATTTAGAAACATACACCAAAAAGCAACTTAACTAAATCACGACACCCAGAAACGCGACGGGAAGGAAGGAAAAGGGAATCAGAAGAAAGTAATGAGCAGTCAGTACGCCCACGCGAAAGCGGAACAAACCAGCAGAAGTACATACATTGCAAACTGATGTGACTAAATTGGCTGCGAGTAGCCGACTGACCGGTCACCACTTGCCGAAATGCATAGACTCGTTAATTGTGCCGTCAGACGAAGGCTGGTTTCAGCACGGGTACCAGCACACAGCAAGAGCGGCATGCAGGACAACGGCATCATCCAGTTGGCAGCACGCAGTGTTCAAAATGCGACTTCACGCTTCCGCGTCCCTGATTTTCCTCATGCTCGCATTTAGTTACCTTAGATGTCAGCACAGACACCTACACAGACTCAACTGCTGGCAGTTGCAGCACGCTCCACGCCCACAAGCTTCTTCATATACATAATTCCTGCATTTTAACTCAAATGACGTTTGCTACATGCAGCCTTTTCATCTACGGGATTCCAGTCAACGCACTGTACGGCTGGCAACACAACGCACTTTGCATACCAAAACATAACGAGCAGTTCTGCACACACTGTCTATATCGCGACAAGTGTCCAGCTACCGGTAACCCCGGACGCCTACTACAAGCCCTTTTGGAGGAATTGTGAACAGTTCTGTCCACAGTCGAACGGTGTGTATACCGAAACCCACTCCACGATGACAGATCAAGAGAGCTGTAATCGTGTTGCAGATTTTGGAACTTCTCCAGATATTAGCAGTTAGTGACTGACAATAAGTGTCAGTTCTGTGCTTGTAGATCCTGTCTCTTGAGCAGCGATCAGCAACAAGCAAACAAGTGCCAGAGGAAAGACCAATGTAACGCAGGTACAATGATACAGGTGTGTGTGTGTGTGTGTGTGTGTGTGTGTGTGTGTCGGTCAGTTCGCTGAGGGTTTCTTACAAAACACGCATAAGCTAGTACTTCTTACATAAGAGTTTTCCAAATTCTGTATGATTAATTCATATTTTCTATCATTAATTAAAACAAGCGGCACTTTCCCAGTATTCGCCCCACTGATCACAGGACATTATCATTACCGATACGTAAAAAAACAATTCAGGTATTACGTAAAATGTGACCCGCGAACAGTTTCTTTTTTTGTCTCGGTTTGGTCCCCTCGTGCCCAAAAGCCTGCTACTTGTAGTAACAGCACACACAGGTTCATAACTAGCGACACTTCACGTGTTGAACACGGCTACACAGCGCTCACTCAAAACAGCAAGTCATCTGCATCATCAACAGCTACTAAATGTCCCTGAAATAACGCTGTTGTGCCACAGAACAGTCATTTGGTAACTGGACACAGTGCGAGGCACGAAAGAGACTGGACATGTGTAACAGCGCCGTTCGTATAGGCAACTTCTCTTACAGTGATGCTACACGTGCAGTAGCAACGAAATGCTGCAGGCTTTAATGCGTTAACAATTTCTCAAGTAGCAGGAACAGGACAATTGATTTTCGTTCCCAGCGAGCCCCCGGCGGCCAACACGAAAATAGCGAATTTAATGGATCCACCAACCGTTTGAAAGAATCACAGCAGAAAGGACGACAAAATCAAAATTTGTGAATAATGTGAAGAAAACGGAGAAAGAGAAAACAAGGCTGAGAGAAAATTACAAAAGGAAAAAAGAATGAAAAAAACGGAGGAAATAAAAATATAGGAAGCAGGTACATCAAAATGCAGAGCATGCCCACAATAGCATCGCGAAACATATCACCCTGCAGTGGTGACAACAGTGTTTTTTTTAACATTCTCTGAACCGTGGACCGTGATACACATACGTCAGTGAGACCAACATGATGCACAATTTTCTAAATAATTCATTTCACGTAATTTAACCTCGACATGTTAAAAACAAGTAATTGTTCATCATCAGGAGGAGTTCTGTACAAGTAGCTTACAGTATTTCACCATGCATCTTGACAGAAGTCTAGTCGCTGACTCGATACCAATGATACTCGGATCGTGTCTGCGACTAGGCTCCTCATAAAGATGCACGGTGAAATACTGTAAGCTACTTGCACAGAACTCCTCCTGATGATGAACAATTATTTGTTCGAAACATGTCGAAAATAATGTAAGTGAAATAAATTATTATGAAAAGTGTGCATCTTGCTGGTCTTTCTCACGTACGCAGACAATAGCCTGCAGCCATTTCGGCACCAGCAATGACGATCTCCGGTCCCAAACACCACAGACGAAAAACGGTACAAAGCTACAAATCGGCAAGTGTTCCTAGGTAATGGCACAGTACTGGTTAACAATTGTGGGGCAGCACCAACCGGGTGACATGACAAAATAACTTGTGAAACTCGTTCTCACGCACATACCGCAAACCTAGAAGCAGACTTTTGTATCGCGTTACAGTTTCGTAAGGAGGAGGTGCTGGGGGGTTTTGAAGGTACCGTATCCATATATACGTTTAGAAATAACAAGACAGCCAATGTATGTACATCGTAACAATGAGGTGCGTTAGTGCAAACACTGTTGTAATGGAGAAGCAATAAGGATTACTAATTCTGGGTCAGTATTTGTAGACTTACGTACACAACATGCAAAGCGCCTGTGCCATACCATCATACGGCCTGTCCGGCTCTACTATAATTTTTAACATTATCTCATAAAAGACACGATTTTCGAGAAAAAAAAAGTTACTGAATACAAAATATGTATTTCGATTTTCTCTACAACTTTGTCTCACTCATTTCTCATTCTAAGAAGAACTGAGCGAGATATGATCAAAAATTTATATTGGTCTTCATCTAAAGTGTCCGTTATTCTTGTCAGATTTTAACGAAACTTGAATTTTCTCGACAGATTTTCGAAAACACTCAAATATCAAATTTCATGAAAATCCTTCCAGTGGGAGCCCAGTTGTTCCATGCGGACAGACGGACTTTAACAGCCGCCTTTCGCGATTCTGCAAGCACGCCTAAAACTGCTTACTGAATTAGGCAAAAACTGATGAACAAATTCGCGAACAATACCTTCCTTAGCAACTACAATTTTGTTTACTTATATATATATATCGCCATTATTTTATACTGCGTAATCTGTGGCGTCAAATCACGTACACGCACACAAACAAAACTACAGGATACAAACACCGCGCGTTTTACAACTATCGACTGTCAGCTCTGGTGACTGGCGTATCCTACTTAGTCAAAACCTGCTTAATTTATGTATGTTATAGAAAGGATTAGAAAATCTGCCTTGTGGCACAATTAAAAGTGGTGTGTCACAAGAGGCGAGGGCAACAGTACGTTTCCGAAATCTCGCCTCTCGCCAAATGGCACTATCAAAGGCACAGAAACACGCCCTACCGCAGTAACCAGTTCGTGCAATTCAGTGGGCAATTCCGGCGCCTAGCGACGCGACGGCATGCGCGTTCCGCCACCTGCTTCTTGGTTCCCACATCGGAGATACGTGCTGAGCCCGTCTGACTTTCGGTATTCGACCTGTCTACCGCCGTCATGACGTCCCTCATTATTTAATATCCTGCATTCCACACTTTCCGTTTCTCCTGAACAAAAATTTGCTCCTGCCAACTACTTTCCTGTTTTTCTCCCCTCAAACCAGCAGGGTAAATTAATTTTCTATTCGTAGTGTACCTCCAGAGTGCAAAATATCACAACTGTTCTTGGAACGGTGTGGTGCCATGTACCAAGAGATTTAATTAACACTGCTGCACTTCCTGAATGCAGACGCGCGGATACGAAATTAAATGGAATTTTTCCCACTCTTCAATATTCAATTAAACTTTGCCTTCAGCACTAAGCAAACAACATCCTCTCTACAACGGGCGTCCTGTTCATATGCAGATATTCATCAAGGCTGAGAAGAAGTTCGTCAAGAAAGCGCGATCCATTCACACGTAAAAACAGAGCACTTGTGCAGGTACAAACAAGACAACTCGGTAGCAGGCCTTCAACAAGGCACAAAGACCGCCAGTTCCACAGCTTTCTATCACAATGCACCCTCATTGCAACAAACTACTACAATTCGCTGCTGCTAAACACACAGCTTCTACACTAGCGAAGGCCAAACACATTGACTCTCAACGTGCATCAGAATACCACGACACATGCCGTCGGTACAAACCCTGTCCCTATTCACGCCACGAAGGCGGACAGGGGAGGGAGAGTTATAACTCCACTCATTCTTAACTTCGGCACTAGGTTGAGGGGTCAACTTCAGACCCCAGCTTCTTGAAATAACCCCGCTACCTACTGGGTGGGTCCCACAGTTGGTCTGGACGTTTTGGAAAAGACAAAAGCTTGTTTTCCTCATCGGAGAAGACGCAGACCAGATGAGGAGGCCCTCAAATGTCGAGTGGAGTTACCGTAGCTGTACGGAGTGCCAACAGCACAAAATGAACAAGAAACAAGTCGCGGCAAGCTGGCGAAAATGACCACATCCGACACTACTAAGCAAATCTAAACACAATTTGGATTTTAGGTCTTCTCACAAAACGGAAGAAGTTAATTTTGGTCCTACAGCCACAATAAAAAAAGCACATATGATATGAAGCTCTAATTTAAACCTCCCGAGCTTTCTATAAAAGATCCAGCAACCAAACAAATCGACGCATGACACGTAAATACATGTTACTACGCCCTACAGCGCTTATGTATCTGCCGTGCAATACACTGAAGCAGCTAGTTCGTGACGTCACTCCGGATCACAAACGTTTCAAGCAGCACGGGAAATAAAGCAGCGTCACATGCCTGTATGCTATATTGATATAAACACACGGAATGTCTTCGGTCTTAGCTTCTGCACTGGCGTGAAAAAGAAGATGAGATTTTGTTCTGTAGAATTCATCCCGTTCTGTTCACATCATATTACAAACTGACAAACGTGTACCCTCAAGCACATGCTAGAAGTTTCGACCATCCTCAGGCAGTAAACACGTGATTAAAACTAAAAAAAAAAGTACATACATAGAATTCGTAAGGATACGCATTTAATTTTGGGGTTTAAACATCATGTAATTACTGCCTCAAGATGGGCAGTACTACCGAAACACGTAGCGTGTGTTGAGAGGACTAATACAATTTGTTGTGGCCGACAGCATACGTTTATCAGTATTCAACAAGAAGACACGAATGTTTCGGCACGCCGTATAGCAGAGAATTGCTGCAAGTTCGCAAGCTATGGCGGTGTATGTGCAAACACGTGCAGACAGTCACAGTCTCTCATGTTTGTCACCAAACTCGCTGGTTCCGCTACACTACAAATTCTCACAGCCGCTTCTCCGGCAACGCAAACTGTCACCGTGGGTTAAGCCTCTTAACCAGACAGCCCGACATGTGCTAACAAAACGGGAAATGCTATGCACACAGCACTAACACAGACAAATTTCCTAATCCGGATAAATTAATATCCAGTGCGTGCTAATGTATGAGCCACACCACCACCGACACCGTCACAACTGCAGACAGCCAACCGGACACCTCTGCTGAACACAGCCCACTGTCAGCACTACTCTATAACAGCAGATCGCCAAGCTAGCAAAACACTTCCGATTGACCGATTGATGGGTTAATGCGTAGTCAAAGGCGGCATATCCGTAATAAGAAAGGATGTAAAAAAAAAAACGGCCGCGGCCTACTTTAATAACCACATAAGCAAATTCAGGGACGGTGTGAAAAAAACACACCAATATCCCGAGCCGAAATTCGACCCTCGGAATCTACAATTAAGAGGAAGCGTAACCACTCCGCCACACCATTGTTGCTTAACGCCTCAAGCTAAAAAATACAGTTCTTGATCTTCTCTCGTAACTGAACTTAACAGAAGTGAAGTAATTTTTCCTGTGGCCCTTCGACCCGATCCCGGGTCAAGGCCTCCCCTTACGGGGCTTTGTGATCACACCCATTGGACACACAACACTCTGTAGGACTCCTCTGGACGAGTGATCAGCCCGACGCTGAGACTTCTACCTGACAACACACAACATTCACAAGCAGCATCTATGTCCCCAGGTGGGAATGGAACCATAGTCCCAGTAAGCGAGCGGGGCCGAAGATTCACGCCTTAGACGGCGCGGCCACTGGGACCGGCACTTAAGTAATGTGCCCACTTGAAATACGTAAGAGAAGTGCAGGCCCATAATTCACAACAGACAAGAAATCGTACTCGGCTTCCACTCACCGACGAGCCAAGTCCACTTCCTCACAACACACATCACAGCGATGACGCTACAGGTGTTTGCTTGTTGCCGCGGGCTGTCTGCACGACAGTGGGTACAGCACTTGCCCTAGCCCGGGCTCACAGCCCATCAATTTGTCGTACACAATGGGCCATACACTACAGGCTCAAATAAAATGCACCTGCATAGCTCTAAGTAAGCCTTATTCAGTGTTAATTACTGATTCTACAATTAATACAACACTACAAACTGTTGTATCGTCATTTATTCATCACATTCAGTACATGTTTCGGCCGAAAACGCAATTTCCCGCCGAAACTTGTCGTACTGAATGTTGTATTAATTGGAGAATCGGTAATTAACATACACTGAACAAACGCAACAGGATGCGTTACCCCCAAAAAAAGCCTCCTTCACAAACAAACACCACCCTTGACTCGACGATGTCAAAACAGGGTCTGACTTAAGCCACCTTGTCAGAAGTCACGATGTCACTGCATAGCCAGGATATACCGCAGTAACATGACCACAGTAACGACGCGGCCATCCGCGTCTGACTCAAAAGTACGCCAATGACAAAGACCGTTCTCGGTAAATAATTAAAAAAAAAACTGAGTTTGTAACTTAAGCAAAATGCCCACCAAGTCATATTTTAGTTATATTTTGAAGAGACATCAGTCGAGGTGTGGTGACATGTCTAGGTGTAGTTGGTGTTTGGAGGCATATATAGATGGCCTCAAGTTAGTAACATTTACCGACGACGCTGATAACGAAAACAACAAATGGACTGGCTATCGATCACAACTGCACTATTCTGTGGCTCCTCGGCCTATGAGACCATCTGCACGGAAGCCATTTTGTAATTAAAATACTGAAGTGCCCGTGCCTTTATATTCGTCAAAAAATGATAACAGATGTCTTCATATGAAATAATAACAATGTCTTCATATGCAATAATAACAGATGCCTTCATGTAAAATAATAACAGATGTCCTCATTTAAATTACGTGCCCATTTGTCTGTGGTTCTGAAAACTTACGTGACTGTCATATTATACGATTTTATAGGAACCGAGTTTGCTGGAGGTGAAGTGCTATTTAGCAGAGTACAGTCGCGTCTGTTACACGTGTGTTACACCATACGTAGGAGCCAAAGCATAAAGTACAATTGTGATCGAGAGCATCTGTCCTGTGTTGGTTACATTACCAGTCAAGTCTGTGGTACAGGATGAACAGGAACATACGTAGTGTCTGTGTGTATTGAGCGGCTAATGACAGCAGCAGTTCTAAGCCTGTAACTTGGAGAATGTAAACTTTCTTTACAGCTCTGTAACACCTGGACCTGGCAACACCACCTGACAGACACACAGAAGGTATCACAGCCATTCCAACTCACCTGAAGGTTCGGAGGACAATGGTCCAGCAACTCCAGCATGTGCTTGATGTTCTGCGCGTCCTGGATGACGAAGTTCAGTTCCATGTCGAACTCCCCTCCGACGAGCTGGAACAAAGAAGACAGTACGGACATTACACTTGGCCCTCTGCCCCTACTGTGTGCGTGCACACACACACACACACACACACACACACACACACACTACTGGCATAAGGCGGTAGCAGGCTACTGACACACGGTTACGCACCACAGCCTACACCAGCGCTATACCAGCCATTCTTGTAACCTCTGAAATTAAAGGTTATCTGCTTGGGCACCAAACTGCCAGGCAGGGACACAATAAACAGCTGGGAGTCTGTTTAACAGACGAAAAACAGGGGGGGGGGGACCTGGAAAAATATTCCCACGTTTACAAATGATAGTGATGATAATGATAATAAATTCGGAGGCACAACGTACATAAAATGAACGCGTAATGAGGAATTCGGTGCATTCATCCCGAAATTTCATCTCCCGAATTACTCGAACGATTCCGATAAAATTTAGCATACCCAAGCACTCGGGCCCACAATAAGCATTCTCTAGCAAAAGTAATTCAGCAACACATCTGTCCAAATTACTACTACTTCATGTGCACTGACTTTCTTAAAAGAAAGCTTCGTCCAACAATATCTGCAGACCACACATAACAAACAACTAAGAAATTCAAAAGCTACAGCTTTCAGTTCAGGCCCCTCTCGACAACACGGTGTAGCACAATCTGTCACACTGTGCAGCACTGTAAAGACACGGTGAGCACAGCGCACCATGACTCCACACAAAGCACATGCCAAGTCGTCCCCGCCCGCGCCAAGCAGCGGCACAGCTCCACTCATTCGTAGCTTCCGCATCAGACGGGGAATGACTACTGGTCAACCTCAACGTCTCGGCCGCTTTGGCTCCCATTACCCATTGCCCAGGATGCTGGATGGGCCCCAAAAGCGCTTTGGAAATTCTGGGAAGGAAAAAAATCACTCAAGCCTTCAGGGCATCAAAGCTCGGATATTCGAGATTATAACCCTGTTACTACAAACAGTTAGTGCCGGCAACTAGGACGACGTAAAACTTGTCGGTTAAATCCACACACAAACAAAATGAATGGGTATATAAAGGGTTAATGGTACAGTCTGAGCGCGGCACAGTACGTCTGACGGCAAGAGGAACGAGATCAAAAGGTTACAAGCCAAAAGCTGAAACACACGCTTCCTACTAGCACTGGGTTGTTTCTGCAGCCTTTCTATTTGTAATATGAGCAGCGCATACAAATATCATAATCAGCATTGCAAACACAATTCTGCCCTGTTCTATATCTTTCCATTCTATCCTATCCAACAAACTTGCATTTTGTACTTTAAAGCCTGCTATAAATAAAGGGCAAGGGGCAGGGAATGTGGCTTTAATGGCCTCTGAGGTTACGCGTTCACACCATTCCGCAGGAAAACAGGTTCTCACTTACAAACAGACATTTATATATACATACATATATATATATATATATATATA